>JACCDS011013157.1_pt1 | contig 24745 bp, 23 predicted proteins | sample 7446441 | NCBI WGS metagenome assembly JACCDS01 (sample SAMN15323445, study PRJNA562643) | freshwater metagenome | isolation source: river surface water | place: USA:Blue River Watershed | collected 2017-08-17 | reverse complement strand
TCGTACTCGCCGTTCACCCGGCCCAGGTAGCAAGGGTCGTGAAAGACGATGCGCTTGCCTTTGAAGCTTCCGCCCTCTACGCGCAAGCGGCCGTCGCGCAGCAGCTGCTCGATGAATTGGCTGTGGTGGAACACCTCGTAGGTTCCGCCCAATTCGGGGTATTCGTTTTTGAGGGTATTAAAGCAGTGCGGGCAGGCGGCGACAATTTTTTGCACGCCGTAGCCGTTGAGCACCTCAATGTTGGTCAGGGCCTGCATCTGAAACAGGAACTCGTTGCCGGCGCGGCGGGCGGGGTCGCCCGTGCAGCTCTCCTCGGCCCCTAATACGGCAAACGAAACGCCCGCGTGGTGCAAAAGCTTGGCTACCGCTTTGGTGACTTTTTTCGCGCGCTCGTCAAAGCTACCGGCACAGCCAACCCAAAAAAGGACTTCGGCCGATTCGCCTCGGGCAGCCAACTCGGCCATGGTGGGAACATTCAAACTCATGAAGGGTCGTTAAAAACTTCGATCGTCGCCGGGCGCTTGACCAGCGGGCTGAATGTGCCGGTGTAGCGCGTGGCCCGAACGATGTGGTTGTCAATCCAGTGGTAGTTGCCTCCGCGGGGCTTGCCCATCAGGAGGCCGTGGTACGGAAACCCGTGGCGCTGTAGCCACTCCTCCGTCACAGCGCGGTGCTCCTCGGTGCGGCTCGTAAAAAACGTGATGATGTGCCCTTCAGCGTGCCATTCCTTGATGGTCTCGAGCGCGTCCGGATACACCTTGGCTGTGACCATGCGCTCGGGTTCTTCGTTCGGAATATCGTCGCACACGGTTCCGTCAATGTCAATGAGGTAGTTTTTGATGTGCTCGGGGAGCACAGGGCTGACCACTTCACCGTCGACGACGGTTCGCTGCAGTTGGGTCATGACGGAATCCAGTTGCCGCGGTCGGCCTGCGGATAAGCCCAGGGAGCCGCGTTGTTTTCAATGTTCCCCATGGCCACATTGACCGTGGACGGGGCGGCCGACTCCTCCATGACCAAGTACTGGCGCATCTGAAGGATGATGTCGAGCGGGTCAATATTCACCGGGCAGGCTTCCACACAGGCATTGCAGGTGGTGCAGGCCCACAGTTCCTCGCGGCTGATCCAGTTGTCGAGCAGGGTCTTTTGGGTGGCGGCGTCGCCCCCAGTGAGTACCTCTTCGACGCGGTCGCGGGTCGCCATCATGATGCGGCGCGGCGAAAGCTTCTTGCCGGTTTGGTTGGCCGGGCACTCGCTGGTGCAGCGTCCGCATTCGGTGCAGCTGTAGGCGTTCAACAGGTTGGCGAAGTGCAAATCCTGCACGTCTTTGGCTCCGAAGCGCGCTGGCGGAACCGCATTGGGGTCAGGCACAAAGCTGGGGTCCATCATCGCCTTGATTTCGGTGGTCACCGAGTTCATGGCGGGAATCTGACCGCGCGGCGCCAGCTTGCTGTACCATACGTTGGGGAAGGCCAGAATGATATGGAAGTGCTTGCTTTTTGGCAGGTAGTTCAAGAACGCCAAAATGCCCACAAAGTGCAGCCACCACATCGAGGTGGCAAACGCGCTCAAGGCGGTCGCGCTCCAGCCACCGAAGAGCGGCAGCAGGAGCCCGCTGATCCACCAGGGCGAATAGGTACTAGTTGCTAGCAACTGGTAACCGGTTTCTGCCGCGTTCATCAGCAGAAGGGCCGACATGAGGACGATTTCGATGACGAGGATGTTCACGGCGTCGCGCTGGGGCCAGCCGGCGAGGTCGGGGTGCTTTAGGCGCTCGGGACCGGCGACGAGCCGGCGGCCCAAAAAGACCACGCAGGCCACGATTACGAGGAAGCCGAGGACTTCGAAGAAGTTCATCAGGCCGTCGTAGAGGCCGCCCAGCGGCTCGCGAAGCAGCCGATGGGTGCCGAGCACTCCGTCGAGCAAAATCTCGAGGACCTCAATGTTGATAAGCACAAAGCCAACATAGACGATCAGGTGCATGGCGGCGGCCAAGGGGCGCGGACCCATTTTGCCTTGGCCGAGGGCGACGCGCGCCATGGTGGTCCAGCGCTCGGAACGGCGGTCGTGGCGACCCGACGGGCGGGCGAGGGCCAAGCCGCGGCGGAGGCGGCGAACTTGGTAGACGAAGCCGGCGACGCCTGCGGCGAGGACGGCAGTGAATACGATACTCGAAATCATTCTTCTTCTACGCGGCTAGGTCGGCGACCGAACACCGACAGTCGAACATAACGCTCCGGGTGGTAGCGCAAATCAAGCAAGAGGCGGTCTAGCGACTGCACCGTTTTTTCCACTTGCGTGTAGAGGGAATCTTGGGCGCTGAGCTTGCCAAGGGTGCCTTCTCCAGCGACCATGCGCGAAGTCACCTCGTCGAGGTTTTTCGACGTCCGCTCCAGCGCAATCATGGTTTGACCCACGTTGGCCTTGCCGAGGGAGTCCGAAATGTTGGCGACGTTCGCAAAAACCCGCTCCAGCTCGTCGCGGTTGTCGGCCAGGGATTTAGAAAGCTTCTCAAAATTCTGCGTTGCGCGACCCAGCGACTCGCGGTTTTGAACCATGTAGCTCGAAAGCTCGGTGGTGATTTCGTTCAGGTGAATGAGCGACTGGTTGACGTTGCTAAAGGACGAGCGGAAGTCGCGCTCCACGCCCCCTTGCAAGAAACCGGTCAGGATTTGCACGGCAGTATCCAGCGAGGCTATGAGCTTCTCGGTCTTTACTTTGACGGGCAAAACCTCTTTGTTGATGGCGTCGCCGAGGGACTCTTCGATGGCGCTGCGAAGGGTGTCTCCGTCTTCGATGAGTACGCTGCCCTTGCCAATTTGAAGTGAAATTTCTTTTGCGCCCAAAAGGTCGCTTGACTTAATCAAGGCAAGACTGGTCACGGGAATGGGGTAGTCCGACTCAATGCGCATCGCCACGACGAGTTTCCCCGAATGGTCGGGGTGAAATCCGATGGTTTCGATGCGGCCCACGGCGTACCCGTTGATGGTCACAGGCTGCGAGCCCATGAGGCCGTCTACGCGCTCGTACACCGAGTACACGGTTATGCCCTTGTCAAAAAGGCTGCTGTTTTTGAGGTACGAAATGCCAAAATACAGTACCACCCCCGCGAGGAGGACGACGATTCCGGCTTTGAGTTCGCGGCTGAGCATGGTCTACAAGTTACGGTTTAAGCGCTTGATCTGCTTCGTCAAGCGTAATTCGGGCGGAACCTTTGTACGCCACCACAAAGGCATCAGCGAATCCTGATTGGCGTGCGGCGGTGAGTCCTTGAATGGCTGCGGTTCGGCTTGGGTAGTGCCCTTGCAGGTAGCGGAACAGGCGCCCGTCTTTAACCACAAACACGTCACTCAAGTTGCTGAACGGCGATTCGCGAAGGCTTTTTTCAAGCGCACTGACGCTGAGCTGAATGCTAAAAAACACGTCGCTCCTGACTTCGGCGGTGCTCGCCACTGGAGGATCGACGCGCGGTGCGGCAACGGCGGGTGCGGAAACGGCGGGGGCAACGTCTGCCGCCACTTCCTGGACTGGAGCGGGAACTTGCGCCACGGCGGGTTCCGTTTGGCGTACGATTTCCGTGAGCGCTGCGGGGGCTTCGCTGGCGGGGGGCGTCGACGCAGGCTTACTGGGCGCCTTAAACGCTTCGGAGCTTGCGGATCCGCCCTCGCGGCGCACCTTGTACTGCGCGAACGAACGCGAAATCGCACGGGCCATTTGGTCCTGGCCTTCGTCGGTCATCAAGAAATCTTCTTCGGTGCTGTTCGTCAAAAATCCGAGTTCAATGAGAATGGCCGGCATCGCCGTGCGACTCGTTACATAAAGGGGTTGCTGGCGAACGCCGCGGTCCTTGCGGCCAACGTCGTCCCGAAACGCATTCTGTACATTTTGGGCTAACTCTACACTTTGCTGAATGAATGCGTACTGAAACATGGTCAGCATGATGTAGGATTCCGGCTTACTCGGGTCAAAGCCCTCGTACACATCTTGGTTGTCCTCTTGCAGGATGACCGAATTCTCGCGCATCGCTACGCGGTTTTCGTCGTCGTGGTCTTTACCCATGACGTAGGTCGACGAGCCATAGGCTGAGCGGTTTTCGGCCGCGTCGCAGTGGATCGAAATGAACACGTCACCTTGGGCCCGGTTGGCGATCACGGTGCGCTCGTGGAGCGTGGGGTAGACGTCGGTGCGGCGGGTCATTACCACCTTCACGTCGGGAAAGCGCTCTTTGATGTACTGCTCGACTTTGAGCGCAACGGCCAGCGACACGTCTTTTTCGGCTTTTTTGTAGCGCCGTGTGCCGAGGTTGCCGGGGTCGGTGCCGCCGTGCCCCGCGTCGATGACGACGGTGCGCACCTCATTACTCATGCGGGCAGAAGGGAGGAAGCCCGATTGGGGAATTGCCAAGAGGGCAATCAAAACGAACGCTAGGCGTTGGTAGGTACTACTTTTGGTCACTGATTTCATGAACGTCGCTTCAAAGGTACACGCTTGGGCCGCAATACTCGCGGGTTTTCTGTCGGTTTCGGCTGCTGCGCAGGGCGTGCTTGACGGCGACGGAATTCAGTTTGCCTCAGAAAAGCAAGGGGTCACCCGGCCCGGAGCAAGCACCTCCATGCTACAGGGCAAGGCCCGTGCCGAATCTTCAGCGTTTACGCTAGAAGCCGAGTTTATTGTAATCGACTGGAAGCTCAAGGAACTCAAGGCCTACGGTTCCCGACAGGCCGACGGGACCTACATCGGACGGCCGATTTTTACCCAAGGCGACCGAAAAATTGGCGCCGACACCCTTCGCTACAACTACGGTACCCAGAAAGGCTGGGTGTACCAATCGACGAGCCAAGAAAGCGGCGGCTACCTGTCGGGAAGGCAGGTGAAAATGATCACCGACTCGAGCTACTACATCGGATCCACGCGCTTCACCACCTGCAACCACGTGGAGCCCCACTTCGCCATTGTGGCTCCCCAAGCGCGCTTTGATGTCGGCAAGCGCATCGTCACCGGCCCCGCGTACCTGGAACTGGCCCATTTGCCGACGCCCTTGGCGCTGCCGTTTGGGTTTTTTCCGATGATCGACAAGCGCGCTTCAGGCTTCATTCTGCCCAACTTCGCAGACCGCCGCGAGTGGGGCCTAGGACTCACTGGGTTTGGCCACTATTGGGCGCTCAACGACCACGTGGACCTCAAGCTCACGGGCGACCTTTATTCCCGCGGATCCTGGGGCATTCAGGCGCAGTCGAACTACCGCTACCGCTACCGTTTTTCGGGCGGACTTTCGGTTCAAGCCAACCGAACGCGCTACGGAGATCCGCGCTACGCGGACTATGGCCAGTTTTACGACGCCCGGGACTACCGAATTTCGTGGAACCACACGCAGGACGCCAAAGCGCATCCGAGCCGAACCTTCTCAGCCCGCGTGGAGCTGGCTACCGGGAGCTTTTTCAAAAACACCACCACCAACGCCGAAGATTTCTTGAAAAACGACCTTTCGTCGTCGGTAAGTTTGGTGCAGCGGTTCCCGGGTACGCCCTTCACCTTTACCGGGGCCTTGCGCCACCGCCAAAACAACCAAAAGGGAACAATTGCCTTGTCGCTCCCGGAATTCACCCTGGGGATGGCGCGGGTTCAGCCGTTTGCGCGCAAGGTCCGAAGCGGCGCAGCCAAGTGGTACGAAGGAATTGGCTTGACCTACAGCATGAACGGCCGGAACGAGACCCAAGGGTTAATTGAGGAGCTTCAGGATCCGTCCAGCCTGTTTGATCCCGCCCGGTTGCGCAGCGGCGTGCAGCATTCGGCCTCGCTGAATACCAACCTCAAGCTGCTGCGCTTCATTACCGTGAATCCGAGCGCAGACTGGGCTGAAAAATGGTACCCAACCGCGCTCAACTACCGCTGGGATGCCGACTCCCAAGTGGTTCGCACCGATACGGCGAAGGGTTTTTTTGCTGCGCGCGAATTCCGGGCCTCAGCGTCGGCGAACACGACGCTTTATGGCATGTTTCGGTTTCAGCGCGGACCCCTTTCGGCGCTGCGCCACGTAATGTACCCGTCGGTGAGTGCGGTGCTGCGCCCTGACTTTTCAGACCCTCGATGGAACATTTACCAAGAAGTGCAGATCGATACCGCGGGCACGATCAAGCGGTTAAACCGGTTTGACGGCTACACCTACGGCTCCCCGGGCGGCGGCCAGCTCGGAGCGGTGCGGTTTAGGTTGCGCAACACGCTCGACGCCAAGCTGCGGGCCCAAGGGGACTCCGCTGCAGAACAGAAAGTGAACCTCATTGACGACCTCAGTCTGGAGACCGGCTACAATGCGGCGGCGGCGATGAATCCGTGGGAAAATGTGGCTGTACGCGCTTCGTCTTCGTGGGGCAAGGGCGCCTACCGGGTTAACTACCAGGGACTTTACGATTGGTACGGCGTCGATTCCGCTGGAGTTCGCACCCAGCAGTTTGCCGCACAAATGGGCCAAGGGCTGCTTCGCCCAACCATGCACCAGTTCAGCATGGACGTGCGCCTAAAAGGCGGGACCAGCGAGGGGAGAAGGGCGCCGAAAATCAACGATTTGGGCCTTGAAGAAAACTACTACGCCGACTACTATTCGCCCCTGGATCAGGCTGCATGGGCTGCGCCGTGGACGCTGAATGCGGGGTATTCCCTGCGCACTACGGCCCTAAAAACCGGCTACCAAACCACGCATTCGCTGCGCATCGACGGCACGTTCGACGCCACCCAAAATTGGCGGATTCGCTTCGCGAGCGGCTACGATTTGGCCAAGGGCGATTTTACGTTTACCTCGTTTGACGTGGTGCGCACGATTCACTGCTGGCAAATGAACCTGCGCTGGGTGCCGTTTGGCTACGCCCGCAGCTACACCATCGGGATGGGGGTGACCGCGCCCCTGCTCAACGCGCTTAAAGTGCAGCGCCGCCGCGGTCTAGGCGACTACTAAGGGCCCAGTTGTCGAGCAAGCGGGAACCCTCGGGGGTGAGTACGCTTTCGGGGTGAAATTGAACGGCCCAAATAGGTCGAAGGTCGTGGCGCATCGCGGCCACGTGGCCCTCGTGGTCGGTGGCCAGCACGCGCCATTCGCTCGGCAGCGTACGGGCGTTGACTACCCAGGAATGGTACCATCCTACGGCCATTTCGGCCGAAAGACCGCGGTGGAGCTCGTCCGTACCCGTCCAGTGTACGTTACGGGCGATTCCGTGGCGCGGAGCACCGGTGTGCAGCAGGGTTCCGCCCGTGAATTCGGCCAGTGCTTGCATGCCAAGGCATACGCCTAAAATTGGGGTTCGGTCTATGTGCGCAGCAAGTACGTCCATGAGGGCGCCCGACTCGCGGGGAAGGCCGGGTCCGGGCGAAAGCACGAGGGCGTCGACGTGCTGCAGCGCCAAAAGGGCGTCGGGCGCGTCGCAACGCCGCACCACCACCGAGTCAAAATGGGGTTCGAGCAGGTGCACCAAATTAAAGGTGAACGAGTCGCGGTTGTCGAGCACGCCGAGGGTCATGTGCCCAAAGGTAGTCCGCGCACACAGCCTAACTTTAGCCCATGATTCGATCCATTTCTACGCCCCGTGTGCCTGCTCCCATTGGTCCCTATAGCCAAGCGGTTTGGGCGGGCTCCAACTTGTTTATTTCTGGTATGATTGCGCTCACGCCCGACGGCGAATTCCGCAATGAATCGCTCGAAACCGAAGTGCGCACGGCACTTGGCAACCTCATGGCGGTGCTCGAAAGCCAAGGGATGACGGCGGCCCACCTTGCGAAATGCAGTTTGTTCCTGCGCGACATGGCTGATTTTGCTGCGGTTAACGCGATTTATGAGGAATTCATGGGCGACGCCAAACCTGCGCGCGAAACCGTCGCGGTTTTAGGCTTGCCAAAAGATGCGCGCTTCGAAATATCGGCGGTGGCCTACCTACCTTTGTAGCTATGGAATACGACGTACTGGTATTGGGCTCCGGCCCCGGCGGTTATGTAGCCGCGATCCGCGCAAGCCAATTGGGTTTGAAAACGGCGGTTGTTGAAAAAGAAAGTTTGGGCGGAGTTTGCCTCAACTGGGGTTGCATTCCGACCAAAGCGCTGATTAAAAGCGCCCAAGTGTTTGAGTACATTCAGCACGCCGAGGAGTACGGAATCACCGTCAAGGACGCCAAGCACGACTTCGGCAAGGTGGTTTCGCGCAGCCGCGACGTCGCCAGCGGAATGTCTAAAGGCATTCAGTTCTTGATGAAAAAGAACAAGATCGACGTGCACATGGGCTACGGAACCCTGATGCCGGGCCGCAAGGTCGAGGTCAAGGGCGAGTCGGGCACTCAGGTGATCAGCGCCAAGCACATCATCGTCGCCACCGGCGGCCGCAGCCGTGTGCTGCCGAATCTTCCCCAAGACGGCAAGAAAATCATCGGGTACCGCGAGGCTATGGTCCTCCCCGAACAGCCCAAGAGCATGGTCATTGTGGGCTCTGGCGCCATCGGCGTAGAGTTTGCCTACGTGTACAGTGCGATGGGAACCAACGTGACGGTGGTCGAATTCCTTCCGCGCATTGTTCCGAACGAAGACGAAGAAGTGAGCAAGGCGCTCGAGCAAATCTTCAAAAAGAAAGGCATCGAGATCCTCACCGGCACCGAGGTCAAGTCGGTCGACACCAAAGGCAAGGGCTGTAAGGTTACCTACGCCGACGCCAAGGGCGAGCATACGATGGAGTGCGACGTGGTCCTCAGCGCCGTGGGCGTGACCCCGAACCTCGAGAACATCGGTCTTGAAAGCGTCGGCATTGCCGTCGACAAGGGCCGCGTGGTGGTAGATGACTTCTACCGCACCAACATTCCCGGATACTACGCCATCGGCGACATCGTGAAGGGCCAAGCGCTCGCCCACGTGGCTTCGGCCGAGGGCATTATCTGTGTGGAGGCCATTGCAGGCCACCATCCGCAGGCACTTGACTACAACAACATTCCGGGTTGCACCTACTGTTCGCCTGAGATTGCCAGCGTGGGCTACACCGAAAAAGCGGCAAAAGACGCCGGATTTGACGTGAAAGTGGGCAAGTTTCCGTTCAGCGCTTCGGGCAAGGCCTCGGCCGCCGGCGCCAAAGACGGCTTTGTCAAGGTGATTTACGACGCGAAGTACGGTGAGCTCCTCGGAGCCCATATGATCGGCGCCAACGTGACCGAAATGATCGCGGAGATCGTAGCGGCGCGCAAGCTCGAGACCACCGGCATGGAACTTTTGAAGGCGGTGCACCCGCACCCAACGATGTCTGAAGCCGTGATGGAGGCTACGGCCGCTGCCTACGGCGAGGTAATCCACCTCTAAGACGTGGCGAATTCGTATGCGCTCCGTGCCGACGGCCTCAGCCTGGCACGGGGCGCTTTTTTGTTGTCGGTACCCCAGTGGTCGGTGGCGGCCGGCGAGGTCGTGGCGCTCTACGGCCCTTCGGGATCAGGCAAGTCCACGCTGCTGTCGCTCGTCGCGGGCCATGTGTTTGCCGACGTGGGCGACGTTTGGGTGGGGCGGAGCGCGCACGCGCGCGACCGGCTCATTGCAGGCCATCCCGGAGTCGTTTGGGTCAAGCAAGACTTTGGGTTATCTCCCTACCGGAGCGTGCGCGACAACCTCCTCGACCTGGTGCTCGGCAAGCTTGACGACGAAGAAGACCGCATGGTTCGGCGCATGATGCGCACCCTGGGGCTGGGAATGGATCCCTCACGCCCCGCCCACAGCCTTTCTGGCGGAGAACAGCAGCGCCTTTCCATCGGACGCGCGCTCTTGGGCCGTCCGCGCGTGCTGCTGCTCGACGAGCCGTTTAGCCATGTGGACGGCTACCACAAGGAGCGCCTTTTGCAGCTATTGACCGCCTGGCAGCGCAAGACCCGCTGCACGGTGGTCCTGGTCGCCCACGACATTCGCGACGCCGCCCGTTGGGCCCACCGCATCGACGTGGTACACGAAGGACGAATCGTGGAGTCGGGAAGCGCCGAACAGCTGTACCGATGCCCCAAAACCAAGCCCATGGCCTATGCCTGGGGGCCGGTGAACGAACGCCCTGTGGGTCAGGTGCCTGAGTCGCTGCGCGGGTTGCCCCAATCGTTCCGGCAAGGACGGCGCTGGTTCCTGCGCCCCGAACACCTCACGCTTGAACTGCTCGAATCGGCATTTGGAGGGCCCAGCGAGGTACTCAGTCGCTGGACCGAAGGCGGATCGGATTGGACGCAGGTTGCCTGCGGTGGCGGGCGGTGGGTGCTTCGGCGTTGACGGTTTCATTGGCGCGCGGAATCACATAGGTCGTCGTTCGCTTATCGCCGTAGCGCACCCAGTGTGCACTCGCTGTGCCCGTGCGCAGGTCGCGGCTGGCAGTCGGTGCCGACAAGCTTGGGTAAAAAGCGAGGTAGTCGGTTCGCGTGAAATGCTGCGGTCCGAATTCCGCGAAGTACTGAATACGGGCCTCGCTCGTTTGGGGCGGACTTGGACGCTGGTGAAGCAGATTCCGCAGGCTGTCTGCAAGTATGTCCAGCATGAATTCCACAAAGGGTAGGGCGTGTCCCGCCTTGTCGCTGGCGCTCAAGGCGCGGTAGTACCCGTCTCGTTCCCGATCAAGTACCGATTCGATGCTCAGTTGGTCAAAAATGGGATGGACCTGCCGAAGCAATACGGTGTGCCAAAAGCGTCCGAGCCGACCGTTGCCGTCGCTAAACGGATGCAGAAATTCCAGTTCGTAGTGAAAGGCGCAGCTAGCTACTATTGGACTGTAGTGGGGCCGCTTAAGTTCGTTCATGAGGGCTTTCATAAGCCCGGGTACGGCACTTGCCGGTGGGGCCACATGCACGATTCGGCCTGCCTGCTGAAGGGCGACACCGCCGTTTCGGTAGCGGCCAGCGCGCGGAATGAGTCCGTCCATAAACGCCTCATGGGCGGCAAGCAGCGATCGCTCTGAGGTTGGGGTAAACGACTTTATCCCTTGGTAGGCGCGAAGGGCGTTTTGTGCAGCCCGTTCCCACTGGGTTTTTGGGTCAAGTCCGCTTAGTTGGGCAACCTGGACTTGAGAAAGCGGACTCCCTTCGATGCTCAAGGTAGCGTGGACCGTTCGGGTCCAGTAGGTACTGCGCGGTTCACGGGGCGCGGCAGCGATGCCCGCGTAGGTCAGCGCACCGAGCAGCTCATGAATCTCCGTTAATCGGCTAATGCACTGCGAGTTGAGGGTGAATTCGAGCATACGATACTATCATTTGATACTAAAATACAGCATGTAGTCCGCGCAAACGTTTGAAACGAAAAAAAACCGCCGGCTCCTCGCGGAACCGGCGGCTTCATAGTAGTAGCTCTATTCGATTTATTTTACCTTCTCCACAACGGCTTTGAACGCTTCCGGGTGGTTCATGGCCAAATCAGCCAAGACCTTGCGGTTGAGTTCGATGTTGTTGGCGTGGAGCTTGCCCATCAGCTGGCTGTAGGACAGACCGTGCATGCGAGCACCCGCGTTGATACGGGCGATCCACAGTGCGCGGAAGTTGCGCTTTTTAGCGCGGCGGTCACGGTAGGCGTAACCTAGGGCTTTTTCGACGGCGTTTTTGGCGACCGTCCAAACGTTTTTGCGGCGACCGAAGTAGCCTTTGGCCATACCCAGAACGCGCTTGCGGCGCGCACGAGAGGCAACATTATTTACTGAACGTGGCATAGAAAATTGATTTTTGGTAACGCGGACCGATTCGGTAGCAGACTACGTGGCGGACTCTTAGGGGCGTTTACGCAGGGTTAATTAAACCAGAGAACAACACAAAAGGATTACAGAACGAGCTGCTCCTTCACAGATTTAACGTCGGAGGGGTGCACCAACGTAGCGTGGGTCAGGCGGCGCTTGCGGTCAGTGGCCTTCTTCGTGAGAATGTGGCTTTTGAACGCGTGCTTGCGCTTGATTTGGCCAGTACCGGTCAGCTTGAAACGCTTCTTGGCGCTGGATTTGGTCTTCATCTTAGGCATGGTACAGATCTATTATTTGAGCTACTATTTCTTTTTGGTCGGAGCAATCAAGATAAACATGCGCTTTCCTTCGAGGTGGGGGAGGGCCTCCACTTTGCCGAGGTCGGCGACGTCCTGAGCCAGACGGAGCAGAAGAAGTTCTCCTTGCTCTTTGTAGATGATGGAACGTCCGCGGAAGAACACGAAGCTCTTCAACTTGGCGCCTTCTTCTAGGAACTTTCGGGCGTGCTTGAGCTTGAACTCATAGTCGTGGTCGTCGGTCTGAGGTCCGAAACGGATCTCTTTGATGACCACTTTCTGGGCCTTGGACGCGATTTCCTTCTGCTTTTTCTTCTGGTCGTACAAGAATTTCTTGTAGTCGATGATTTTGCAGACGGGTGGATCGGCGTTTTCAGCGATCATTACCAAGTCCAGCTCTTCGGCTTCGGCCATCGCCTGGGCTTCGCGCGAACTGATAACGATGGGTTCTTGCCCTTCCCGCACAAGGCGAACACGCGGCACACGAATGTGCTCGTTAATCTTGTGGGCGGCTTCCGGCTCGCGGTAGCCACGTCCTTGACGGGGTCCCGAAGGTCTATTGTTCCTCAGAGGGTTCAGGTTTTAAATTTATCTCGTAACTCACAGTGCAGCAAGCCGTTCGGCAACTTCGGCACGTACGCGTTCCGCAAACTGGGCGGGCGTTTCGGCGCCGAGGTCTCCTTCGCCATGGCGGCGGACCGACACGGTTTGGGATTCCTGCTCTTTCTCGCCGACCACTAGCATGAACGGGACCTTACGCACTTCCGCATCGCGGATCTTGCGTCCGACCTTCTCATTCCGGTCGTCAACGAGGGCGCGAATATCGGACATTTCGAGCAGATTCACAACCTGTTGCGCGTACTCATTGAAGCGCTCCGATACCGGCAACACCACGGCTTGCTCAGGGGTGAGCCAGAGGGGGAAGTTTCCGCCGCAGTGCTCCAGAAGAACGGCCACAAAACGCTCCATCGAGCCGAAGGGGGCGCGGTGGATCATGACAGGGCGGTGCATCTCGTTGTCGGCGCCCTTGTATTCGAGCTCGAAGCGCTCGGGCAGGTTGTAGTCGACCTGAATCGTGCCAAGCTGCCATTCGCGTCCCAGTGCGTCGCGCACCATAAAGTCGAGTTTGGGTCCGTAAAACGCCGCTTCGCCGTACTCGATTACGTAGGGAAGGCCTTTGTCTTGAGCGGCCTTGATGATGGCTTGCTCGGCTTTGTCCCAGTTTTCGGTCGAGCCGATGTACTTGCTTGGGTTCTCCGGGTCGCGCAGGCTTACTTGGGCTTTGAACGACGGAAAATCAAGCGTTTTAAAGATGTACAGCACCAAATCAATCACTTTCTCGAACTCCTCGAGCAGCTGATCGGGCGTGCAGAACAGGTGGGCGTCGTCTTGGGTGAATCCGCGCACTCGGGTCAGGCCGTGAAGCTCGCCGCTCTGCTCGTAGCGGTACACGGTTCCGAACTCGGCAAAGCGAAGCGGAAGGTCGCGGTACGAACGAGGCTGCGACTTGTAAATTTCGCAGTGGTGCGGGCAGTTCATCGGCTTGAGCAGGTACTCTTCGCCTTCCAAGGGCGTATGGATGGGCTGGAAGGAATCCTTGCCGTACTTCTCGTAGTGGCCTGAGCACACATAGAGTTCTTTGTGTCCGATGTGGGGGGTGATCACCGGAAGGTAGCCAGCCTTTTTCTGGGCGGTCTTCAGAAAATTCTCAAGGCGTTCGCGGAGCGCAGCCCCCTTGGGCAGCCACAGAGGCAAGCCCTGGCCCACGCGCTGGCTGAACGTGAAGAGCTCGAGCTCTCGGCCCAGCTTGCGGTGGTCGCGCTTCTTGGCTTCTTCGAGCAGAATGAGGTGCTCCTCGAGCATGCTGGCCTTGGGAAACGATACGCCGTACACCCTTGTCAGCTGGGGATTATGCTCGTTTCCGCGCCAGTAGGCACCGGCGACGTTCATGATTTTGGCGGCCTTGATGTAGCCCGTGTTGGGAATGTGTCCGCCACGGCACAGGTCGGTGAAGTTCGCGTGGTCGCAGAACGTAATCGTTCCGTCTTCGAGGTTTTCGATGAGTTCCGTTTTAAACGGATTCCCCGCGTAGGTCGCAAGGGCCTCGGCCTTGGTTACCGAGCGCATGCGGAATTCCGCTTTTTCGCGCGCAAACTCGAGCATTTGCTTTTCCACTTTGGCGAAGTCTCCCTCGCCAAAAGCATCGCCCCGAAAGTCTACGTCGTAGTAAAAACCCGACTCAATCGACGGTCCAATGGTCAAGTGGGCGTTCGGGTAGAAGTGAAGGATGGCCTGCGCCAGCACGTGTGCCGAAGAGTGCCAAAACGCAGCCTTTCCTTCGGGCTGGTCCCACGTGAAGAAGACGAGGGTTCCGCTGTCGGCCAGGGGCTCATTCAATTCTACGGTTTGCCCGTTCCATTTGGCGGTAAGGGCATTTTGGGCAAGTCCGCGGCTAATGGATTCGGCCACCTGCATGGCGGTGGTTCCAGCGGAATACGAACGGACCGAGCCGTCGGGGAGGGTAATGTCAATCATGGCTTCGCTACAAGTGAAGAAGGCCCAAAGGTAGGTCGGGTCCGTATCTTTGCAGGCCATGACGCACGACGAAATTTTGGCGGTTTTGAACAGCCGCTGCGCGGGAACGCTGATGGAGACCCTGGGCATCGAATACACGGCGATGACGGCGGATACGCTCACGGCTCGGATGCCCGTGACTCCTGGCCATTTGCAGCCGGTCGGACTCCTGCACGGCGGCGCCACGGTGGCCCTCGCCGAAACGGTGGGAAGTGCGGCATCTCAGATTTTCTTGGAGGATCCACACGGGTTTGTCGCGGTAGGCCTTGAAATTGCCGCCAACCACGTTCGCAGTGCGCGGAACGGCTACGTACACGGAACCGCCACCTTCTTGCACCGGGGGCGCACCACCCACGTGCTCGAGATTCGCGTAGTGGACGACGCGGGCAAGCTGATTTCGTTCGTGAAAATGACCAACGCGATCGTTGCGCGCGAACACAAGGAGCGCTCGTGAACGGACTGGCGTGGATCCGCGAAGCCGGCCAAGCGGCCCAAGCGTGGGAACTAGTTCCGTCGCCCCTTGGGGCCTTTGGCGTCGCGCCCTTTCAAGGGGCGGTACAGCGCTTTGAGCCCGTAGATCGTGGCCAGGGCGCACTTGGGCGCACCTGGATGGCAGAGGCGTTGGGGCGGCTCGAGCTTCCCGCACTGCATCCGTCAGATTCTCATGCCGCCGCCGACTACGTTCAGCTGGTAGAGCACGCTCGCCAAGCCTGCGCCGACGGGGTCCTTGAAAAGGTGGTGCTGTCGCGGCGCAAGGCCTACCACCGCAGCCGCGTGCAGCCCTGGGAAGCCTTTGAGCGCCTCTCCGACGCCTATCCTCACGCTACGGTCTTTCTTATGTACACGCCGGGTGGGTCCATTTGGATGGGCGCAACCCCCGAATGCCTCACCGAGGTGGTGGGGAACGCCGTGCGCACTATGTCGCTGGCCGGAACCCGCCTGCGCGGTAGCCAAGGCGCCTGGGGCCTCAAGGAGCGCGAAGAGCAGCACGTAGTGACCAAGGACATTGTTCAAATGCTTCAGGCACTGGGTGTTGCGTCGGTGCAGGTCGAGGGACCCAGCGTTCTTGAAGCCGGTCCTGTCGAGCACCTGTGCAGCCACATTGAGGGCCGCGCTGCGGCCCTTAGCGCATGGGATATCGCCGGGGCCTTGCATCCCACACCTGCGGTGGGAGGACTCCCAAGAGCTCAGGCTCAAGCGTTTATTCGCCGCCACGAGGGCTACGACCGCCGAAACTACGCGGGTTATTTCGGCTGGACGGCAGGAGATCGCTCCATTTTCTACGTCACACTTCGCTGCGTAGAATGGGGATCTGACGGGCTACTGGGCTATGCGGGTGGCGGAATCACCGCTAAATCCGACCCGGTTGGCGAATGGGCCGAAACGGAGCAAAAACTTCAGACCCTCGAAAACGTTATTCTCGGGTGAGCACCACTTCGGCACAACTAGCGGCGCTGGTGCGCGACCACCTCGGGCAGCATTCATGGTCGGCCTGGGTGGCTTCGCCAGGAAGCCGCTGCGCGCCCCTGGTTATGGCGTTTCGCGACCTCAAGGTGCCGTCGCAGGTGGTGCTCGACGAGCGGAGCGCTGCGCACTGGGCGCTTGGGGCGGCAATCGCCACCGGGATTCCCGCGTTCGCGGTGTGTACCAGCGGCACTGCGGCCATGAACTACGGCCCCGCCGTGGCTGAAGCGTTTTACCAGCAGGTTCCGCTGCTCGCGATCACGGCCGACCGGCCTGCCGCGCTAATCGACAACGGACACGGCCAGAGCATTCGCCAGACCCACCTTTTCGACGACCACGTAGTCGCCAAAGGCTTGCTCGACGACCGCCAAACCCTGGAGTGGAACGCCGAAGTCATTCGCCGCGCCCTGGCGCAGCTTCGTTTCGGTCCCGTTCACCTCAACGTGCCGCTGGCTGAACCCTTGTACGACGCGGTGGTGCCGCGGCAAAACCTCGAACCGCTGGTCCTCGATTCGCCGTCGACCGAGCTTCGCATTCCCCAATTTGTTCGCCAAGCGAGGCACCCCCTTTTGGTGCTGGGCCAATGGAACCCGTCGTGGGGCGACCCCGAACCCGCAGTGCGGACCCTCGCCGCCAAAGGCTGGGTAGCCGCAGCGGAACCCCTAAGCCAGCTGCCGCACGATGCCGCCGAACACCTCGAGGATACGTGGAGCCTCGGAGGGTTTGAACCCGACGCGGTGGTGACCCTCGGCGGAGCTTGGGTAGCCAAAAAAGCGAAGTTGGCGCTAAAAACCACCCCCCACTGGGCGATTGGGCCCCGCGAACCGTTGCCTGACATGTTTGCCAACCTCGTCGAGCGCAGCCTTGCGGCACCCATGGACGCCTTGGCGCAACTGGCCGAACAGGCGCCTGATTTGGGCCGCTCCGCCGTTCCGCGCCGAATGCCTGCTGCCGCGGTTCAAGGCTGGCACGACCTCGCGCTGCACCAGGCGTTGGCGACGGCTGTACCGGAGGGATGGGATCTTCATTGGGCCAATTCAACCCCAGTTCGCTACGCCAATTTTTGGTGGGGGCAGGGGGCTTTCGGTCGCGGAATTCGGCACTTCAGCAACCGGGGAGCCAGCGGAATTGACGGAATGACCTCAACGGCGCTAGGCGCTGCCTGGGTTTCTGGCCGACCCACGTTGCTGGTTACCGGCGAACTCGGATTTCTCTACGACGGCGGCGCGGGGATTGCCTACGACGCGCTTCCGTCGCTTAAAGTCTTGGTAATCAACAACCAGGGCGGACAAATTTTTCAGTGGCTCGACGGGCCGCGCGCGAGCGGGCTCCTCGACCGCCACTTTGCCTTCCGCCACGCGCGTTCCGTCCGCTTCGCGGCCGAAAACCAAGGATTTACCTACCGTTCTGCGTCCAATGGCGACGAATTCCGCGCCCAATTGCACGCGTTTTTAACCGATTCCGCCCCGGCGGTGTTCGAAGTATATACTGACCCCGAAGCGTCGGAACGTGCCTGGAAGGGCCGTTTTGGCGCCTAATTTTGACCCCATTATGGCACAGCGCACTTGGACCCCGATTAAGGAATATTCCGACATCCGATTTGAATTCTTCGAAGGCATTGCGAAGATTACCATCAACCGCCCTCAGGTGTACAACGCCTTTCGGCCGGAGACCAACATCCAAATGATTGAAGCGTTTGACGTCTGCCGCGAGCGCAGCGACATCCGAGTGATCGTGCTCACGGGCGAAGGCGACAAGGCATTCTGCAGCGGCGGAGACCAAAACGTCAAAGGAGTAGGGGGCTACGTCGGCGAAGACGGCGTTCCGCGCCTCAACGTGCTGGACCTGCACAAGCGCATCCGCGAGATTCCGAAGCCGGTGGTGGCCATGGTCAACGGCTACGCCATTGGCGGCGGCCACGTGCTTCACGTGGTGTGTGACCTGACGGTGGCCAGCGACAACGCCAAGTTTGGCCAGACGGGCCCCAAAGTGGGCAGCTTCGACGCCGGATTCGGCTCGAGCTACCTCGCCCGCCACGTGGGCCAAAAGAAGGCCCGCGAGATCTGGTTTTTGTGCCAGCAGTACACCGCTCAAGAAGCGTTTGACATGGGTATGGTGAACAAGGTGGTTCCGCTGGCCGAGCTCGAAGACACGGTCGTGGAATGGTGCCAAATCATGATGATGCGCTCGCCGATGGCCCTGCGCATGATCAAGCGCGGCCTCAACGCCGAACTCGACGGCCAGCGCGGCCTCATGGAGTTTGCGGGCGACGCCACGCTGATGTACTACCTGATGGACGAGGCCCAGGAGGGCAAAAAGGCCTTCCTCGAGAAGCGCGACCCGAACTTCGGACAGTTCCCGATCTTCCCGTGATGAAGGCCTGGATCGGCGCGCTGCGTCCGCGCACCTTGCCGCTGGCCCTTGCGACCATTGCGCTCGGAACCCTGCTCGCCGCCGACCGGGGCTACTTCGACGGGGTGCTGCTGGCGCTGACGGCGCTGACCGCCACGGCCTACCAAATTCTATCGAACCTCGCCAACGATCTGGGCGACAGCCTTCGGGGTGCCGACCAACACCGCGCCGAGGGGGCGGAACGCCGTGCGGTGGCGAGCGGAGCCCTGACCGCCGCGTCGGTGAAGCGTGCCGTGAACGTGCTGACGGCCTTGGCCGCGGTGCTGACCGCAGCCACGTCTTGGTGGGGTACGCGCGGCATGGCTCCGGGCTATTTGTTGGGCTACCTCGCGTTGGGTGGCGCAGCCATTTGGAGCGCACGCGGCTACACGCTGGGTCGGGCAGCCTACGGCTACCGTGGCCTCGGCGACGTGTTTGTCATCGTGTTTTTTGGTCCGGTCGGGGTGGCTGGCGCCTACTTCTTGCAAACCCAAACCTGGGATTGGTTGATGCTGCTGCCGGGCTTGGCCATTGGGCTCTTCGCGGCCGGAGTGCTAAACCTCAACAACATGCGCGACCTCGAGACCGACCGGTTGGCAGGCAAGAACACCTTGGCGGGCCAAATGGGGCTGGGCATGGCCAAGCTCTACCAAGTACTGCTCCTGTTCCACGGCTGGCTGGCCGCGGTCATGTTCATCTTTTTGCAGGCCCCGGTGACCTGCAGCCGCAGCGTTCTCTTTGCGGCCACGCTTCCGCTCATGGCCGAAACCGCCGTGAAGGGCTGGAAGGCGAAAACGCCGGCCGAATTCGACAAGCTCCTCAAGCCCTTGGCGCTGCAAACGGTGCTTTTTGCGCTGCTGATGGGCTACGGACTGCTCGTCGACGCCAACGAGTGCAGCAAACCCTTGTTTTAACGTTTCAAACGGTGAAGGCGAGTTTTTGGTCGTACTCCTACACGTTTAAAACCCCTGCGGGCACCTCGCGCGGAATCCTTACCGCCAAACCCGCCTATTTTCTTGAAGTGGATGCCCAAGGCCTTCGCGGGCAGGGCGAGTGCGGACTGCTTCCCGGCCTTTCGGTCGACGACCGCCCCGACTACGAGCCGCAGCTGCAGGCGTTTTGCCAGGCACTCGAAGCGCTGGGTGAGGCCACCTGGGCCGATTGGGCCTCGGTCGGGGCCTTGGATCCCGCCTGGTCTCAGGCCTGGCAAGAATGGCCGTCCTTCGTCTTTGCGGCCGAGCAAGCCCTGCGCAGCTGGGCAGACCGCGCCCGCGGCGGCGACGGAACCCGGCACGCCACTACGCCCTTTGCCCGCGGCGAAGCGGGAATCCCGATTAACGGTTTGCTGTGGATGGGGTCGTCGTGCTACCTCCACGACCAGTCCGAGGCGCGCCTTACCGAGGGGTTTCGCTGCCTGAAAATGAAGGTCGGAGCCCTCGATTTTGACGCGGAATGCGACGTGCTGCGCCACAACCGCGGATTGGATGCCCAGCTCGAGCTGCGCGTGGACGCGAACGGAGCGTGGTCGGCGGACCTTGCCCTCGAGCGCATGGAGCGCCTGCGCGAATTCAACCTGCACAGCATGGAACAGCCCTGTTCTGCCTCCAACACGGCCGGACTTAAAGCGGCTGCGGCGAGCGGAACCCTGCCGGTGGCGCTGGACGAAAGCCTCATTGGGCTGCACGAAGCCGCTGAACGCGACGCGCTCTTGGACGAGGTTAAACCACAGTACATTGTATTGAAGCCCAGTCTTTTGGGCGGCATAGCTTCAAGTGAAGATTGGATTCGCCGCGCCGAAGCCCGAGGCATTAAATGGTGGATTACGTCGGCCCTCGAAGGAAGCGTAGGGCTCAGTGCCATAGCCCAGTGGGCGTCAACCTTGCCCGGCCTAGAGGGCTACCAAGGCTTCGGAACGGGATCGCTGTACACCAACAACCTCCCGCCGCGCACCGAAGTGCGCTCGGGCCAACTCTGGATGAAGTGAGCCGAGGTCGTCCACCCAAACTGCGCGCTCCCAAGGCGGAGATTGAGTTCAGTGCCGCCTGCTCGGCGTCGCGCCGCCGCGAAGTACAGGCCGTCGTGGACTGGTGGCAATCCGACGCCCCGACGTGGACGCTGCACACCAGCGGAAGTACGGGGGCACCTAAGGAACTTTTGCTGCAGCGCGCCCACATTGTGGCCAGTGCCCAAGCCACCATCGCCGCCTTTGATCTTCGCGAAGGCCAGCGCAGTCCGCTGCTGTTGGCTGCCACGACCGCCGGAGGATTCATGATGGTGGTGCGCGCCCTGGTCGCAGGACTTCGCCTAGATGTGCTGCCCGTGGAGCGCCGACCGGCCACCCGAGCTGGGGTGCGCTACGATTTTGTGGCGTTGGTCCCGGAGCAGGCTGCGGCCCTTGCGGCGGATCCCAGCTTCAATCCGAAGGACTACCGATGCACGCTGCTTGGCGGTGCCGACGTGCGTCCCGAGCTCGAAGCGCGGCTGGCCAGTTGGCCGCGCCCGGTGTTCCACGGGTACGGAATGACCGAGACCCTTAGCCACGTGGCGCTGCGCCAAATCGGCACGGGACGAACGTACCGCGGTCTTCCTGGGGTGCTTTTTGCCCAAAAGGGCGAGGCATTGGTCGTTGACGATCCGTCGCGTGGAGTTCGAGGCTTGGTTACGACCGACGCAGCCAAGGTGCTGTCAACCAATGAATTTGAGTGGCTCGGACGCCTTGATGGTGCCGTCGTGAGCGGCGGCAAAAAGATTTTTCCCGAGGTGGTCGAGGCGGCCAGCGGCGCCGAAGGCGTCGCAGTGGGCGTCCCGAGCACGGAGTGGGGCCAGGCCCTGGTTTGGGTTGGAGCCCTGCACGTGGACCTCGATAGCGTTGCCCAGAAATGGGAAGCGCTGCCGAATTGGCAGCGCCCCAAGCACGTGCTGCAGCACGCGATACCTTATTTAGCCAGTGGCAAGCCCGACCGTCAGGCCGTGGCGCGCTGGGCGGCTCAGGAGTTGGCCTTGCGGTGATCTTCTAAGAACTTCTCGAGGCCGATGTCGGTCAGCGGGTGCTTCAGCAGCGCAGTAATGGCGCTGAGCGGGCCCGTCATCACGTCGGCACCAATGGTGGCGCACTCGATCACGTGCATCGGGTGGCGAACGCTGGCTGCGAGGATTTGGGTCTCGTACCCGTAGTTGTCAAAAATCACGCGAATCGTCTCGATGAGTCCGAGGCCGTCGGTCGAAATGTCGTCGAGGCGTCCGATGAACGGCGATACGTAGGTCGCGCCGGCCTTGGCGGCCAAAAGGGCTTGGCCTGCGCTGAACACCAGCGTGCAGTTGGTCTTGATTCCGCGGTCGCTGAAGTAGCGAATGGCCTTGACGCCGTCTTTAATCATCGGAATCTTCACCACAATTTTTGGGTCGATTTCAGCGAGCAATTCGCCCTCGCGCACCATGCCTGCGAAGTCGGTGGAGATAACTTCGGCACTTACGTCGCCGTCGACAATGCCACAAATGGCTTTGTAGTGCTTGAGAATGTTGTCGGTTCCTGAAATGCCTTCTTTGGCCATCAGAGAGGGGTTCGTCGTAACGCCATCAAGGATTCCCATGTCGTGGGCTTCTTTGATTTCGGCCAGGTTTGCGGTGTCGATGAAAAATTTCATGGCAATAATCAGGGTAACGGTTTTAGTCCGCCCAAAGGTCGGGCTATTTTTGTGCTATGCAACCCCAATCCGCTTCTGATTTTTCCACGGAACTCCTGCGCGACTACCGCCTGGGTATTCTGAGCCGCGAATGCTCATTAATTGGCCGAAAGGAAGTTCTTACCGGCAAGGCCAAGTTTGGCATTTTTGGCGACGGCAAAGAACTCGCCCAGCTCGCGTGGGCGCGGGTTTTTCGCGACGGCGACTTCCGCAGCGGCTACTACCGAGACCAAACGTTTATGATGGCTATTGGGGCCCTGACGCCGCAGCAGTTTTTTGCTTCGCTCTACGCCGACACCGACGTGGACCGCGAGCCGAGCAGCGCCGGACGCCAGATGAACGGCCACTTTGCCACGCGCACGCTGAATGCCGACGGTTCGTGGAAGCGTTTAGTGGACCATAAAAACGTTTCGGCCGACATTTCGCCTACGGGCGGACAAATGCCGCGCCTCCTGGGCTTGGCGCAGGCCTCCAAGGTCTACCGCGCCCAAAACGTGGACAACGGATTCAGCCGCAAGGGCGGCGAGGTCGCTTGGGGTACCATCGGCAACGCCTCGGCTTCAGAAGGCCTTTTTTGGGAAACCATCAACGCCGCGGGCGTACTTCAAGTTCCCATGGTAGCGCTGGTTTGGGACGACGAATACGGAATCTCGGTGCACGCCGAGCACCAGACCACCAAGCAAAATATTTCGAAAATCCTAGCGGGTTTTCAGCGCCAGGCCGCATCCAAGGGCCAGCCCGAAGAAAAAGGCTACGAAATCATCGTGGCCCGCGGCTGGAACTACGCCGAGCTGGTCGCTGCCTTTGAGAAGGCCGAAAACGTGGCGCGCGAGGAGCACGTCCCCGTGCTGCTCCACGTGCGCGAAATGACCCAGCCTCAAGGGCATAGCACTTCAGGATCGCACGAACGCTACAAGTCCAAAGAGCGCCTCGAATGGGAACAGGAATTTGACTGCCTCCGCCAGTTCCGCCTCTTTTTGGAGTCGAACAAAATCGCCAAGGCCAAAGACCTCGATGCCCTTGAGGAGACTGCCCGTGCCGAAGCCCGAGACGCCATGAAGGCAGCCTTCGACGACTTTTTGCTGCCGCTTAAGCGTACCCGCGACCAGGCGGTGGCCTGGCTTGAAGAACTCGATGCCCAAGACCTCGCCGCGCCGTTAAAAGCCGACAAGGCGCCGCTTCGCCGCGACTCGGTGGCGGCCGTCCGCAAGGCCATTCAGCGCCGCAAGGCAGAGGGACTTGACCCATTGGGTGCTCCGCTCTGGGTTGAAACCCAACTCAAGCAAGCCGAACTCGACTACGCCAGCCAACTCCACAGCGGCACGGCGCTTCAGGTGCCCGTCGTGGCTCCCGAGTTTGCTCCCGACGCCCCCCAGGTAGACGGCCGTGTCGTCTTGCGCGACAACTTCAAGGCGCTCTTCACGCGCTACCCCGAAACCATGATTTTTGGCGAAGACGTAGGCCACATCGGCGACGTCAACCAAGGCCTCGAAGGAATGCAGGCGGAATTCGGCAAAATCCGCGTCAGTGACACTGGAATTCGCGAGGCGACCATCGCCGGCCAAGGCATTGGGTTGGCCATGCGCGGACTTCGCCCCATCGCCGAGATTCAGTACCTCGACTACCTGCTGTACGCCGTGCAAATCCTTTCAGACGACTGCGCCACCGTGCGCTGGCGTTCGGCCGGAGGCCAAAAGGCTCCGCTCATCGTGCGCACCCGCGGACACCGCCTTGAAGGCGTGTGGCACAGCGGCTCGCCCATGCAGCTCCTGCTGGGGTCGCTGCGCGGAATGTACCTCTGCACCCCGCGGAACATGGTGCAGGCCGCCGGCATGTACACCACCCTCTTGCAGGCCGACGAGCCAGCCGTGGTCATTGAGTGCTTGAACGGATACCGCCTCAAGGAGCCGCTCCCAACCAACCTCGGAACCTACACGGTACCGCTTGGTCGCCCTGAAATCCTTCGCGCGGGAACCGACGTGACCGTGGTTTCCTACGGGTCCACGCTGCGCGTCATCATGGACGCGGCGGCGGAACTCGAGCGCCTCGGTGTATCGATCGAAGTCGTCGACGTGCAGACCCTGTTGCCGTTTGACTTGAACGCGGACTGTTTGGCCTCGCTCAAGCGCACCAACCGCCTCCTGGTGGTCGACGAAGACGTTCCGGGCGGAGCTGCAGCCTACCTCATGCAGCAGATCCTCGAAGTTCAGGGCGGCTACCGCCATTTGGACGCCGCTCCCCGTACCCTGACCGCCAAGGCCCACCGACCCGCTTACGGATCGGACGGCGACTACTTCTCGAAGCCCAGCGCTGAGGACGTCGTAGACGCAGTGCTGGAGCTGGTGGGGGAGTAGCGGTTGGCTGGTTACTAGTTGGCTGGTTGCCAGTTAAAAAAGAGACGCGCACCTTGGGAGTGCGCGTCGGCCCGAAGTCGTTGCTGACTTAAGGGGTGGTAATGGTGCAAAGCTTCGAATTGGATTTGAATCCGACCCGTGCCGAGCTGTTTGAATTGCGAACAAAGGAAAAAGAAAAGGGCAAGGACACTTATCGCACCGCTACAACCGACTACCCTTGCTGCATTTCTACCCTGGGGGATTCATCAGGAGCTGGTCGTAAGGCCTTGCCCAGGTGCAAAG
>JACCDS010254932.1_pt1 | contig 24752 bp, 20 predicted proteins | sample 7446441 | NCBI WGS metagenome assembly JACCDS01 (sample SAMN15323445, study PRJNA562643) | freshwater metagenome | isolation source: river surface water | place: USA:Blue River Watershed | collected 2017-08-17 | reverse complement strand
TCAAGGCATCATGGCCACTCAAACCGCCAAGTCCAAGTTGCCAGATGTACAAGCACCTCAGCCGAGAAGAACGATACCAAATTCACAGCCTCTTGAAAGCCAAACAGACCATCAGCGAGATCGCCCGCTTTCTGGGCAGGAGCCGCAGCACCATCAGCCGCGAACTCAGCCGTGGCCGTGGCCAGCGTGGCTATCGCGCCGAACAAGCCTGCGCCAAGGCGTCTGAGCGAGCACAGCGCAGCCGTAATGCCCGCCGTGTCGATCACAAGGTCTGGTCCGATGTGGACTTCTACCTTGGCATTCAATGGAGCCCCGAGCAGATTGCAGGCAAGGTGGCGATCAGCCATGAGAGCGTGTATTTGCATGTCTATGCGAACAAGGCCGCCGGTGGTGATTTACACAAGAACCTGCGCAGCCAAAAGCCCCGGCGCAAACGCCACCTGTGCGGGCGTGACAGACGCGGGCAAATCCCCAACCGCCGCCCGATCAGCGACAGACCCAGCCACATCGAAGATCGCAAGCAGGTGGGCCACTGGGAGGGCGATACCGTCATTGGCGCAGCTCACAAACAAGCCATAGTGACACTGGTGGAGCGCAAAAGCGGCTTTGCTGTGCTGGCCAAGGTGAACAACAAGACGGCTGCTTTGGTGGGCCGGGCCATTGAAGCCAAGCTCAAGCCCTTGAGCTCACGGGTGAAGACTTTGACGGTGGACAACGGCAAGGAGTTTGCGGATCACCAGGCCATCGATCAGACCCTTGGCATCCAGACCTACTTTGCCGATCCGTATTGCAGCTGGCAGCGCGGCAGCAACGAGAACTTCAACGGACTGCTGCGCCAGTACATCCCAAAGAAGCGGCGCATGGAAACTGTCACCGATGAGGAGTTGACTATGATCGAAAACAGATTGAATCACCGGCCCAGAAAGCGGCTGGGATTCAAGACCCCGCACGAGGTGTTTCATGCCTCGTTAAACCGTGTTGCGCTTCGTACTTGAATCCGCCCATATATTGAAATGCGCCTACCGCAGGAGTCAAGCGAACCGTGCTGCCGATGTTGCCGTGCGCCACATCGACCCACTCACGAAATGTGTTTAGACCCTTTGAAGCGTAGCCCAAGTTGCAATACGCAACAAGCAGGGGTTCTGCCAACTGAGAACGAAGCGCACCATTCCTTTGGGCATTTGTGATCCAGTACTCCACCTCAGCGATATCTCCGACGGCTTCGCCCAGCCTGGCCTTGACCAGGGAACCCTCCAACACACTGGCCCTCATCAACGCCTCAGCCTCTTTGTTCCACCGAACAAACTCAATAGGCTTGCTCTGCATGTCCATAAATCTGCTTGCACGCACCACAAAGCCAGAGATGGCATCCAATAACTCCGAGCCTTTGGTTAGTTTTTTTCGTTCCAGCATTTGCCCCCCTGATTTTTTGCATTATTTGGCATTATCTTTGTAAATTTTAGCTACTTGTCAATCACTGTACTGCTTGCTCACCCACTCGCGGTAGGCGCCGGACTGCACGTTCTGTACCCACTCGGGGTTCTGCAGGTACCACTGCACCGTCTTGCGGATGCCGGTCTCGAAGGTCTCGGCCGGCTTCCAGCCCAGTTCGCGCTCGATCTTGCGGGCGTCAATGGCATAGCGCCGGTCATGGCCGGGGCGATCGGTCACATAGCTGATCTGCGTGGCGTAACTCGTGCCATCGGCTTTGGGCCGCAGTTCGTCGAGCAAGGCGCACACGGTCTTCACGATCTCGATGTTGGGCTTTTCGTTCCAGCCACCCACGTTGTAGGTCTCGCCCAGGCGCCCAGCTTCGAGCACGCGGCGGATCGCGCTGCAGTGGTCTTTGACGTAGAGCCAGTCACGAATTTGCATGCCGTCGCCATACACCGGCAGCGGCTTGCCCGCCAGCGCGTTGACGATCATCAGCGGGATCAGCTTTTCCGGAAAGTGGTAGGGCCCGTAGTTGTTGGAGCAGTTGGTGGTCAGCACCGGCAGGCCGTAGGTGTGGTGCCAGGCACGCACCAGGTGGTCGCTGGCGGCTTTGCTGGCCGAATAGGGGCTGTTGGGTTCGTAGCGGTTGGTTTCAGCAAAGGCCGGATCGTCTTTGCTCAGCGAGCCATACACCTCGTCGGTGGAAACATGCAAAAACCTAAAGTCTGTCATGGCGAGCGTAGCGTGGCCATCTGCGTCTTTGGGCAAGGACTGCCAATACCCCCGCACCGACTCCAGCAGGTTAAAGGTACCCACAATATTGGTCTGCACAAAGTCACCGGGGCCATGAATGGAGCGATCCACATGGCTCTCAGCCGCAAAGTTGACCACGGCGCGGGGCCTGTGCTCGGCCAGCAAACGTTCGACCAAGGTGCGATCGCCAATGTCGCCTTGCACAAAAATGTGGCGCGGGTTGCCTTGCAGCGAAGCCAGCGTTTCAAGGTTGCCCGCGTAGGTGAGCTTGTCGAGGTTGACCACCGGCTCATCGGAGCCAGCGATCCAGTCGAGCACAAAGTTTGCGCCAATGAAGCCGGCGCCGCCTGTAACGAGAATGGTCATGCTTGTTTTTTCTGTTCTACCCAAACCCAGTCCACAACTTCGCCTTCAGGTTTGCAGTTCGGGCCAAGGCAAAAACTATTCGTGCGCTTTCATGATGCGCGGGTGCTGGGTGGGCTGGGGGTTGTCGGCATCGCGCACTAAGACCTCGCCGCCGCTGACCATGGCTTTGGTCTGAATGCGAGGCCCAGAAAGGGCTGAGACTGTAATGCAGCGGTTGCGGACCTTGGCCCGAACGGGCGCAACTTACGCCAACTGCCAACAAGTGGTCCCTCGGTCCGGCGCATCGCTGGGTGGCACGGAAGACACCTGGAGTCGAGGGCAACATTCGCAATGCCTTGCGGTAGCCTATTCATGCGGAATTGCTTTTGCAAGCGCAGTGAGGTAGGACGGCAGACTTTCTGAGATGGCCTTGGTACGAATCGCGGCTCTATCTGTAGCGCACAAACGGAGACGATTGGTGGCGAGGGCAAGAAGCATCTCCGGTAGCGCATCGCCAGTTCCTGCAGGCCAGCCCTCAAGCTCGGCAAGTAGGATTTCCACCATACGCTTACTGTATCCGGCGTCAACCTCATACATCAGGTCGCTCTTTCTGGCCGCCCGGAGAAGGCTTGCCTTGAGTACGCCGTCGTTGAAGGTCATGAAGGCTTCGGGGGTCAACAATATGTGACCGTAGACAGACTGCGACAGTGGGACAGCATCGACGCCCTGTGGCCTCTTAGTTAGATCGTTGCTACCTGAGCGCGCGGCGGCAAACAGGTTAGACACGACCGCGAAGACATCGGCCTGTGAAATGTCACGAATGCCAACCTCCGTATCGAGATAGACGAAATCCCGCTTTATGGTGAGCGGGCCATTCCGTCCAGGCCAGAAGATTCCGTCCCTGGCTTTCACCTCTTTGGATAGCATGTCTCGTCGAACTTCCAGTTCGCTTATGCCCTGACCTGAGATGGCATTCAGAAGATCAAGTTCTTCCTCCCAGGGATTCTTATCGAAGCTGCGGATTGGTAGAGCCAACTTTCGCGCATCGCGGTATGTGAAGGTGTCGGAACCACGCTCGCCGAAGCCGAGGAACACCTTAAGGTCCAGGTACTGCTCAGGCGTCTCGGCCAGCGTCAGCGCCGAGACGTACGCTACATTTCCGTTGTTGACTTTCGACCGCAGCGATGCGTTGATTTGACGAGCCCAAGTATGACTGGAGAGACAACCGAAGACAACCAATACGCCCACACCATCGCTCAGCATGGCGTGAGAGGCAAGGTCCGACCAGTCAATAATTCGGGCGCCAGCGACCGCAACGTCAATACCCGCCTCGACTACCAAGCTAGAAAGTTGGGATTCTGTAATGCCAACGCACACTACCAGACCTAGCGGCTGAGGTGTGTAGCGACGAAGATTTCGGATTAGATCCTTACGGATTGACTGACAAGACAAGAGGCGTGCCTCATTGATCTCGATGGATGATGGGCGAGTCGCATCTGGGCTAATGACGATTTCTATTGCCTTGACGCGCTTCAGTTCCGTGAGCGTAGAACGCGCATCGTCGGCCTGCGTGGTTCGCACAAACTTCAGTAGTCGGTGCTGGCGTTGCTGCAAAAGAAACTGGTCACCCTCGAGCTCTGCCAGGATGAAATCGGAGTTGCACAGTGAACAGCCCACTGCGGGATAGTTCTCTACAGGCTGATATCCAAACCCGCGCTCTGTGGTCACCGTCAGATCGCAGAGAACATTTGGCGGGCGTACTGCATCTCTCGCGCTCAGAAAGAAAAGAGTGACTATCGAGTCTGGATTCGCATGCTGGGCCTTTAGGCTATCCGCAAGCGAGCCAGATGTTGTGGCAGAGATGAGGATCACATCGTTGAACGACAAACGCCGCATCTTCGACTGCCCGTCGTATGAACTGAACGACCGCGTTGGGATATCGGCCTCCCAGATGCCGTGCACCTTCGCGGCGCGCATCATGGCGTAAGCCACCGAGAGTAGGGGCGAGGTATCGACTAGGATGCGTTTGGGGTTACGCGGAGCGAGCATCGCCAACGCAAACATCGCAAGTAGGCCGCACGCGCTCGACGATGTAAGGGTATTGGCCGCCCGCAGGAATTTGTCAGTGTGCTTGTTTGAGCTTTTGCGAAAGTGAACACCCGGCGGTGCAATTACGAGACCTTCGTTGGAGTCAAACAGGTGGAACAGCCACCCTTCGCGTAACACCGGATCTAGAGGCTTCGAAGCCTCAAACTGGATTTTTTTCGTGGTGGCGTCCCACTGCAGCATGCTTGTCGTGACTGTGACAACTCGTGTGTCGGCCGCAACGGCGACTTCAAGCAGGTACACGCGGCCGCTGTTGGCGGACATGTATGCGGCTGCACGCTGCACTGCTACGCCTGTCTTGAGAGCTTCCCGGAGACTCCCATTGCTAAGGAATGGTGCCGCGATGAAGATGTTGGCCGTACCAGCCCGCTGCTCGAATACCTGCTTGACGTCCCCAGCTACCAGCGCATCGTCGAAGGAGTCCACGTCGTAGACTAGCAAACAGGCCTCACTGTCGTACTGGTACTCCCGGTACCTAGTGCGGAGCCAAAGACCTTGGGTCTCTCTCATGCTAGCGGTACCACAACGCGTACGACGGAACCGCGCACCAAGTCGCGGGGAGCCGGATAGGATGTGACCTTTCTATCGACATCCAGCAGAGATGCCTTGGGCATACCGGGCCGCATTTCGGATGTCTCTGGCTCAAATTGGAGCCGAAGCTCTCCTTCCAAAAAACTCCTGTAGCCGTGAATGCGCCCAGTGCGGACCTCGAGCATGCCTTGCATCATCTTTAGTGCCCGAAGCACCTCGTAGAGGCCCATCCCGCGGTGGCCGGGCCGAGAATCAGGTATAGCCTTTGCATTCTCGGAATGCCGTTCGAGGCATTTCAGTACGATGGCGTATTCGGTCTCAACGGGAACCTCCTCGCCAAGTTCAAACCTTCGAACCGTATCAGCCTGTTTGTCGCCAACGACGACCGGTTCGCCCCGGGCTTGGCCGCGTAATAGTTGCCTTCGATACGAGTTGTAGTAGCCGATACCTGAATCGAATATGGTGAACTCTAAGCATGGTACTGGTGGCCAATTGTTGGCAACGCGCTTTGGCAAGCGCCGACTCTCGAGAATCCGTTTCACCATGAGACCGCGTATGGAATTGGGCCTAAGAACGCGGCCGTCCATGTCCGTCTTTGCGTGGTCGTCTGTGTTCTCTATGAGCTCTCGAAGAATGACCGCTAGCGCCATCCGCAACTTGGACAACCTCTCGGCTTTGAACCCTGCCCCGTGTTGGGGATAAACGAGATCGTCGACGAGAGACTCGAAATCAGTCTCCGGTCTAAGTTTGCGCGAGGAAGGCTCGTATAGGTCGGCAGGAAGACTCGGGCGATCAAAGTCTAGGCAGATAATCACCTGTCGTTCCGAGAACATGTCAGCGGCAAGCTGATGGCCCAGTAGTTTCTTTCGAGCTCGTTCGATCGCGTCAGGAGGGAACTCGGCATCCATGGGTAAGGCGTGCTCTGCGTTGATCATGCACAGAGCAACAGCTGCCAAGGGATTGAGCGAGGGAGACTCCAATAATCGTCTCGCAGCTGCAGCATGCCAAGAAAAGATTAATGATGTTGCATCGTGAGCCAGCGTAATAAGTCGTTGGATGGCAAGCCCCTCGATCCCAGCAAGCTCAAAGCGCTTATCACTAAGGTAGCTGTCCGTTATCTCTATGCATATATCGCGGCCAGCCTCGGGCAGCGGCGCGGTTGTCGCGAGATCGGATAGCAAGAAGTTGATTGTTGGGCGGGGCTCGTCCATTGATGGATGGATGCTACGACAAATTGACAGAGCTGTATCGATAGATGTGAGCGGCGAATTGTGCGCTGCCTGAACTTGCTTGTAGATACGGCAGACTACTCTTGACTTGTCGAAGTCGCTCACGAACTCCCGCCCAGGATCTGCTCAATGACTGTAACTGGCCGGGAGTCGCCTCCCAGCCGGCCAGGGCCAAGTGCTGCTTCCAGCCAACCACCCCAAGCCCGGTTAAAAGACGTTCACTCTGAGTAAAAAACACCCTCGTGCTCATGCGATTCAACGAACTCATATTTAACTGTCTGTGCGAGGGCTTGTTCGAGTGGCACTGGCGGAACGAAGCCAGTTTGGTCGATTGCCGTGTTGTAAACCGAGTTTGCACAAAACTTCTTAACCCGAATCGAACTGATCGCGAACCGCTTTCCAGTCAGCGCAGCAACCAGATCGAAGCCTTTGCCGATCGCATACCCAACAGCAAAGGGAAGCCTGAAGCCAATTTTCTCTGGTCGACCAAGTATGCGATTGACGTTGGCAACCAGGCTGTTCATCGTGAAGTCAGGCTTGTCGATGAAGTTGTAGATGTGCACACCTGGCTTGAAGCTCATGCTGTATTCGATAAATGCTGCCACGTTCTCAACATAGGCCATCGATTTACGGTTTTCACCGCTACCTACCATCACAAACTTGCCTGAAGCAATCTGTCGTAGCAGGTTGTAAACGTTGCCCCTGTTCTGCTCTCCAAAGACCACGGTTGGTCGAATGATCACCAGGGTACGTTCAGTTGGGGCTTCTGCTTGCCAAGCTTTGAAAACTTGCTCAGCTTCATATTTGGTGCGCCCGTAGTCATTAAAGGGAGCAATTTCTCCTGACTCATCTGTACCAATTGGTGCAAAACCATACACAGCAACGCTGCTTGTAAAGATGATTGTCTGCACTCCTTTTTCGCGTGCAACAGTGCAAATGTTTCTCGCACCCCCAACGTTGACTTCGTCGTAAAGACTGAGGGGCCTGACATCATCGCGATGCTCAGCAGCCAAATTGACGATTACAGACCGATTAGGAGTAGATGCCCGAAGCTGTTCAACCGAACTTACATCACCCAACGAGACTAAGTCAGGGTATGCTTTGCTCAGCACCTTGTCGATGATTTGAACTGATAGTTGCACATTACTCTGTAACCGTCTGACCAATCTCGTGCCGATGAATCCACTGCCGCCAATCACGTTGATTTCACGCATTTAATATATCCATTCATTAATCGAAATACTCAGCTTTAGAAAACACCTTCAGGCGGTATCCTCGTGCACTAATTTATGCACAATTTCTGCAGGCCACTGAATACCAACCGTAGAGGCAAACTATAGCAGTCGGCGCTCGTGTTCGAGGTGAAGACTTCCCTTCGAAGAATGTTTAAATAGACTTTTCTAGTTTTAAACTATACTCTTAACATAGAGCCCTACGATGTTATGACCATAAAAAATAATTAGACATCAGAACTTCTATAACCCTTAAAGAAATTTTTGGAATCCGCCCTGATCTTAATCAGATCCAAAACATTATTATCATTTTCTTGATCGACGCGCGGAGCGAATAACGCACGATCACGCTGATCGGCATTTAATGGAGGATCAATTAAATAATAGACCGCAAATGATTTTCTAAAAATACCCTCAGGCTGACTCAATGGCCTTGACATTCCATGCCAACTATTTTGAGTAGTATCAAAGAGAACAGCTCGATTGAATTTCGGCTGCACCTCCTTCACCAAAGTACCGGGACCATTTTTCAAATTATCATGATCCCATAACCCGAGATGACCTCCATGTTGATCCTCAAGTTCCCGAGATAGATAAATTATAATATTCAACTTTCGCATTAAACCCATTTTAGGATGAATATTATAGTCAAGATGCGGATTCAAATTCCCTCCAGCACCGTGAATGTGCCACCCACCACCATGCAAACCGTGGTCAATATAAAGCTTGAATCCCAATTCTTGCTCAATTGTCCGAACAAACCTACCTGACAAAAGCTCCTGAAATACCTTATATGTCAATGGAGGAAAGTTCCCCCAGTTGTTGCATGCCTTTTTATCTTCGATAGCATTTTTATAAACGTACCATCGATTATCGTTATAATCCATAAACTCGGATTGAAGCTGCTCCGCAACAGATAAATCCAATACATTATCTATGATGCAATGATCAAAAGGCTTATTCATTGAAAATTCTCTCAAACCTTCAATAAGATTTTCATAGTTAATTGGTGAATTTGTTTCTTTCATGATCAATTTCTTTCTATTTAAAATTTCGCCGAAGAATTAAAAGGGATTCTTAAAAATGGGTTAATTAAAAAGGCAAGCATTACTAATGCATCAAAATATTTTCTTCGCAAAGAAAAAATATTAAATACAAACCAAAGCCGATCGAAAATATTAAAACGAGTAAGACGAAGTGTTAATTTTGATTCAGGAGCAACAAGATACAAATTTTGAAAGGCTTGGTATATATAAAAACCACTGAAAAGTGCTCGGATGCGACGAACTATTGCCGAGACACCAGAATTAACACCTGTTTCATTATTTTTATGCTGAACATAAAGCATAAAAGACCTTGCGTCAATTATCCATTTATAATTATTGAACCTAGCAAACACGTAAATTAACCAATCATGCCAAAAAACATCATCCAATCTGCAAATATGTTTTGAAATAAATTTCGATAATTCTATGGCAAAATCAGAGTTAAATACAAATGTGCAACCAGGCCCCGGCCCCTCAAAAACATAATCATAAATTCGTTGTCGCGGCTTCTTTCCCCCTCCTCTAATAAGCTTTACGCCAGTGATTAAAGTACTATTTATCGATGCTACGGATGAAGAGTAACAATACGATTTTGATCTCTGTAACAGATTAATGGCCGCAATGACTTTATCAGGCAACCAGACATCATCATGATCAGCAAGCGCAACAAAATCAAAATTCTTAAAAACATCTTTATTATGTCTAATAAGGTGAAAAAATGAACCTGAAGCCTTTCCATACCGTCTATCTTGTGGCATTATTTCAAGATCATTCGATTTAGAAATTTCCGTTAATATTTTTAATGTGTCATCGCTAGAAAAATCATCGTAAACGAATATTTTTACAGTCACACCTCGCTGCAAAAATATTGAACTTATTTGCAATTCAATAAATTCGGACGAGTTGTACGTGGGGAGCAATACAGCAACGTTATATATTTTATTCATACTTTTTCAATTGCCAAAATTTACTGCAAAGGTGCTTTTGAGAATTCAGATTATTAACAATAGCCCCAGATAGCCAGAATTTATGCGAAGTATAGAGTTTTTGCATAAGCGACTATTTAGTATTAAAATGATGAATCTTTTTTTTTGCTATCATTGTGTGTACAGACAGAAAGAGTGCGAGCGCCATCAAAGAAAAAGAGTTTGAAAATGCATCTTGCATCAGGGCATAGGCAAGCACCAAAAAGGTCAAAGATCCGCGTCCTAAAATATTTAAACCATTCCGCGACAAAAAAACTTTGAAAAAAAATATCAAACCAGGCAATCCAAATGAAAGAAGAATATATGCATAACTGTTATCAAGGGAATAATTGTCTTCAAAAAAATTGAACATGTTAAGTTGAAAAAATTTCGCACCATTTCCCACTAAATATCCAAAAGTGGATGTGAAATCAAAGGCATTTGAAAAATTATTAAATCTAATTAACATGGATACATCATTGCCGATCAAAAATACAGGATTACTGATCTCCGAAAGCAAGACCTGGATCTTGGACGGCAACTGTAGCACCCCTACATACAAGCCAGTTAAAATAATCACAAAAAGAACAAAAGCAGCGGCTCGGCCATTAGACATTCCAAGAAAATAGTAAATAATAACAAGTGCGCCGAGCAATACTCCATACCTGGAATCCACCATAAGCAATGCCAAAGACGATATGATGAGATTAAATGCATTGAACTTACTTGGATTTGATTTATGCAACTCCAAGAAAAAACCTACAGAGCATAGTAGATAAAATCCCCCATCCGCAGAAGCTTGAAAAACCCCATTAAAGCCACTATAGTAAATATCTGAGAACGGTCGTATATCAGCAATCAAACTCACCAATATAATAATATGCACAAAAGATAAAGTTTTTACAGTCCTCGAAATTGATTGGGAATTTTTCAAAAGAACAAAATACAGTGTAAGCGCCCCCACCCATTTCAGTCCCAGCGAGACTCCGGTAAGCATAGATGCCTCAATACCTCTAAGACCTCCAATGCTCGATGATAAAATAAACCAAACCGTTGCAAGATACGCCCATACCATACCTTTTCTGTTAATGTAGAAAACTGAAAATATAGACGATGATACCAATACAAGATCAGCAATACTTATTGGCTTGATACTAGGAGGAATAGCTGCAAAAAATAAACCACCCAATGAAATTAAAAAAAATATTGAAGGCCAGGCAAAACCCAGTCTATTATTAATTCTGCTTACCTGCATGAGTAAACCCAGTAAGCATTATTTGGACAACCTTATCAATTGAATCCTCCTTGAGGGAATCACTTTGTTTTTTATTAAAATCCTTGCGGTGTTGTTCGGCAGCTTTCAAAACCTGATCGACATTATCTAATTTAATTATGTTAAATCCATTTCTTCCCGCCATTGTTCTTTGACTTTTAATAGGTTCAACATAAAATGATGGAATTCCAATTTCTGCAGCCTCTTGCAAGAGAGTTGAAGAGTATCCAATTACTGCATCTACATCTGCCAAGCTTGCTTCAAGAGCCATCGTGTCAATATTAGTAAAACGATTATTCCAATTAAATTTCCTTTCAGAAGGATGTGGCCGGAATTTTACATCAACGCCTGAATTATATAATCTACCTTCCAATGAAGACAAGCATTCCAAATATTTTGCATTAAAGCTCTCATCAAGTATGTGATACCCCTCTCCTAGCAACATAATATTTGCTCGAGATCCTTTATTTTCAATTTTATTTACTTTTATCTTAAAAAAATCTGGCATCAAGTGAATCGCTGTCCGGATACTAACTCGTTCAATGATTTGACCATCTTCCCTACTTCTAACAATGTTGTGCATACAGAGAAAACCATCCTGCTCTCTAATCAGGTTATACTCTCTAAAATTTCCATGCTGAATGCATACTGACCTGAGACCAGACTCATTAGCGGCCATGACTAGAGCTCGCCCAAATGGCAGAGCATCTGAATGAACTACAAGTGCTGCAGATTTGCTAGCCACCTGCTTCAATATCATAGAAACGATATTTATCACTATTGACGACCACCGTTTGCGCAGTCTATCAGGTAACGCAAGTCCAAGCGCCGCCAATATATAAATGATGCTGGCCGGAAAATATCCGGCCTTCGTTCTAAAATGATTGACTAAAAATGTGATAGGAGAAATACAAGCTGTTCTTGTACGCTCCGCAGTAACTTCAGTAAGTTTAGGCCACTTTTCAGTTGCAATTAATATATTAAATTTCTTTCCAGAAATCAAGATAAATGCCAAAACTAGCGTATCTAACGGCAGAGTTAATAGCAAAAGAAGCGACTTATAACTATAAGTACGCCTAATTGTCTTCCATAGAGTTTCAGAATGGATCGGGTTTTCCCACGAACCTGCGTAGGTATAGAGATTAGTCTCCATTTTTATTACTCGTACGGAATTGGAAGATATACCTCAGTAGGTAATGCAATGTTGCGCAACCGATTACTGAAGACGCGACACTATAAATTGTGACTTTGCCAACCGCTGGAGTTATTGCAAGAGGTATTAATGCAATAACATTAATCATGGAAATGGTTTTGTCGCGACCGGATGCGTATAGTTTACAGTTAATCGAAAATGAAAGCGAGTAAACACCGTATGCCAGTATTAATAGCGCCCCCGCCTTGGAATACTCCATTAGTCCAGGTTTTGATATATAGCGAAAGAAAATTTCTATAGTCGAATAATAAACACTGATGGCAAATATTGTAACTACAATTATTGATACTTGGGTTCGCTTGGATAAATAATTAAATTCCTTTTGATTGTTAATAGCATTTTTTACTAGCGAGGGATATGAACGCGCTAAAATTCCAGCATCTAGTATTGCAACAAAGGCGGCAGCCACTCCAACAAATAGACCGTAAACTCCAACAGCCTCGAGGCCTACGAGTTTCTCTACAATAATTCTGTCCACTGAAAATAGAGCACGTGTAGCCAACGTGCCTACGAGTACAATTGGAACAACAGTGAAGTATTTTAGAAACAAGCGTTTATTTGCGTTCCATTGGAGTGGAATATTCCTTGGAACACCCAATATTCCAACACCAAAACTTACGACTAGGCCGATGGTCCACGAGATTAACAATACGTCAACATTTTGAAAATTCTTACTCAAATATAAGAGACACAATGCGGGCATCATCCAGCCGGCAGATTTAAGGAAAAGCAGCACGTTTGCACGGGTGAACTTTGAAACTGCAACAAGGTGTCGCTGCAATTCACTTGTTATCGATTCGAGAAGCAAAATCACAGCAGCAATAATAATTAAATGAATTTCAATGTGCGACGGCAATAAAATAATTAGTGCAGGAATGGTTGCCAAGAATAGTACGGCAAGCAGAGGAACTTGGGCTCCCAATATCTCTTCGAGCCTAGCTCTCCCTGCGAATAACTCTCTGTGTGTAATGTAACTGTAATCACCGGCTACAAAGTACTGCAAGAGTGAAATAGTTGCACCAATTGCAATATAAAGACCAAATTCGACATCATCAAGATAACTGGCCGCCGCAAATACAAATAATCCTCTTGCGGCTATTGTAATTAACCTTATAGTGGCGTCAAGAAAAATGGCTGAGATCAGTTTTTTAGGCTTTTTTTTACTTGATGATTTTTTTGGACTGAGCATCAATCGCTTATTCTATATCTTGATTATATTTCTTGCTTCTGTGAGTGCCTATAAAACATCTTGAGCAAAATAATCCAATCAACATAGCCTTGAATATTTTAGCATTCGCCTTAAAACCACTCCCAAATCTACTGTCACCATCCCTTGGTCGGGTTTTGACGTGTATCTGGTGGATTTTAAGGCCGGTTTTGGCTGCTCGGATTGAAAGTTCGGTTCCGATAGACGTATATGTGTTTAATTGATCAACGTTGTTTAAAAATTGGAGGCGATACCCTTTCATTCCACATAGTGGATCCTGAATTCCCCATAAACGTCCGGCCACATTACCAAATACCGTTTCGGCCCAGCGCTGCATGCGGTCTCGAATACCGATGACAAGATCCGCGCCAGCCTCAAGTTCAGATCCGAAGCGATCCAACAGGGTTGGGTCGTGTTGTCCGTCAGCATCCATGGTCACCGCGAAGGTGCAGCCCAGTCCGAGCGCGGTTCGAATGCCGGTTTCAAGCGCACCATCGTAGCCGCGGTTGAACGGGTGGCTAACAACGTGCGCGCCAGCAGCGCGGGCCAGAGCTGCGGTGTCGTCTGTGGAGCCGTCGTCGACCACGATGGCAAGTGCACGCTGACTTACTTGTTGTACTACTGCCTGGATGCTTCGAGCTTCGTTAAATGCCGGAATCACCGCGGCCAGTCGCGGTGCCACCATGTCGTTACCCCCTTTGGAAGTTACGCCGTACATGCTCACTCGAGGTCAGCTTGGGTTAGGTGCTGGCCGCCAGCTTTAGCCTCACGCAGACGGCGGCCGATGGCCTGACTGATGTCGTAGGGCAGTAATGCACCAGCTGGAGCCGGTCTCAACACGGTCAAGTCCTCACGGGAAAGCATATAACCGGCGGGCAGGTCACGAATCAGGCGAACGGCGCGGCGTTGCACCACCACCGTCTGCAACTCGTTATCCTCAACCTTCTTCAGGCCAGTGCCCAGGGCAGCTTCAAGCTCGCGTGTTCTGTCGACCATGTCTCGCCAGGACTCCGGATCCATGGAGAATTTGTGATCGGGGCCGACGCGGTGGACATCGTCGGTAAAGTGTTTCTCGACCATTCGTGCGCCAAGAGTCACCGCACCCAACACAGTTGCATGTCCTGGAGTGTGATCGCTCAGGCCCAGAATCATGCTGGGGTACATCGCGCGATATGTTTTAAGCACGTTGAGCTGAACATAGCGCATGTTCTCTAGGCTACCGGTGTAATTCGTGTTGCACTGCATTAGTACGAACCGCGGGTTGATTGCCAGCGCAGCGCTCACAGCACGCACCACGTCGTCTGTGGTCGAAGCTCCGGTGGCCAGAATGTAAGGCTTTTGCTTGGACGCGATGCGCTCAACCATCTCTATCCAGGTGATGTCTCCTGAGCCGATCTTGTAGGCCGGCACAAATGGGTCGATGTGGTCGACCAAGTCGAAATCGTAAGGACTGGTGAAGAAGGTGATGCCAGCTTTGTCGCAGGTGGCCTTGAGCGTCTCGGTCCAGTCGGTACTGACCGAAGCGTCGCGGTAGACCTCGACGACCGACTTCTTCCAACTTGCCTGATGCGCCTGCTGGCCACCCAAGGATTTGAAGCCCACATCCGAGACGATGGTTTCGGCTCGGAAATGCTGGAACTTAGCCGCATCCGCACCTGCCTCCTTGGCCATGTAGATCAGGTCTTTGGCACGTTCCAAATCACCGTCATGGTTGGCAGCGACATCGGCAATGAAGTACGTCGGGTGTTGCTCGCCGATGCGCTGTCCGTCGATGACGAGTTCGCTTAGCGGTTGCAACGGGACAGAGTGGTGGTGATCAGTCATTCAGATATTCCTTAGAGGTACTTTCAATTTCGCTGAGCATGTTCGGGCATTGCAAGTTAAACACAGCTTCGATGCGCGCCACCTGCAGGGTCATATCGACTGGGCGGCGTGCCTTCAATGCCGCGTCGGCAGAGGTGCCCACTTTGACGTTGTCTGTAGGAAGCCCCAGCGCACGAGCCAATGCCAAAGCAAAGCCGGCCTTACTGATCCCATCGCGGCAGCCAGCGTTGAAGATGCCAGCCGGACGGAGTTCGATGCTGCGCGCGATAAATTCGCACAGTGTGCCGATGTGGATGGCGCTGAACTTCACGTCATCGAACACCGTAAGCGGGGTCTTCTCGCGCAGGCTGCGCACCAGCCAGTCGCTAAAGCTCACTCGGCCCGCACAGCGGCTGCGGCCATAAAAGTTGCTGCGCAATACTGTGGCTCCCACGCGCTCGGCCAGCAGCTCACCGGTGTATTTGGACAGGCCGTAGACGTTGATCGGGTGGACCACCTCTTCTGCGTGCGGTCCAGGGCCGTCATAGACCTGATCGGTCGAAATGTGCACCAAATGCGGTCTGGATACTGGGTCATTACCCAAAGCAAGAATGCCCTCGGCGATGGCCGCAACTACGCCAGCATTAGCCTGCCAGGCCAGTTCCGTATGCGTCTCGCACTGATCGACATTTGTAGCAGCAACGAGATTGACCACCGCATCTGGACGATGCAGCGCCAGTGCTGCGGCTACCGATATGCGATCGAAAGGGTCCAAGCACAGGTCGGCGCCTGAGTCGCGACTTTGGGCAAGCACGGTGTGACCGCAGGCCCGCAGCGCTGGTACAAGGCTGGCGCCGAGCAGGCCAGAGGCTCCGAAGACGATCACAGTGGACATGTCGCGGGTAACTCCTGCTCAGGCAAACTGTTTGAGCGTCTTGCGCAGGATATCAGCCTGGACGTGCGCCTCCGAGATGTCCCAGTAGTTCGTCTTGAACTGCATCAAACGCTTCTGTAAGCGCTCAGCCACAGGGCATAGGCCCGGCTTGTACTGGGCGATGTTCTCGGCCGAAATGAATCGCTCGCGGCCCAGCAGGGTGAGCCTCTCAAACATAGGCTCGAGATAGGTCAACTTCCAGGCAGCGTATACGCCGTGTCCACCGTTCTCAAGGTAGGCGTCCCGCAGAGTGTGCCAACTCACGCTCGGATGCTCGTTGCGGCAGACCCAAGTCCAATAGGAGTTGACGTACTCCGGACCAGTCTTCTGAGGCACGAACCAGTCGTGAAACTCGCGAGTGGCTTCGCTGAAGATGTTGGCCACGTCGACGCGGCGTTGCACCAGGGCGTCTATGTTCTCGGTCTGGGCCAGAGCCACGGCACAGCACAGCTCGGGCATGCGGTAGTTCCAGCCCATAGTCACGTGCCGGGAGTAATCCGGATCCTGGATGTCCTTTTTGGTGATCCTGGCCTTGGTCGCACCCACGCCAGCGTAGCCCAACGATTGGACCTTACGGATATTCTCGGCCAGCTCGCGGTCTTCGGTTAGCACGATACCGCCTTCGCCGCTGGTCAGGTGCTTGGAGCTCTGGAAGCTAAAGCTTGAGCAGTGGCCCAGGGTACCCACCAATTTACCCTTGTACTCGCCCAGGAAGCACTCGGCGTTATCTTCGATGACCTTCAAGCCGTGCTGCTCGGCCAAGGCCATGATGGGATCCATGTCCGGGCTCAGGCCATACAGAGCCACAGTGATAATGGCCTTGGTGCGCGGAGTGATGCGGGCAGCGATCGAAGCCGGGTCGATCTGGAAGGTTTCGGCGTCGACGTCAGCGAACACTGGTGTGGCATTGGCTTGCAGCACAGCAAAGGTGGTAGCCGACATGGTCAATGGCGGCACGATAACTTCATCGCCCGGGCCTATGCCCATGGCCTCAAGCGCGGCGTGCATGGTGGCCGTTCCGTTGACGAAGCTGATCGCGTAGGTTGAGTTGAAGCGCTTGGCGAATGCCTCTTCGAGACGACGCATGAATGTCGAGCCGCTCGAACTGCGGAATTCTGTCCGCAGCACTTCTTGCAAATAGGTAAGTTCATTGGTGCCGATTCGGCGAGTCAGGTCCTGGGTCATTGTTTCTGCTCCGTAGCAAGGGTCTTGAAATAGCCTTCGTGGCGGATAGTGCCGGCGTTGATCGCCAGCAGTTCCGGGTTATCGTTGAGCCAAGCGATCACAGCTTGGTGTCCGACCAGTGGCTGGTCAGCGAAATGGGCGAAGATGCTGCGTACCAGCTCAAGGTCGGCGGGTTTGTCCACCGTCCAGCGCCAGTGACTTAGGTCAGGCTGCATGGTGAAACCGCGAAGCACGAAGCGATCGGGGTTTTTCCACACGTAGGGCATCACGTGTTCGCGTTCCGAAGGTAGCTTGGCCTCACGGGCTGCGCGCTCCAGAGTACGGAAACGCACGACCTCGATGTCCAGGCCTTCTGGATAGGTGGGCTGCAGGGTGTTGGATGCGTAATCCACTTCGGGAGAGCTTGCGCACAGAGCCAGCGCCCGGGAAATAACTTCCGGGTCCTTCAGGGGATCATCGGCGGTGACGCGAACAATGAACTCGGCGGGATGCTGCCTAGCGCATTGCCAAAAGCGATCGAGCACGTCGTCAACGCTGCCGCGGTACACCGGCACGTCATGGGTCTCACACCAGTCAGCGAGTACGTCGTCAGCCAACTCCGTTGTGGTGGCTACCACTACGCGAGAGATACCTGGGGTGGCGCGCACACGCTCTATCAGGCGCTGCAGCAACGGTTTGCCACAGATGTCGGCGAGTACCTTGCCGGGCAAGCGCGTCGAGCCCATGCGGGCTTGGATGATGGCCACGGCGTTCAGAGTGTGTTCCATTGGGCGGGATTGATAAGGGGAGTTGCGGGGCTGGCAAGCGACTCGGGCGCACGCAGGGGTGCAATGGATACGGCCTCGATGATGTCCTGTAACTGTTCCAGGCTGTCAGCACCAACGACCAGGCGAGAAATACCAGCGTACGAAGCTACGTGGGCCAGGCAGGCTTGCACAGGCGACATGCCCGCAGCCTGATCGGCTAACCAGGCGTGCCAACGGTCGATCAGCGTGCGGTAGGGCGCGAACTTGGACGGCACGCGCTCGGACTGCATCAGCAACAGGCCCTGCAGGAAAGCGGAGCGGGCATGAACTTCGACGCCGTTCATAGCCAACCGATCAAGCCAGCCGGTCTCGGCGAAGCGGCGGTCGAATACGTTGGCTGGTATCTGGACAATCTCCAGCGGCAGGCGGTCGATTAGCTTCGCCAGTTGCTCTGGACTGTAGACCGACAGGCCGATGCGCTCGGTCAGACCGGCGTCTTTTGCGCGCTGCAGACCACGGGCGATGGCTGGACCATGTGAGCCCAGCAGATCATCCGGCGCATGCAGCATCAGCCCGCCAAGACGCGGCACGTGCAAGCGCTCTAGCGAGGCTTCGACCTGATCCACGATCCAGTCGTCGACTGCGCCCACGGGCTCAAGCAAGGCGGGTATCTTGCTGATAATCCGGAAGCCGGTCACGCCAATGCGACCAAGCAATTCTTCAGCCTCGCCGTAGGCGATGGCAGTGTCCAGCGTGTCGATGCCTGTATCGCGCGCCGCCCCGAGCATGACCTCGGCCTGCTCGGGATTAACTTGGCCCTGGGTATTAGCTACTCCATAGGGTAGCCCGAACTGAACCGTGCCCAAGGCAAGTCGTGTTGCACCTATTGAGCCTGTAGTCTCCAAGAATTGACCAATATTGACAGACGGCAAATATGCTCCAGTATTTGATGTATTCAATTTCAAAATTATTCTATTTTCTATTAGATTTTCCCTATCTTGTCGCTATTTGCTTGAATCCAAGTGGCGAGTTCTTCGGATGTCATCCATTCACTGTTGTTGTCACTGGTATAACTGAACCCTTCGAGAACTTTTTTACCATCCTTTATGCGCTCAGGGCTTTCGTGCCAACCGTTGATAGCAGGCAGGATCTTGAAGTGCTCAGGATATTCGTAGGTAAAAAATGAATCTTCGGTTCCGATCATTTGCTCATGCAACTTTTCGCCAGGGCGAATACCCACGATCTCCTGACGGGCTGTTGGTGATATCACGCTGGCAAGATCGCTTACTTTCATTGATGGGATTTTTTTGACGTAGATCTCACCACCTACCATGTCATCAAAGGCGTGCCAAACCAGTTCCACACCCTCTTCTAGAGAGATCATGAAGCGCGTCATTCGCTCGTCGGTGATTGGCAGTACACCCTTGTCCTTGATGGACATGAAGAACGGAATGACCGAACCACGCGACCCCATAACGTTGCCATAACGTACAACGGAAAAGCGCGTCCCATGCTCGCCGGAATAAGCATTACCGGCAACAAACAATTTGTCAGAAGTGAGCTTGGTGGCACCGTACAGATTAATGGGACTGCTGGCCTTATCGGTGGACAGAGCTACCACCCCTTTGACACCTTTATCAATGCAAGCATCGATCAGGTTCATGGCACCGTTGACGTTTGTCTTTATGCATTCAAAAGGGTTGTATTCTGCAGTAGGCACGATTTTGGTGGCCGCTGCGTGGACTACATAGTCCACGCCATCCAAGGCGCGATACAAGCGATCCTTGTCACGTACATCTCCGATAAAGAAGCGAATACGCTCATCGCCAATAAACTTCTTGGCCATCTCCCACTGCTTCATCTCATCTCTTGAAAAAATAATAATTTTTCTAGGATTGTATTTGGCAAGCGTCATGGGCACAAATGTGTTCCCAAAAGAACCTGTACCACCAGTGATTAATATTGTTGAATTTTTTAACACCATTCTTCCTTTCGCGTCAATTTATATAATTCAATCTTGCTTTAACAATTACATGGACACTTCTGTAACTGAAAATTACTCTTTGAGATGTTTTAATCTGTTTGACTGAAATCATTTATCAGGATGTCCCCTTGGATAAATGACCAATTGGGTATTGATTATTTTTTTGTGTTTTTTTACAAATTTTGCGTGATTTAACTTATCTACGTTGATGTGCAGCTTTTCAGCCAATTCGTGCTGGGTGAGGTCTGTTTTTTGGATGCGCCTCACCCCTGAAACATATGTCTTTTTGAGGCTTGGCTTTAAATGCAGAGCGATTTCACTTAACGAGACGTTACGACTGTAGGCTTGGTCATCAGAGACTTATTGGAGAACACCAACGGTGCCGCACCATGCGCACATAGATAACCACATAGCCCAGCGCCAGCCCTACAAAGGCGGCGGCAGACAGCCACACGCTGCCATAAACCAGGTTGGCCACGACCACGGCGGTCACCGTCATGCTGGCGATCAACACGCCGGTGATGGAGTTACGCACGGTGCTGGGCTGCCCCGCAAACCAGCGCGCCACATAGCGGCGTTTGACCAGGCTGTGAAAATGCAACCGGTCCGGGTGGCCTGGGTTGGTTTTTTTGATGCGGCGGCGGTAGATGGAAAACAGCACTTCGGTAACCGGGTGCACGCAGACCACCAGCGCGGCAAAGGCCGACACGCCGGGGTTGCGCTCGATCAGCATGACGGCCACCCATGCCAGCGCAAAGCCGATGAAGTAGGAGCCGCCGTCGCCCAGAAAAATTTTGCCCAGCGGCCAGTTGACCCAGAAAAAGCCCCACACGCAGGCGCCCAGCACCAGCGCCAGGCCGGCCAGCGGCAGGTCGCCCTCTTGCCAGGCGATCATGGCGTAGCCCACAAAGGCCAGGGTGGAGGCCGTGCTGGCCAGGCCGTTGAAGCCGTCAATGATGTTGATGCTGTTGGCCACACCGCCCACGGCAAAGGCGGTGAACAGGGCCGACACCAGGGTAAAGCTCAGCAGCCAGTCCACCCCCCAGATGTCCACGCGGGTGAGTGAATAGTCGGTGATCCACCAGGCCAGCAGGCCCGACGCCATGGTGGCCAGCAGGCGTTGCATGACGCCGATGCGCTTGGTGATGTCCTCCAGCACGCCAAAGATGAATGCGGGCAGCCCGGCAAACAGGATGGGGGTGATCAGGTGTTTGATGTCTGCCGGGGCCTTGCCCCAGGCCACCACCAGGCCAATGACGATGGGCACGCCGCCGATGCGGGGTGTGGGGGCGGTGTGGAACTTCTGGATGCCCTCCATGTGGTCCATGGTCAGGGCGCCGTGCCAGCGCTTGGTCAGCACCAGCAGCACGCACAACGCAAAGCTGGCGGTCATGCCCCAGGCTGCGGCAGGCAACGCTGGAGATGAGAAAACACCGGTGAGGGCTTGGATAAGGGTCATTGAAACAGAAGCAGTAAGAGGCTAGACCTTGCCTTAACTTATATAAATGACAGCATTGTGAATCTAAGCATCCAGAAAGGAAATGGATTGGCCCGCTAAACCCCAATATTGGGCTCTGTCTTTTACCCGTCCCGCTCAGGCTTTGCCCAGCGCACGACGCCAGGACATCTTGAGTTGGATCAACTTGCCAGCGGTTTCCTGGTCGCTGCCCGCGTTACGCAGCGCTTGTCGCACGAACACAAAGAGCAGCAGCGCAAAACCAGAAGCGAGCGTGGCGATGATGGCGATCAGTGCCTTCTTGGGCTTGCTCTTGCGCTCGGGCGGCTGAGCTGCGTCGAGCACCTGGATGACTGCGCCCTCGCGCGCTTCGTCCACGCGGGCCAGTTCGTACTGCTTGGCAAACAGTTCAAAAAGGGTTTCGTGGTATTTGAAGTCGCGGTAGCGGCTGATGTAGTCGCCCTGCCCTGCGCCGTTGCCCTCGTCGGCTTTGTCTTGCTTGGCCAGTTGCGCGCGCAGGTTGGCCAGCTCGGTCATGGCCTGTTTGAAGTCGGGCGCGGTTTCGGCAAGATACCCGCGCATGGCGCCCACTTTGACTTCTTGCGCAGTGATTTGCGCCTTGAGTGCGGCGATGCCAGCCACGGCGGTGGCGGGGTTGCTCTTGAGCACGCTGTCCGAAATGCCGGTGGCCTTTAGGGCCTGCTCGGCAGCCGTCAGGTTGTCTTTGGCCTTGACGAGCTGCTTTTCAAAGAACAGGCGGCGCTGCTGCGCTTCGGTCACGGCCAGTCGGCTCATCAGTGTCCGCAGCTCTTCCACATAGGCGTTGGCCACTTCGGCAGCGAAACTGGGCTCCTTGTCGTCAAACTCGACGCTGATGAGGCCGTCCTTGCCACTGGCGATGCGGGCATTGGTGTCCAAGGCCTTGCGAGCATCTTCGCGCAGCTTGGCGTCGTAGCGCTCCATGAGCTTGAAGCGGTCGATCAACGCATCTTTGACGGCGTTGCTCTTCATGTAGGCGATGTACTGGTCGGCTGGGTTTTTGATGCCGGCGGCGGCACCGGCCAGTCCACCCAAACTGCCCAGGCTTTGCAGCAAGCCGGCGGCGGCGCTTTGCTGTTGCTGCGGAGGCAAAAACTGGGTTTTGGCGGTGAAGGTGGGGGGGATGAGGAAGCTGATGCCCAGGGCGGCAATGCCCACAGCCAGGGGGCCGAGGACGAGCAGGCGCAGGTTGTCGACGATGGTTTGCAGCAGGTCGAGCAGGCTGATTTCGTCGTCTTCGGGGATTTGGACTTGGTCGGTCATTGGGTTTTGTGCTCTTCCTTCGACAGGCTCAGGAAGAGTGGGGTTTGGGTTTTGTGCTTCGACAGGCTCAGCACGAACGGTAGTGGGGGCTCAGGATGAACGGTGGTGGGAGCACTGTCAATTGCGCAGGGTCTTGATGGCGGCGGCGCCGATGCCGAGGTTGCTGAAGATCTGGGTCCAGTCGCGCAGGGCGCGGACGAGGAAGTTGTAGCTGGTTTCGCGGTCAACTTTGGGCGGTACGACCAGGGTGTCGCCGGGCATGACCTTGGCGCCTTCAAAGCTGCTGAACCAGCCGGTGCTGTTGCGGCTGAGCACGCTGCCGTCGGCGCGCAGCACAAAGGCCTGGTTGGGTTCGGCGTCTTCGGCCAGGCCGGCGGCCTTGAGCACGTCGCCCACGGTGCGGCCAGGGCGGTAGATCATGACGTTTTCGTTGTTGACGCTGCCTGCGGCCGACACAAAGGCGGGCTGGCTGGGGATGAGCAGGGCGTCACCGTCTTCCAGCGGCAGGGGGGGCAGTGCGTCGGCTTTTTTGACATCAGCGTCCAGCTCGAGCGCCACGCGGCCTTTGCTGCGCAGGGTTTTGAGGCGGTTGATCTGCGACTGCATTTGCTGCTGCTGTTGCTGCTGCAGGGTTTGCGATTGCAAGGCACGCTCGCCGGTCAGGTTGGCAGCCAGGGTGGCGCCGGCGCTTTGCAGCTGGCTCTCCAGGCGGCGGATCAGCTGGTCCAGGTTTTGCTGCTGCTGTTTGCGCACGCTTTCGCGGGTGAATTCGGTGCCATACAGATAGGCCTGCGGCGTGAGGCCCCCTGCGCGCTGGATGAGCTGCGGCAGTGTTTCGCCGGGTTGGGCCTGGTAGACGCCAGGAGAAGCGACTTCGCCTTCGATGCGCACCAGGCGGGTCTGCTTGGCCACGGGCAGGCGCAGGTCGGCGCTGTTCATGATGGTGACCACGTCGTCGGGCTGCAGCTGCAGGTTGTGGGCGGGGTCTTTGTCGATGACGGCCTTGGCCAGGTTGAAGGGGATCAGCTCGGTTTTCAGTTCGGCCTTGTTCAGGCGCTGGATGACGGCGTATTCCCAGTTGATTTGTTCGGCAAAGCCGCGCACACGGTCAACGGGGTTGCGGGCTTCCTTGACGCGTTGCTCGCGCAGGTTTTGCAGCTCTTGCTCGCTCAGGGGCTGGTTGTTGGGGCCCTGGCCCACTGCGCCCAAGGGTGCGCCTGGGGCTGCGGTTTGCGGTGCAGCGGCGTTGCCGCCCTGCCCGGCCTGGCCTGACGGTTGGGACATGCCCTGGCTGTTCTGGCCAAAGAAGGGGTTGCGGCTGATGAGTTCGGTGGACAGGGCCACGTCTTCGGGCAGCTGCTCAGCACGCTGCAGGGCCTGGATCTGCTCGGCCGTGAAGCCCTGGGCGCGCAGCGTGGCGATGCGGTTTTGCACCAGCTGGTTGCGGCGTTTGTAGAAGTCGGGGCTGATGAGGGCTTCGCGGTCGGGGATCAGGTCGGCCACGCGCATGCCGGCAAACCAGCCGTGGCGCAGGGGCTGGGCCACGGCGCCTTGCAGCGTGACGGCGTTGCCAAAGGCGGGGCTGATGGGCAGCAGGGTGAGGACATCGCCGTCGCGCAGCTTCTGGGCCAGACCTTCGGCATTGAGCACCAGGTTTTGCACCTGGCGCGGGGCGCTGGGTTGCTGTGGGTCAATGCGCTCGACCAGGGCTTTTTGCGCACTGGCCAGGGCCGGCACGCCGCCGCCAATGGCCAGCAGGTCTTGCACGCTGGTGCCGTCACGCAGTTCGTAGATGGCGCCCATGTCGGTGGCGCCGGTCAGGGCCACGCGCGGGCCTGCGGGCGGGATGGTGATCACGTCACCGGGCTGGAGCAGCGCGTCGCGGCCTTTGTCGCCTTTGGCGATGAAGTCGTACAAGTCGAGCGTGGTGATGGTTTTGCCACCGCGCTTGAGGGTGATGTTGCGCAGGCTGCCGTTGGCGCCGGGGCCGCCGCTGGCAAACACGGCG
>JACCDS012094455.1_pt1 | contig 24757 bp, 19 predicted proteins | sample 7446441 | NCBI WGS metagenome assembly JACCDS01 (sample SAMN15323445, study PRJNA562643) | freshwater metagenome | isolation source: river surface water | place: USA:Blue River Watershed | collected 2017-08-17 | reverse complement strand
GTCCACAGGTAGGGCAGGCGGCGCAGGCCGAGCGCAGAGCGGTGGGTGTCGGAGCGGAACCCGATCAGTGCGCGCAGCGGCGCCGATATCAGCGGCAGGGCGACCGACAGCGCGACCCACCAGGCCGGCACGCCGAGCTCGACGATCATCACGCGGTTCAGTGTGCCGACCAGCAGCGCGGTCGCGAGGCCGATCGAAAACTGGAACAGGGAAAGACGCAACAGCCGCGGCAGCGGCAGGTCCGGCGTGGCGACGTCGGCAAAGGGCATCCAGCGCGCATCGAGCGATGACGCCAGTCTCCCCACAAGTTTTCTCAACTGCTTCATAGCGCGCCCTGCCGGCTCCGGCCGGGATGGACTCCCGGACTCTCAGCGCACTCTAGTGCGGCGGCGCGAATGTGTCAACAAAACAGTACACAAAAAACGTAAATTCAGGTTGACATCGGTGCGGCTCTTGCCCATGCTGGCATCGTGTCCTTCAGAGGCACGTTCAGTACTCAAATGCCAGACCTCCAGGGGGCGCGACCGCCACAGTCAGCGCCCCTTTTTTTGTGCGTCTGCACACACGCGGTCGCGGCCGGGAGCAATGGACTCGCCGTTTTCAGGAGAAAAATCCAATCACGCCGGCCGCGCTTTGCGCTCACAATGCGGCGGTCTGCGCGCGCCGTCCCGCCAGGGCCGGCACGAGCCCGGGGGGAGATCGGGCCGGTGCGGACGCACATCCTCTCTGGGTTGGCCGGGAGCGCCTCCCGGCCACTTTTTCAGGGATGTCGCGAGGGCGGCCCGCTGTGCTCAGGCGGCCACGCCGATGATCACGCTGGCGGGATCGATCAAGGCCACCTGTCGTGCACCGGGTGCGAGCCCGAGCGCGTCGGCATCGGCATTCGGCAGCGTGGCGACGAGATCGATACCGGCCTCGGTCAGCAGCGTCACTTCGGAGCGCGCCTCGCCACGCACGACCTCGTGCACCGTTCCCGCAAACGCATTGTGCCGACCGGTGACGGCGGTTGTGGCCGGCTCCAGTCTTATCCACGACGCCTTCACCAGCGCGAACACTTTCGCGCCAATGTCGAGCCCGAGCTCGCGGCTGCTGCCGTGCGTGATGGACGCGCTCAGCATCAGGCTGCCGTGCACCATCATTGTCACCTCATCATTCACCGGGCCTTGCAATATCGACACGATGATCCCGGCAAACTGGTTGCGAGCGCTGGTCTTCAGCGCGATCCCGGCCTGCTGTGCGTAGTCGGCCTCGAGTCCGTTGGCGAGCTTGTTCAGCCGCCCGATGAAGCGCGCATGCTCGGCCTGCGCCAGCATGAAATTCTTCAGCAGCTGTTTGCCGCGCTCGGTCAGCCGTGTGCGGCCGCCACCCTTGCCACCGGCTTGTCGTTCGAGCAGGCTGCCGCCGGTCAGCTGCGTCATCTGCTCGATCGTGTCCCATGCGCCTTTGTAGCTGAAGCCGGCGATGCGTGCGGACAGGGTCAGGTTCTCGGTCAGCCCAATCTGGCGCAGCAGCTCGATGCGCTTGGCGTTGGCGAGCAGTTCGTCGCCGACGCGCAGCGTCAGCTCGGCATGCAGCGTGAAGGGAAGGGGAGTCATTGGCGCATTGTAACGTATCAGGATATATGCAATTACATAACGATGGTCCTGCGATGACCGGCGTGATTCAGGCAAGCTGTAAGGAAGAGAATGCTCGTCATATCAGGTTGACAGCCCTTGTGTCGACTGATATCGTCAAGCGGAATATATAAAACTAATTTCGATGGTGCCGCGATGTTCCTTTCGATGAATCTGCTCCCGGTGGCCGTTCGGCCGCTGATGCGCCCGCTGGCTGCCGGCGCACTTGCCCTCGCTGCGTCGGCGTTCAGCGGCGCGGCGCAGGCCGGCGACGAGGTGAAGGTGCTGCTTGAGATCCTGCTTGAGAAGGGCATCCTCACGCAGCAGGAGTACGACACCAAGCTGAAAAAGCTGGTCGAGGCCGAGGAGATCCGCGCGTTCAATGAGGCGCAGGACGTGCGCAAGGTCAGCCGCGAGTCGGAGCAGCGCGCCGAGGCCGAGCGCAAATACAAGACGCAGGTGTACGGGCAGGTGTCGACCGGCTATTACAGTGCGTCGAACATGAAGGGCAGCGAGCGTGCGTCCGGCATGAGCGACCAGCCCAAGGGCAACAACCGCCTTGGGCTGAAGGTGACGCGCGAAATCGATGGCGACACCAGCGCGGTGGTGACGCTGGAGTCGAACTTCTCGGCCCGCACCGGCGCCGTCGGCAAGGATGCCGCCGCCAGCGGCGACGGCGTCAGCCCGCTGCTCGACCGCGAGGCCAGCGTGCGGCTGGTGTCCCGGCCCTACGGCACCCTGCTGTTCGGCCGCGGGCCGACATTGCAGAATGACCTCTCCAGCGCCTTCGACGCGCGGCAGAACTGGAACTTCGCCGGCCTCAAGCCGGTGGCGCGCTATGCGGGCTTCCACAGCTCAAGCGGGCTGAACCGCGCTGACAAGCTGATCCGCTACACGTCGCCGGCGTTCGGCGGGCTGACGCTGGACGGCGGCGTGTCGTTCGGCGGCATCCCGGGCAGTGCCGAGCGTGGTACCCATTACTACCTGGGCGGCCGCTACAAGAACGGCGCGTTCGAGGCGGCCTACAGCCACATCGAGGCGCGCCTCGGCTACGGCTCGCCGACCGTGATCCCGGACGCGACCAATAACCGCGTCGACTTCTTCGCTGCGAAATACACGTTCGACCAGCTGACCCTGAATGCCGGCTATGTGATGACACGCAACCCGCTGCTGCCGGGCGCGATGCTGAGCACCTCGTCGCCGGGCGGCAAGGCCGATGCCGACACCTGGTTTGCCGGCGCGGTCTACCGCCTCAAGCCCGAGCTGAGCGCCAATCTCGGCTGGTATCTGGTGAAGGACAAGACCTCGACGCGCGGCCTGAACGATCTGCGCATGGTGGCGGCCGGCCTGACCTGGTCGCCTTACAAGGAATGGGATTTCTTTGTCGATTACGCGACGGTCGACCGCAAGGACGGTGCGACGGCGGCGTTCTCGATCTACGACGCCTGGCGCCCGGATACCGGCAACAAGGCGGCGCTGTCGGCGGGCACGCGCGACCAGTCGGGCGTGAGCCTGGGCGCGCAGTACAAGTTCTGACGGAGGCAAGGACATGATGGCAGCAAGACTGATCACGCTGGCAGCCGCGCTGCTGCTGTCGGCGTCGGTGCAGGCGGCCGAAGTGCGGGTCGCGGTGGCGGCCAACTTCGCGCAGCCGATGAAGGATATCGCCGCCGAATTCGAGCGCGACAGCGGCCACAAGGTCAGCCTGACGCAGGGCGCGACCGGCAAGTTCTACGCGCAGATCAGCAATGGCGCGCCGTTCGATCTTTTCCTGTCAGCCGATGACGAGACCCCGGCACGGCTCCAGAAGGAGGGCCGGGCGGTGGCGGGCATGGGCTTCACCTATGCGATCGGCCGCCTCGCGCTGTGGTCGCCCGACGCGAAGCGGGTGGACCAGGGCGGCGGGGTGCTGAAGACAGACAGCTTCCGCTTCCTTTCCATCGCAAATGCGAAGGTCGCACCCTACGGTCGCGCGGCCGTTCAGGTGATGCAGAAGCTTGGCGTGCTGTCGAAGATCGAGCCGCGCGTCGTGCAGGGTGAAAGCATCACGCAAACCTATCAGTTCGTCAGCAGCGGCAATGCGCAGCTGGGCTTTGTCGCGCTGTCACAGGTCTGGGAGAACGGGCGGCTGCGCTCGGGCTCGGCGTGGGTAGTGCCGGAGGAGATGCATGAGCAACTGAGGCAGGACGCCGTGCTGCTGAATCCGGGCAAGGACGCGCCGGCGGCGCGCGCACTGTTGGATTTTCTCCAATCCGACAAGGCAAAGAAGATCATCGAGCGCTACGGTTATCGCGTTCCCTGAGTTCAGGCGAAACGCCTGCGTCAGACAACAGACTCTCCCCTTTCGCTCGGTGGCACGGTGCGTAGGGCTTCGGGGCTTCCTGCGGGAAGCCCTTGTTTTTTGGAAGCGCTCGCGCAACCGGCGCGTGATGCGAGGGCTGAATCCGATCCCGCCCGCCCTTCGCCATTTCCAGAGCCCGGCCGGCATCGGCAGCGAACGCGGAGCCGTACTTGCACGGTGCCGGGCGGTCCGGGTCGGACCTCAGGCAATGGCGGGGGGCGCTGGATGACGGCTCCGATGGCCGTGCCTCAGACGGGGTGGCGCTATCCCCGACGTCGAAGGATACTAGAGGTTATAACGATCGCCGCACGCAGGCGAACACAGCGGCGGCACATTCACCCTGAGGAGAACCGATGCACGAGCAAGACTTCCTGTCGCCGACAGTGGCGCGACTGCGCGCCGACCTTGCGCTGGCGCTGCGCGCGGCATCGCATCACGGCTTGTCCGAAGGCGTCTGCAACCATTTCAGCGCCGAGCTGCCGGACGGATCGAACCGCTTCCTGCTGAATCCGCGCGGCCTGCTGTGGCAGGAGATTGGCGCCGACGACATCGTGATGATCGATGAGCAGGGCAAGCAGCTCGCCGGACGGCATCCGGTCGAACCGACCGCGATGTTCATCCATGCGGCCATTCATCGCCTTGCGCGCAAGCCCTGCGTGCTGCATGTGCACATGCCGTACGCGACGGCGCTGACCGCCACCGGCGCGCGCGCGCTTGACACCACGTTGTCGCAGAACGCGATGCGCTTCCACGGCCGCGTGGCCGCCGATGCCTGCTACAACGGTCTGGCGCTGGACGTGAGCGAGGGTGAGCGCATCGCGCAGGCAATGCAGGGCAGGGACATTGTTTTCCTCGCCAACCACGGCGTGGTGGTGTGCGGCGAAACGGTCGCGCATGCCTACGATGATCTGTACTACCTCGAGCGCGCCTGCATGGTCGAGGTGCTGGCGCGGCAGACCGGCCTGCCGCTGCTGCCGGTGCACGCCGAACTCGCCGCGCGCGTCGAGGCGCAGGTGCGCGGTGAGCGGCTGCAGTCGGATCTGTTTTTCGAGGCGCTGCGTCGCACGCTGTAAAGGGTCGCGCCGCGCCGATGGCGGGGGGCGATCCCTTGCGGGAACTAGGCCGCGGCCGACACGCATGTTAATCTGTGCAAAAATAACAATTGCTAAATTTAAATCGAATTCCCGTGCGGGCGGCGGGTCGGGCGGGCATACCGTCCGGGTGCAACGGCCCGACGCCACTGCCTTGCAGTGGGAAGTGAGCGAGATTAGCAGCCAACCTGAGGAGGGAGCATGGCAGTCGTCACTATCCAGGAAGAGAGCGTGCCGGACGATACGCTTTACGTCACGACCAACCTGCATCGGGGACCCGTGTGGTTCGGCGACCTGATCGTTGCCGAGGCCGACGGGATGGCGCTGATCGGGGCTGGCGACTACGGCGCTGTGTATTCCGGCGAATTCTTGTACGACCGTAACGGCAAGGTCAGCGGCATTGTGTCTTCGTTCGAGTTCCTGCTGGGTGCAGGGCAGGGCGAGAGCGGCGAGTTTGATGGCAGTACGCAGTTCACGATCACCGGAATCAACGATCCCGACGGCCTGTCAGCGCGGCGGCTGCAGCAATATGCGACCAGCGGCGACGGCACAGCGGCTCTGAAATTCATGCTGTCCAAGGCTGACGTGATTTACGGCACCGGCTTCTCCGAATACTCGATCGATGAAATCCTCTACGGCTGGGCCGGAAAAGATCGGATCTTCGGCGTCGACGGCCATGACGTGATCGGCGGTGGTCTGGGCAAGGACACGCTGTCGGGCGGGAATGGTCTGGATTATTTTTTTCTCGATTCCGCCAAAGCGAAAAATGCCGACACGGTTCTCGATTTCGGTTTTGGCAATGTGCGCGACAAAATCGTCCTGCTGCAATCGGAATTCAGTGGCCTCGCCCTCGGTGCGCTGGCAGATGATCAGTTTGTCCTCGGCGCAGCGGCACTCGATGCCAATGACCGCCTGCTGCTGGATGGCCACAAATTGCGCTACGACGCCGACGGCAGCGGCATCGGCAAGGCTGTCACGATTGCGAAAGTTTTTTATGCGGAAGTCGTGCCGGTCGGTATTGCCCAATTGTCTGCCGGCGATTTCCTGATCGTCGATTCGATCGAGAATGTCGTGCCGCTGATTCCGGTCTGAGTGGCGGCACGCCTGTGGGTTTCTGAGGACAAAAAAAAACGGCCTGCGCAATGCAGGCCGTTTTGATTGAACGCCAGTTCGTCGATTATTTGCCGGCGCCCGAACGTCCAGCCTCGGCTTTCACGCCATAGGCAACGGACTTGGCTTCCATCGCCAGCGATTTAGCTTCGTAAACATTCGACAGTACCGAGGCAACCGACGAGTTCGCCGACGACGCGATCGAATTGGCCTCGGTGCTGCGCTGGTCGCTTTCCTTCGCGATACCGAGCGCTGCGTTCGCATTGTCAGCCGCCTGTTCGGACAGCGCCTTGGCTTCGTCGGAGACTTCCTGAGCCTGCTGCGAAGCGGCCAGCGCTGCTTCGGCGTTCGACACCGCGGTGTCGGCGTACTCGCCAGCCGCGTCGGCGGTTTCCGCTGCTGCGTCCGCGGTTTCGATGGCGGTGTCCGCCGTTGCCTTGGCGGCCTCGGCCGTTTCAATGGCCGTATCTGCCGCAGCTTTGGCGATGTCTGCCGTTTCCACAGCCGACTCGGCGGCGCTCTTCGCAGCATCCGCCGTTTCCACAGCGAGGTCGGCGCCTTCCACGGCGTTATCGGCGGAGACCTTGGCGGCTTCAGCCAGCTCCACGGCCGAGTCAGCCGCTGCCTTTGCCGCATCCGCCGTCGAATTTGCCGCATCCGCCGTCGAATTTGCCGCATCTGCCGTCGAATTTGCCTTGGCAGCCGCAGCAACCGCCGATTCGGCGTTTGCACCAGCGGCATCCGACGCGGCCTTCGCTTCCTGTGCCACCGTCGATGCATTCGCCGCCGCAGTCTTGGCATCATTCGCGATCATGGCATTGGCTTCCACCGCTGCCGCCAGGTCAGCACGTGCGGTCTCCATCTTGGCCGTGATTTCATCGACATGCGCCCTCAGCGCCTCGAGATCCTTGTTGGTGGCGCAGCCTGCCAGCAGAACCGGCAGTGCAAGCACGCACAGCTGTTTTTTTGTGATTCGATACATCAACACCTCCGGGAGTTATTCGGACTTCGAGTATTTATATTTGAGTCAAGCGAGCCGTTTGCGGGACAAAATTGACCGTACCCATTATTGAGTAAAAAAGTTATCTTTTCAATCTGCGTGATATTGCACGATTGATAATGCTGAATTTGCTGGAGCGACATGACACTCGAAGTCATGCGCTGGTGATAGTCGCGTGGCATATTGAAAAGATTTGCCTGGAAAATGCTTCCGGCGGGGCCGGAATTGAAAAGAGAGCATGGGCTGCTGCAGATCGCCCGCCCGGATTACAATGCGGTTCACCCTGCGGAGAACTCGGCAAGCCCTATGCCAGGCGAGTTTGTAAAAATAATTCTATGTAAGCCGTCGGAAGCCGCTTCAGCCTGATCTTCTGTCCCATGGGATCGGCGCGACTCGTCCGGCCAAAGAGACCATGCTGATTCCGTATTCCAGCGTGGCGAGCTTCCTGCTCGCCATGGCAGTACACGTCGTCCTGATCATTGCCCTTGCCAAGGCTGTCTGGCCAGCCGATCCGCCCGCGGAAGAGACGGCCGTCATCGTCCAGCTGATCGACACGCCGCCGGACATGTCGCAGCCCAGGCCGCCACCGCCGCCGCCACCGCCACCACCGCCGCCACCGCCGCCGCCACCGCCTGTGCCATCGCCCGAGCCCGTGCCACCGCGCGTCATCGTGCCACCGCCGGCCGATGTCCCGAAGGCTGTGCAGCAGCCCGCGCCGCGCACACCCGACCCCGAGCCCGAGCGCCTCAAGCGTGAGGAAGCGCAGCGCGAGATCGAGCGGCGCGAGCATGATGCCCGCCGCAAGGCTGTCGAAGAGCGCCTTCGCCGCGATCTCGATGAACGCGAGCGACAGGCTGCCGAATACCGCGAGCAGCGTGAGGCCGAGGAGCGCGAGCGGCAGGCGCAGGAAGAGCGACATGCGGCCGAAGAGCGCCGCATGGCCGGCGAGCGTCGCGCGGCCGAACAGCGCGAGCGTCAGGCGGCCGAGGAGCGCGAGCGCCGGGTGGCGCAGGAGAAGCGCATGGCCGACGAACGCCGCGTTGCCGAGGAAAAGCGCGAAGCGGAGGAGCGCAGGGTGGCCCAGGAACGCCGGGCCGTTGAGGAAAGACGGGTGGCCGAAGAGCGTCGCGTTGCCGAAGAGCGTCGGATTGCGCAGGAGCGCCGTGTAGCGGATGAAAAGCGCGTCGCCGACGAGCGCCGGGTCGCGCAGGAGCGCCGCGCAGCCGAGGAGAAGCGTGCAGCCGAGGAGAAGCGTGCAGCCGAGGAGAAGCGCGCAGCCGAGGAGAAGCGCGCAGCTGAGGAGAAGCGCGCAGCCGAGGAGCGCCGTGTTGCCGAAGAGAGGTCGCGCCGTGAAGCGGAGGAGCGCGAGCGGCAGGCAGCCGAAGAGCGGCGGCTCGCGCAGGAACGCGCGCGTCGTGAACTCGACGAACGCGCGCGTCGCGTCGCAGAAGAGCGCGCCCGCCGTTTGGCACAGGAACAGGCCCGGCTGGAGGCCGAGGAACGCGCGCGCCGCGCAGCACAGGCAGCGCAGGAGCTGGCACGCCTCGAGGCGGAAGAGCGCGAACGGCGAGTCGCACAGGAACGCGTGCGTCGCGAAGCCGAAGAGCGTGCGAAGCGCGAACGGCAGGCGGCAGAGGAGCGCGAGCGCCGGGCCGCGGAAGACAAGGCGCGGCAGGAGGCCGAGGAACGACGCATTGCAGACGAGCGCGTACGCAGGGATGCAGAGGAACGTGCGCGGCGCGATGCGGAGGAGCGCAACCGTCGCGCTGCCGATGAGCGTGCACGCCGCGCTGCAGCAGACGCCGGTCGCAGCAGCGACGGGCCGCGCACCGGTGCGCGCCAGATTGCGGTCGATCCGTCGGTGGTGCGGCGCTTCTACCCGTCGATGTCAAAGCGCTTGCGCGAACAGGGCACCGTGATCCTGAGGGTGCTGATCCGCGCCAACGGCACCGCCGGCGCAATCGAGGTGCGCACCAGCAGCGGCTATGTGCGCCTCGATGACGCCGCGCAGGAGGCGGTGAAGAGCCTGCGCTTCGAGCCGGCCACCGTTGGCGGCAAGGCGGTCGAGGAGTGGGTGATGATCCCGTTTGTTTTCAAATTCCAGGATTGACGGCAGCGGGCGCGCGGCGGATCGGTCTGCGGCCGGCGGCAGGGCGGGCAATGCTCAGCGAGGGCTGCCGCTCTTCCCACGCGCGTGCCCGGGGCACGCAACGCTAGGCGGTTCGTGGCGCTCAGGCCAGCTTGCCGCGCAACACCGCCACCACCGTTCGCGACGGGGGGGTGAGTATCTGCAGCGTGGCGCCGTGTAGTCTCGCGATCTCCCGGCACAGGCTCAGGCCAAGGCCGACGCCGTCCACCTTGCGGCCGCGCGAATGGTCGCCCCGATAGAAGCGATCGAAGGCTTTTTCCTCGAGGTCCGCCGGGATGTTGTTGCAGGGGTTTTCAATGGTCAGCACGAATTCATCGCCGTGGCGCTGCAGCTTGAGGTCGATCCGGCCGTCCTCGACGTTGTATTTGCCGGCGTTCGAATACAGGTTGTAGATCATCTGGTGGATCAGTTTCTCATCGCCGGAGATCACGATGCCCGGCGCGATATGACTGGTGATCTTCAGTAGCGGGAAGAACGCCGCCGCATCGGCACACAGCTGCGTGACCAGCTCGGACAGGTCGAGCGCCTCCATGTCGAGCTGCAGGCTGTTCGCATCGGCGCGCGACAGCATCAGCAATTTTTCCGTGATCTCGATCAGGCGCTCGATCTCGTCGGAGATCAGCCGCATCCTGACCTGGCTGTTGGAACCCGTCGGCAGCTCGGCGATCAGCCTTTCCGAATGCCCGCGCAAGATGGTCAGCGGCGTCCTTAATTCGTGCGATGCGTCGGCGGCAAAGCGCCGCTCCTGCATGAAGCTCTGGTTCAACCTTTGTCGCAATTGCTCGAACACGGCGACGAAGCGCTCGAATTCGCGGAACGGCGGCAGCAGGTCGAGCGGCTGGTCGAGGTTGCGCGAGGACAGCCGGGTCAGTGACGCCTCGATCTGGCCGATCGGCCGCATCACGGTGGAGACGATGTAGATCGCCAGCAGGATGACCATGGCGAGAATCACCGGCAGCAGGTAAGCCACGATGCGCTCGCGCAGCGCCCAGATGCGGTCGATGTAGTCGGTGACGTCGGCGTTGCGGATCAGGAGCACCGGAGCCCGCGCGTTGTCGCGCAGCGCAAAAACCACGAAATGCTCGCCACCGATGACGTTGCGGCACAAGTCGACTCGGTGTCCGATCGGCATGGAATGACAAGGGCGTTCGCGCTGGCTTTGCGCCTGCTTCGTGCACAAGGTCTGTTCATGCGCTTCCGGCGGAGGAAAGGTGCCGCTGCAGACGACGACGTGGGCATGCAGGTTGGCAATCGCGTCGCGTTTGCCCGCTCGCGCCGCACAGACCAGGTAACTGCGGGCGTCTGGCTCGCCGGCACAGCGCTCCAGTGACAAGGCGATATTCTCGTGTATCCGGTGCGTCAGTACCTGCGTGGTCCTCAATTGTGCGATCACGCGGTTGCTCAGGACGACGACGCCCACGATCAGGAAGATCCGGATGAACAGGTGCCACCGGAAGTATTTTTTCACGGGCAGTCTTTCGGGCGGAAGCAGTACCCGACGCCGCGGATCGTCTCGATCGGGAAGCTGCCATTGCCGCCGTTCTGCCGGTTCAGCTTCCTGCGGATCCGCTGTATGCAGACATCGACGATATTCGTCTCGGGGTTGAAGCTGATGCCCCAGACATGCTTCAGGATTTGCTTGCGCGAAAAAATATGATCGGGTGCGCGCATCAGGTATTCGAGCAGGCTGAATTCACGCTGGCTGAGCTGCGCCACCGTATCGTTCCAGCTGGCCTGCCGGCTGACCTTGTTGATGCTGAGGCCGCCGATGCTGACGCTGTCCGATTGCGTACCGCTCTTGCGCGCCATGATCACGCGAATGCGGGCGACCAGCTCCTCCACGAAAAACGGCTTTGGCAGATAATCGTCCGCGCCGATCTCGAAGCCGTGCAGTCGGTCCGGCAATTCGCCGCGCGCGCTGAGGATGATCACCGGTACCCGGTCACCTGCCTCGCGCACCCGCGCGAGGATCTCGAAGCCATCCATCGACGGCAGCATGACATCCAGCACCACGACGTCATATCCGCCCGTGAGGATGGCGGTCAGTCCCTCGCTGCCATCGCTCACATGCGTCACGCCGAACCCGGCGGCGGACAGCGCCGGAATGACGAAGTCGGCGATCCGAACTTCGTCTTCCACCAAAACGACACGTGGATTCGCTGCGTTATCGGAAGGGCAATCACTCATGTGTCTTGCACCCGGTGCGGCCGGGCGTTACGGTGAATAAAAAGATAATGCAACCGTATCTTATTCCCGTTGCGCCGCCCGCCGATTACAGAGCTGTAATCAGCCACGGCCCGCTCAGCCATCGCGTTCATGACAATTGCGTAATGCGCGCATCTCATTAAGCGTTTGTAATTCTTCGCGCGCGCGACGGGGCTAAGGTCAACGCCATCAGGTTTTCGCAGATGGTGGCAGAAAATGGATCAGGCAATGCGAGTGGCATCGGGGTCGGGCAGGGCACGGCGGTGACGAGTTCGCCTGCCCTTATGGAGCCGGTGGAGCCGCTGCAGGAATCGCCGCGCCTGACACCGCGCCTTGCACAGATCGTCGGTGCGGTCTACATGATGATCGCGGACGGCCAGATCTCCGAGGGCGAGAGCGGCAAGCTGCAGGCCATGGTCGGCGACGACGACCGGCTGCTGCAGCGCGCGCTCGATTATGTCGGACAGGTGCCACCCGGCCAGTTCATCACCGATGCCGCCGCTATCCTCGATGGTCCGGCGCGCCATGCGGTGCTGCTTAATGCCTGTGACGCCGCGATGGACGACGGCCGGCTGAACGCTGCGGGACAGGCGCTGCTCGAGCATATCGCCGTCGGTTTTGGCCAGTCGCACGAGACGTTGCGTGCGGCGATGCAGGCGTTGTCAGCGAAAAGCCGGCTGTCCGTGCTCGGCAAGTCGGGCGAGGCCATCGGCAGCGAGCGGCCGACGCCGCGGGTGGCGCTGGTCGTCGCGGCGCTCTATCTGTTTGCGTCGGACCGCGCGGCCGGCGGTAAGAAGATCAGCCGGCTGGTTGGCCAGTTCGCCGACTCGGCGGAGCTGCTGAAAGCCGCGCTGCGTTTTGCCGCACAGGGACAGGTGCAGTCCTTCCTGGCAGACGCCAGCCAGCGACTGTCGGCGCCGCAGAAGCATTGCATCCTGCTGAACCTCGCGGATGCGATGCTGGCGGATGCCCACCTGAGTGCCGCGAAATCCCGGCTCTTCAAGCGGATGCTGGATGGCCTCGGGCAAAGCGAGAACGGCTTCCGTTCAAACCTCCAGCTGCTCGTACTGAAGAACGACGCGCTACCCGATACGGCCGAATTGATACGCGCCGAGCGCATGCACTTGCGCAAGGTCTCGCGCGACCCGGAGTTCAAGGCACCCGATGCTGCGCAGGAGACACACGAGCACAGTGTGTATGGGCAGCGGAAGATTTCGACGGGTGAAGGCAGCGACCGCTTGCGACTGTTCGAGGACAGCAGCGATACGGCCGGTGCGGAGGCAGCCGACGCGGCGTCCGACGATGAGTTTGCACTGGCGGCCGACGATATCCGCGGCATGTTCGAGCTGCGGCAGATTGACGACGCGCCCTCGGCCTCGGGCCGCCCGCCCGAGGAGGCCGACTGGGATGCGCTGCTACAAGGTTGGCTGGACGATCCGGCCGCCGAGATGCGGCCCGAAATGCGGCAGATCATCGACCGCATGGGCAAAGTCAAGAAGCGAACGGTGGAAATCCACCGGATGCTCGATGCGCTGGTCGTTTTCCGTCCGACACGTGCACGGGTCCCGGAGCCGACTGCGCGGCCAACGCAGGATCCGGACGTGCGTTCCGTGCACGACCCGGTACCGGAATCCGGCATACCTGTGCGTCCCGTCGATGCGTTTCAGGCGCCGGTCCTCGAGCTCGCTGCAACCGGAGCAGGCAAGGGGGGCGATCTGGCCAATGCAGGCAGTGCAAACAAAGCGTGGGGCACAAACGGCGCGAGTGATCCGGGCAATACGTACAGCGCAGGCAAGGCGGGCGGTGCGAGTGATGTCGCCGGCACGGGCCACGTGAGCAGCAACCATCGTGCCGGTGTTGTGAACAATCCGGGCAATGCGGACCGCGAGAGCAACTCGGGTTGGGACAAAAACTCAGCTGCCGCAACAGGCGCTAGCAACGGCGGTAATGCGAGTCATGCAGGCAAGGCGACCAGCGAAAGTGGCGCCAGCAACTCGAGAAACGCCAGCAAAGCAGGTGGCGCCGGCGACGCGAGCTACGCAGGCAAAGCAAGCAACGCAGGTGGCGTGGGCAATGCGAACAACGCAAGCACCGCAAGCAATGTTGACAATGCTGGCAAAGCGCGTGACTCCGGCAGCTCAGGCAGCTTGAGCGACGCAAGCAACGAGGGCAGCGCGGGTACTGCTGGCAGAGCAAGCAACGCAGGCAATTCAAGTCATATCGCCAATGCGAGCAACCCCGGCAGCACGGGCAACGCGCGCAACGCAGATGACTCTGGCAAAGCGGGCAATTCGAAGAACCCAGTCAGCGCTGGCAATGCTGGCAATGCAGGCAGAGCAAGCAGCCCAAGCAACGCAGGCAACTCAAGCAGCGCCGGCAACGCGGGCAATGCAGGTAGAGCAAGCAACTCAAGCAACACAGATGACCCGGGCAAAGCCGGCAATTCGAACAACCCAGTCAGCGGGAGCAACGCAGGCAATGCAGGCAATGCAGGCAATGCAGGCAATGCAGACAGGGCAGGCAGGGCAGGCAGGGCAGGCAGGGCGAATAACTCGAGCAACACTGGCAATGCGAACAACCCGAGCAACGCAGGCAATGGGGATAACGCAGTCAACGCGGGTCGCGCAGGCTATACGAACAGCAACGGCAAAGCGAGTAACGCGGGCAACGCCGGCAAAGCGACGAATGCAGGCAGCACGAGCAATGCAGGTGGGGCAAGCAACCCAAGCAACACCGGCAACGTAATCAACGCCGGCAACGCGAGCAACGCAGGCAGAGCGAGCAGCCCACGCAATGCAGGCGAACCTGGCAGCGCGGGCAACACAGCCAGTACAACCCCGACAGCCCGCGCAGCCGGCAAAGCGATCGGCACCCATCCCGGGGCGTCCACTGCGGCCTCGGCAGCGGTCGGCACCGTCGAGGCGCCGGAGTCAGCCGATGTTGCCCGGGCCGACCCGATACCGACGATCGGGACCGAGCAGCGGTCCGAGTCCGGGGCATCCGGCGCCGCAGCGACACCCGTTTCCGCAGAGGAGAGCGAATCCATGACCGAAATGAACGACGGCCCGCAGGCCGAGGAAGCGCGCACGCCGGCCTTCATCCGGCGTCTGGGCATCGTGCTGCTGCCGATACTCATCATTGCGCAGGGTGCGGCTGCGATCGGCGAAAGCGCGGCCGAGCAGGCGTCAATGCGGAGCGGCGTGCTGGCCAGCGGCGCCAAATCCCTGCATGACATGGCCGCACTGCAGGAGGCGGTTCACCTGAGCGCACCCGCCATGCCCACCGCTGCCAACGTGGTCGCTGCGCCCGTTGCAGCCGCCGCACCTGCCGCGCCCGCCGGATTGCCGTCCGCCGGCGTTCCGATCGTGCCTGCCGCCGAAGCGGCCGCCATCAATGGCCCGCACGACAAGGCGCTCGAGATCCTGCAGCAGGCCAGGGCCGAGCAGATGCGCCAGATGACGCAGAGCGCGCGCCAGAGCGAGCGCGAAGCGGTCCGATCGCAGTGGTTCCATATCGCCCAGTCAGCGCTGATGCTGGCGCTGGGCCTGACCGCGATGGGCATGTTCCTTCGTTCGCGCGGGCTGATGGTCGGTGCGTCCGGCACCGGGCTGGTCGGGGTCGCGCTGACGGTCAACACCTTCGCGCCGCTGGTCGCGCTGTAACGCGGAACCGGCAGCGCTCCGAATGCGATGAGAGTCACCTATCCGGCCATCTCGCTGTCCGGCATGCAGGCCGCGCCGGCGCTGCAGCTGATGCCCAGGCGGCGGGTGGAAGCGGAGGCGGCAGAACCCGCCGATGCGCGTCGCGCAGCCTCGGCGGTGAATCTGCCCGCCAGCGCAGACCTGAAGTACTCGATCGAGTCCGACGGCCGCGGAATGACGGTGAAGCTGATCGACCGCCTGTCCGGCGAGGTACTGACGACGCTGGAATACCGCACGCCGTCATCGCGCGACTTTGAGCTGCGCGCGCGGGCCGGCGTGCTGATCGATGTGTCGGTGTGAGCGGTAGTGCCGGTCGTCAGAGCAGGATCTTCAGCACCACGCCGTCGTCGAGGTCTTCGTAACCGCAGGCCAGTGTCGCCTTGAGCACTTCCAGCGCCTGCCGGGACAAAGCCATCTCCTGACCGGTGGGTTTGGCCATTGCGCAGCCGAGCGCGACATCCTTGGTCAGGATGTGAGCATGCGCGCGCGGCGCGAAATCGTCCCGCAGCGCGCGCGTCATGCGATCCTCCAGCATCATTGACTGTCCGCTCGACGCCGACATCAGCGCCAGCAGCTTGTCCTTGTCCAGCCCGAGCTTCAGGCCGAGCGCAATGACCTCGGCCGCGCCGACCAGATTGATGCCGGCCGCAAGGTTGTTGACCAGCTTGTAGCGCGCGCCGTCGCCGATGCGCGCGCCGAGCCGGAAAATCTTGTCAGACATCGCTTCCAGCACCGGCAGATGCGGCGCGATCGTGGCGTCATCGCCGGCGAGCATGATGCTCATCGTGCCGGCCTCGGCGCGCGCCGGTCCGCCCGAGATCGGCGAGTCGAGCATCTTCACGCCGTGAGCAGCCAGCTTCACGGCGATCGCCTCGGTGTCTTCCGGCGCAATCGTCGAGCAGATCATCATGGTCTTGCCGGCCGCCGCTTGCGCCGTCCCGCCGGCGCCGAACAGCACTTCGTCGATCTGCTTCGCATTCACGACGACGATGACCACCAGGTCCGACTGCGCCGCCACCCCGGCGGCCGAGCTGCAGGTCGCGATGCCGTGCGCGCGCGCCGTGGCCAGCGCCTCGTCGCGAATGTCGTAAACACACACCTGCAGCCCTTTGCGGTGCAGGTTGACGGCCATGGCCATGCCCATGGAACCGATGCCGATGAATCCAGTCGTCATGATCGTTCTTGTTCAGGTTGTGGGTGCGGACGGACCGGGGGGAATCCGCGAACGCGGGGGCGCCAACATACCCCGGCGCACGCCAGTATGCAAGCCAGCCATCGTCCGCGCCACTCAGCAAGGTATGGATTTTGTATTGTTTCCAAGGCACTGCCTTGGCATACTGCGGGCAGATGACTGCAGCGCGTTGCCGTCTCGGCTTTATCTGGCGCGGCGCCGTGCACCGAATGAACGGAGAATACAATGGCTATTGCAACCACCAGCTTCCTCACCTACGGCGACCTGACCGACAGCGTCGGCGCCATGGATCTCGGCGCGCTCGACCTCGAGTCGTCCTATTTCGACCTCTACTCTGCGGTATCGGGCGCCGATGACATCCAGCCGCTGGGCGGCAATCAATACATCGGCTACTTCCCCGGCGGCAGCTTCACCGCGACGGGCACGCTGGGCAGCAGCTCAGCCACCATCCGCAACCTGGACGTCTACTGGGCCGACCAGAGCCTGCATGCGGACGGCCTTGTGGTGATCCGCCCGGGCAGCGACATTTCCGGCTACCTCACCCATCTGTCGTTTTCCAGTCCGACGTTTTCTTTCGAGGTGCAGGGCAAGGTAGGGACGACGGGCAGCACTGCGTCCATCACCAGCTTGTCGCTGACCCTCGGCGACCTGTCGTACCAGGTGGACGGTCGGGTTCTGATAGACATGAGCACTGGCGCATTGAACGGGACCATCTCGGCAATCCGCATCCGGGACGGCGACCATGACGCGTCGGTCGCCCGGTTGAGCCTGCCCGTGATGGATTTCATCAACATGACGCCGCAGGAGTCGATGGCGCAGATGTTCGCGGGTAAAGACATCCTGACTGCGACCGGCGACGGGGCCGAACTCGCCGGTTTTGACGGCAAGGATGTCATCATCGGCAGCGCCGGCGACGACACCCTCTCCGGCGGAAACGGCAAAGACAAGCTGACCGGTGGCCTCGGCGCCGACGAATTCGTGTTCGACCATGCACCGAACAAGGTCACCAACGTCGATACCCTCATCGACTTCTCCGCGGCCGATGGCGACCGCATCGTGCTTGACGGCGCGATCTTTGCCACCGAAACCCTGGTCATCCTCGACAAGCTGGCCAGCAAGGTCGACACCGGCGGCAATGCGTACGACGCCGCCAGCTATGTCGGCCTCGTTTATGTGCAGGCGACCGGCCGGCTGTATTACGACAGCAGCGCGACGGGCGTCGGTGATCTGGTCGCCAAGCTGATCGGCGCGCCCGAGCTCACCGGCGAGGCGATCAGCTTCCTGGCGCCGATCTGAGTCCGGCCGGCAGCGCCGTCGGCGCTGCGGCATAATGCGCGGTTTACCTGGTCGCGCCGCGGCCGCCGGCGCAGCGGTTGGCGCCGGTCAGCGGCCCACGCTTTCAACATGAATTTACCCGGTAAGGCTGGCAGCGCTGCATGGGCTGGATAAGCGTCATCTGGCTGATGATCGCAGCCGCCAGCGCGTCCCTCGCGGCGATTCACGCCTATGCCTGGAGCCGCCTGCGCGATGCGTCGGCGCATGGCGCGTTCACCCTGTGCGCGGCTGGCGTGTCGATGGTGGCGCTGGTCGAGCTCGGCATTATGCGCTCCGGCTCGGTCGACGAGGCCGGGCGCCTCATCTGGCTGCAGCATTTCCCGGTCTGGCTGGCCATTATCGGCTGCGTGCTGTTCGTGCGTTTCCACATGCGCGCTGGGCGCGCGTGGCTGGCGTGGGCCGCGGTCGGCCTGCGCACGCTGGTGCTGGTGATGAACATCTTCTCGTCACCAAACCTTAACTTCCGCGAAATCCACTCGATCGGGCAGATGCAGGTGCTCGGCGAAGTCGTGTCGTTTGTCCGCGGCACGCCGAACCCGCTGATCGTGCTCGGCCTGCTGTCGGCGCTAACGCTGGCACTGCTGATCGTGGATGCGGCGATCGAAGTCTGGCGCCGCGGCGAGCGGCGGCTGGCATGCACCATTGGCGGCCTGCTGGGCTTCTTCGTGCTCGTTGCGGCAGCGAGTGCGGCAATGCGCCAGCTTGGCCTGATCGAATTCCCGGCAGTGATCACGCTCAGCTGTGTGCCGATCGTGCTGGCAATGGGGTTTGAAGTCAGCCGCAAACTGTCGCGCGCCGCGCAATTGTCCGCCTCGCTGCAGGCGCGCCACGCCGAGCTGACCGAGGCCGATGCCCGCCTGCAGATGGCAGCCGAGGCGGCCAACGTTGCGCTCTGGAGCCTCGATACGGCGACCAATGAGCTGTGGGTGACCGCGCAGGCGGTCGACCTGTTCGCCCTGACGCCCGGCGGGCCGGTGAGGCTGCAGGATGTGATGGCGCGCGTCCATCCCGCCGACCGGCCGCATGTCGACGAGGCGCTGGCCGTCGCCGCCAGCGGCCGTGAAACGTCTTTCGAATACCGCGTCCTCCTGCCCGGCGGGGACGAGCGCTGGTACTCGACCCTCGGCCGCGCACAAGCGGCCGATCCGGCCATGCCCCCGACCCTGACCGGCGCGACCATCGACGTCACCGCGCGGCGCCGCGCCGAGCTGGAAGGCGAGCTCCGCCGACGCGAGCTCGATCGCCTGACGCGCGTGTCGAATGCGCGCGAATTTTCCAGTGCAATGGCGCACGAGCTCGGCCAGCCGCTGGCCATCATCATGAGCAATGCCGAGGCGGCGCTGGCCCTGCTGCAGCGTCCGGACCCGGATCGTGCCGAGCTGCAGGCCGTGCTGGCCGACGTCATTGCCGCTGACGAGCGCGCGACCAAGGTGCTGGCGCGGCTGCGCTCGCTGCCGCAGCGCGGCGAGCTGGCCGCCGAGGCCGTGGCACTCAATCCGCTGGTCGACGACGTGCTTGAGGTGCTGCAGGCGGAGCTCGCCGGGCGCGGCGTGACCGTGCATGCCGACCTGCCGGCCGGGCTGCGTCCTGTCTGGGGCGATCGCTTGCTGATCGAGCAAATGCTGTTCAACCTGCTAAGGAATGCCTGCGAGGCGATGGAAGGCATGCCCGCAGGTCAGCGATGCCTGTCGATCAGGGCGGCGGCGGTCGGCCGTATGGCCGAGATCCGCATCTGCGACACCGGCGCCGGCCTGCCCGATGATCCCGCGCTGATTTTCCAGCCGTATTACACAACCAAGCCCGAGGGCCTGGGCGTCGGTCTCGCGATCTGCCGTTCCATCGCCGAGGCCCACGGCGGACAGATCAGCGCGCAGCCGAACGACGGGCCCGGAACGTCTTTCCGGATCTGCCTGCCGTTCGCGTCCGACCGGTCGGCCCCGGAGGCGGCCGCATGAACTGGGTGCTCGTGACCTGGTCGGCGACCGCGGCGCTCTGCCTTGTGTTCGCCGGCATTCATGGCCAGATCTGGCTGCAGCTGCGCAAGCGGCAGGGCAACGCCGGCGGCCACTTCGCAGCGCTGTGCCTGTGCGTGGCTGCGGTGGCGCTGCTGGAACTGGCGCTGATGCACGCCGGCTCGACGCAAGACTATGGGCTGCTGCTGCGCCTGTTCCATGTTGCCGTGCTGGCCGCGTTCGGCGCGCTGGTCTACTTCGTGCGCAGCTACCTGAACGCGGGGCTGCTCTGGCTGGGCTGGTCGGCGATCGTGATGCGCGCGGCCTTCACGATCGACGGGCTGGCCTCGCCGGTGATGTTGCAGCTTCACGCAGGGCAAGCGCTCGAGCCGCTCTCCGTCTTTGAGGCGCTGGTGATGGTCTCGCAGGGCACGCCGGACCTGTGGCCCTTCCTCGCCACGGTGTCCGACCTGTTGCTCGCCGCCTTCTTTGCCGACGCCATCATCACGATCCGCCGACAGCGCGGCGGCCGGCAGGCGATCATGTTCGGATCAGCGCTGTTGTTTTTTCTCGCCAGCGGTCAGGTCTTCGGGATGATTGTCGGCTTCGGTGTCTGGAAAATTCCGCTCAGTATCACGATCGCTTTCATACCCATCATCCTCGTCACGGGCGCTCGCCTGAGCCGGGACTTGGTCCGCTCGGCGCGACTGTCCGATGAACTGCTCGATGCCGAGCGTCGCTTGCTGGCTTCGCGGCAGCGCCTCGCGCTGGCAGCCGAGGCGGCGGGGCTCGGATTCTGGGCGCTCGATCCGGCGTCCCTGCGCTTTCATGCGACGTCGCTGTCGGTGCGCCTGCTCGATGCCGCCGCGGACACCGCACCGCAGCTCGACGAGCTGCTCGCGGCGACCCACCCGGACGACCGCGAAAGCGTTCGCACGGCCTTGTCGGATGCGCTGGCCTCGAGCGAACTGGTGGCCGTTGAATACCGGGTCGTCGGCGCGGACGGCAGCATCCGCTGGGCCCTGTCCGCCGGCGGCGGCCGGTACGCAGCATCGGGTCCCGGGATGCGGCTGATCGGCGTCACCATCGACATCACCGAGCGCAAGCGGGCGGAGGAAGCGGCACGGTTGCACCGCGAGGAAATCGAGCACCTGTCGCGTACGGTCACCGCCGGCGAAATGTCGGGTGCGCTGGCGCAGGAACTGCGGCAGCCGCTGTCGGCCATCCTCTCGACTGCGACGCTGGCGCAGGCACTGCTGCGGCAAACGCCGCTGCCCATCGAGGCGGCCCGCAGCAGGCTCGAAGAGATTGTCGCGGAGAATGACCGCGCCAGCCAGGTCATCGGCAGGCTGCGCAAGTTGCTGCGCCGCGGCGGCTCGGCGCCGGAACAGCTGTCGCTGTCGGCGCTGGTCGATGACGTGCTGTCGTTCCTGCGACCCGATCTGGTCCGTCGCGGCGTGCAGGTGGTCACAGCGCTGGCTCCCGGTATGCCGGCGGTGCTGGCCGACCGCGTCAGGATGGAACAAGTGGTTATCAACCTGATCATGAATGCGTGCGACGCGGTCGCCGCCGAACCGGCCGGGGAGCGCAGGCTCTCGATAGGCTGTGCCGCGACCGGGGCCGGGGCATTGCTGGAGGTGTCCGATCGCGGTTGCGGCTTGCCCGCGCCTGCGCAGCGCGTGTTTGAACCCTTCTACACGACGAAGCCGAACAGCGTCGGCATGGGGCTGGCGATCTGCAAGTCCATCGTCGAGTCGCATGGCGGTCGCATCCGGGCCGAAGCGAACGCGGATCGCGGCGCCTGCCTGCGCGTGTACCTTCCTTTTGTGGAGACAAGGACTTGAACGAAAAGAAAACCATTTTCCTGGTCGATGACGAAGCCGACCTGCGCAAGGCGCTGAATCGCTTGCTGGGGGCGGAAGGCTATGCAGTGGCCGAATTCGGCTCGGCCGAAGATTTTCTCGCCACGCTGCCGCCGAACCGCGCCGGCTGCGTGCTGCTCGACCTTGCAATGCCGGGCATCGACGGGCTCGAGGCGCAGCGGCAGATGGTCGCGCGCGGCTCCACGCTGCCGGTCGTCTTCCTGACTGCGCAGGGCGGTCTGCCGGAGAGCGTGCGCGCGGTGAAGGCCGGCGCGGTCGATTTCCTCGCCAAGCCGGTCCGGCGCGACGACCTGCTGCGCGCGATCGATGCGGCGTTCGCGCAGGCGCGTGCGGCCGAGCAGGCGGACAGCCAGCGCGAGCAGGTGGCCGCGCGGCTCGCGCGTCTGACCCCGCGCGAGCGCGAGGTGTTCGGGCAAGTAATTTCCGGACGCACCAACAGGCTCATCGCCGAGCGGCTGGGCACCGCCGAGCAGACCATCAAGGTGCACCGCGGGCGCGTGATGGAAAAGCTCGAGGCCGAGTCGCTGGCCGATCTGGTCAGGATGGCCGGCATGCTCGGCATCGCCCCCGCCGACTGATCGCGTTGCCGGGCGCGGCTTGCGTGACAAACGCGGCACCCTTGCCATGCGTTGCGGCGTGGTCGTGCATGCCGGCGTGGTAATCAGGGCCGAGCAGGGTGTTCCTTGGGTTTTGGCGTGTCAGCGGTCAATGGGCCGCCCAGGCGAGGTCGGAGAGGCCCGGGTGCAGCCGGTCAATGTCGAAGCGCCAGCCGAAGTGTCGCCAGGCATCGATCAGTTGCGCATGTAGCGCCTGCGGGTCGAGGCTGAGCCAGCCGGGCAGGATGTCGTCCAACACATGCGACTCGATGCTGCCGGCCGCGATGCGGCGCAGGTCGTCGAGCGCGACGCGCTCGGCTTCGTTGAGCTGGTCGCGCCCGACGAAGGTCTGTACCCGCAGGTGGGCGGCGCTTGCGCGCCAGCCGGCGAGGAAGACGCCGTGCGGCGCGGGCAGCAGCACGTTCAGCGCTTCGGCCGTTGCGGCGCCGGCATGGGCGCACAGCCGGCGCAGCGCGCTGGCGGCGACGCAGGCCAGCGGCAGCGCGTCGGCAAACTCCGCGTTCACGGCGGCCAGGTCTTCCTGGCCAATCGGCAGTTCCATCAGGCGGCAGCGCTGGATCACGCGGTCGACCGCATGCCCGGAGATGACCACGTTCACCGGCTTGCAGACGAAGCCGTCCGGGCGCAGCAGCATCATCGCGCCCACGCTGGCGTTCGAGGTCGCCGCGACCGACGGCGGCAGCGGGTCGGGCATCAGCGCCAGCACCACGCTGGCGCCGCGCGAGCGCGCGTCCAGACGGACCTGCGCGATTGGCAGGCGCGGGCTGATGATCTTCTCCAGCGCCTTGACTTGGGCGTTGAGCTGTTTGTCGCTGGCGATCCAGCGGTTGCGGAAAGTGTTGCGCCGGCCCGCTTCCTTCAGTGCGGCCGTGGTCCGGTCCCATTCGCACAGCAGGCTGCGGAAATAGGCGCGCCGTACCGAGCGCGCGAGCGACTGGTCGATCCTGGCAGGGGCGAGCATGGCCGGTACCAGCTCAGCGACCGGCACGGCGCAGGGCTGTCATCCCGCGCAGCGCCAGCGCGATCGCCCAGGTCGCCATCAGCGGCCAGAGCAGCCAGAGCAGCGCGCCGGCCAGCAGGTTGTCCAGCCTGGCACACAAGCGTTGCCACGCATCGCGTCGCCGCGCCGGCACAGGCTCGGGCACGATCGCCGCCGGCGCGTGCTGGCGCTGGTGATCCCACAGCACCGCCGCCAGCGCCAGCACACCCAGTGCGCCGTAAATGATCCAGAACTTGGCCATGCTTGTCCTCCCTGCGTCGATGGGTCCTCGCGGCCTGCCGTTTCGCGCTGCATGTCCGCCCCGGTTGTTCTTTATACCGGGCCGGTGGCTCAAAGAATGAGCCACCTTCGGCACCGCCGCAGGCTCATCCTGTGAGCCAGTGGCGCCCGCACACTGGCCGGCATTGGCAACCGACCTCGTCAATCATGACCATCGAACTACCGACCCGCGAACAGTGGCTGGAGGCAGCGCTGGATGCTGTCCGACCGATTTTTGAGGAACGCGGCTACCGCCTGCCCGCGTGCCGGGTGTCCTGCGGTTTTGCCAGCAGCGGTACCCGCAACGGCTACATCGGGCAATGCTGGTCTGCGGCCGTCAGCGCGGACAGCCGCAACCAGATCTTCATCTCGCCGGTGCTGGACGATCCTTTCGATGTGCTCGACACGCTGGTGCATGAACTGGTGCACGCGGTCGACGACTGCCGGCACAAGCACGGTCCGGAATTTCGCAAGATCGCGCTGGCGGTCGGCCTCGAAGGGCCGATGCGCAGCGCCGGCGCGGGGCCGCGACTGAAGCTGCGGCTGCTGCGGCTCCTCGCCGAGCTCGGTCCTTATCCGCACGCAAAGCTGATGCTGCCGGCGGCCGGGCCGAAGAAGCAGCGGCGCGCTCGCGCGCGCTGCGAAAAATGCGGCTTCACCGTGCCGATGCTGAAAGCCTACCTGCACGTCGGCCCGCCGATCTGCCCGCAGGACCATGTCCCGATGAATCCGCTGGGCGACTGGGAAGGCTGGGAGGCCGGCTGATCAGTCGCCGTACTGTGTCGCCGCCACGGTGTGCTCTCGCCGCACCTTTTCTCGCAGCGCCGCTGGCGCCAGCACCTCGACGGCCGCGCCGTGGCGCAGGATGTCGAGCAGCAGCTCGCGGTCGTCGCTGTACGGGAATTCGAGCAGGTAGCGGCCGTCGTCGTCGAAGCGGCCTTGCTGTTCGGGATGCCAGGTCTCGGAGGCCACCCAGCGTGCGCGTTCGGCGGTGAAGCGCAGCCGCGCGCGGTGCCGCGCGCCGCCGGCGAAGATGCCGTAGCTGGAAGCGAGGAACTGGTCGAGCGATTTCATCGGCATGTCGACCGCCTTTTTCTGCAGCAGCCTGACCGACTGCATGCCGTCCAGCGAGAAGCCGCGCAGGTCGTCGCGCAAGTGGCACCATGCGTCGAGGTACCAGTTGTCGCGGTAGTGCACCAGCCGCTGCGGCGACAGCTCGCGCAGCGTGACTTCGTCCTTCGCACGCGAGTGGTAGCGCACCTCGATGCGCTTGCGCTTGAACAGCGCCGCGCCGATCTCGGAAAAGTGCG
>JACCDS011359921.1_pt1 | contig 24765 bp, 17 predicted proteins | sample 7446441 | NCBI WGS metagenome assembly JACCDS01 (sample SAMN15323445, study PRJNA562643) | freshwater metagenome | isolation source: river surface water | place: USA:Blue River Watershed | collected 2017-08-17 | reverse complement strand
GCTCTCTACGCCGCGAAACGCGGCGGCCGCAACCGGGTGTTTTCCGCGCAGGAAGCGCAGTTGGCGCAGGCGGTCGCGGTCTGAGGCGGGCGGGGTTGAAAGTTGAAAGCTGAAAGTTGAAAGGCCGGAAACCGGCCCCACGGCAGAGGGCGCGGGGCGCCTAGGGAAGAGGACGCGGCGCAGGGCCGGCCTGCCCCGCGGTCACATCCCGGGGAAGCCGCCTTTGCCGCGCATCGCTTCGAGCTGGCGCATCATCTTCTTCCCGCCTCCGCCCTTCATCATCTTCATCATTTGCTGCATCTGCTGGAACTGTTTCAGCAGCTGGTTCACATCGACGATTTTGACGCCGGCGCCGTCGGCGATGCGCTTGCGGCGGCTGCCGTTCAGGAGCTCGGGTTTGCGGCGTTCCTGTTTCGTCATCGACTTGATGATGGCTTCGGTGCGCGCCATCTGCTGGTCGGCGCCGTCGGGCAGTTGCATGCCGCTCATGCCGGGAATCATGCCCATGATGCTCTGCATCGAGCCCATTTTCTTCACCTGCTGCATCTGCGCGAGGAAGTCCTCGAGATCGAATTCGGCCTTCTTGAGCTTCTCGGCCATCCGCTCCGCTTCCTTCTGGTCGATGTTCTCCTGCGCCTTTTCGACGAGGGAAACGACGTCGCCCATACCGAGGATGCGGGAAGCGAGGCGGTCGGGATGGAACGGTTCGAAGTCCGCCGTCTTTTCGCCGGTGCCGATGAATTTGATCGGGACGCCGGTGACGGACTTGATGGACAGCGCCGCGCCGCCGCGGGTGTCGCCGTCGAGCTTGGTGAGAATCAGGCCCGTGAGTTGCAGCGCTTCGTGGAAGGTCTTCGCGACGTTGACCGCTTCCTGGCCGAGCGCGCCGTCGGCGACGAGCAGCACTTCGTCCGGCTGGATCCGGGCGCGGAGCAGTTTCACTTCCTCGATCAGGCCGGCGTCGATCTGCAGGCGGCCGGCGGTGTCGAAGATGACCGCGTCGGCCGTGGCGGCCTGCGCGGCGGCGAGGCCCGCGGCGCCGAGGGCGGGGACGTCCTTGGTGTTTCGGTCCGAGTAGAAGCCGAGCTCTTCCTGTTTCGCCAAAATCTCGAGCTGGTCGATGGCGGCGGGGCGGTAGATGTCGGCGCCGACGACGAAAGGACGGTAGCCTTTTTTCTTGAGCAGTTTGCCGAGCTTGGCGCTGGAGGTCGTCTTGCCGGAGCCGTGCAGACCGACCATCAGAATCTTGAGCGGGCGCGCGCCGGAAAGGGCGGTGGTGCCTTCGCCGAGCAGGCGGACGAGTTCGTCGTGGATGATTTTGACGACCTGCTGGCCGGGAGCGACGCCCTTGAGCACATCCTGGCCGACGCACTGCTGCTGGATGCGTTCGACGAATTCCCGCGCGACCTTGAAATGGACATCGGCCGCGAGCAGGGCGGTGCGCACCTCCTTGAGGGCCTCCGCCATGTTGTCTTCGGAGAGCCGGCCGACGCCGCGGAGGTTGCGGAGCGCGCCGCCGATTTTTTCGGTGAGGGATTCGAACATGCGAACGGCACCGTTGGCCGAAATCGCGGCCGGAAGCAACTGCGGGAAATGGACGCGGGCGCGGGCGCCGCCCGGCGGTTCAGGTTCCGGCCGGGACGGCGGCCGATTCGGGCGCCGGGGCGGATTCCGGGACCGGTTCCGGCGCGGAGGCCGCGGCTTCCGGCAGAGGCGCCGGCGGTAAGGCCACGGGCGGTTCGGCGGCCGGGGAGGGAGGAGGCGGAGCCGAAATCATGGACGTGCCCGGCGGGGGCGGCGGCGACAGGCCGAGCTGGGCCAGTTTCGCAAAGACCGTCGCTTCGGTGCAGGGCTTGACCAAGTAGTGGCGCACCCCGAGGGCGACGGCGCGGATGACGGTGGCGCGGTCGTGCGAGGCGGTGCAGAGCACGACCGACAGATTGCGGGTCAACGGATTGCCGCGCAGGCGTTCGAGGACGCCGAAGCCGTCGATTTTCGGCAGCGAAAGATCGAGGAGCACGAGATCGAAAAAACGGTTCGGATCGTCGAGCAGCCGCCAGGCGACTTCGCCGTCCTCCGCCGAGGTCAGTCGGACCTCGGGATGCCCGGACAGGATTTTGGCCATGACGGCGCGGGCGACGGGATCGTCCTCAACGAGTAGAATCTTCATGTCGCGGCGCGGGCTGCGCAGAGTGTATCGGCCGAATCCGCGGGAACTGAAATGCCCGCGCCAAATTCGTCCTCGTCAAAGGTGCGGCGATGCCGGATAACCGCCGCGACTATGAACCCTGTTCTCAAGCTCTTGATCGACGGCGGCAGTCTCACGACCGGCCAGATGGCCCAGGTCGCGGGAATGACCGAAGCGGAAGTCAATCAGCACCTGGAACAGTTGAAGAAGGACAAAATCTTCCTCGGCTGGCGTCCGGTGCTCGATCTTTCCCGCGAGGCCGCCGCCGCCGCCGCCGTGCGCGCGGTCATCGAGGTCAAGGTCACGCCCGAGCGGGGCGGCGGTTTCAACCGTTTCGCCGAGCGGATCGCGCGGTTCGACGACGTCGAATCCTGCTACCTGATGTCCGGCGGCTACGACCTGCTGGTCTTCGTCCGCGGCGGTTCGCTGCAGAAGGTTGCGGCCTTCGTCTCCGAGAAGCTCTCGACCATCGAGGGAGTGCTCTCGACCTCCACCCACTTCATGCTGCGCTGCTACAAGGAACAGGGCTACGTGCTCGACAGCAGCGAGTCGTCCGCGACGCGGCTGACCGTCGCCCCGTAACCGGCCAGGATCATTCCGATGAGCACCGATCCGAAACGATGGGTGGCGGGGCATATTGCCACGCTGCCGAAGAGCGGCATCCGCGATTTCTTCGAACTCGTGGCCAAGATGAAGGGCCAGGACGTGATTTCCCTCGGCGTGGGCGAACCCGATTTCGTCACCCCGTGGCATGTCCGCGAGGCGGCGATCTTCGCCCTCGAGCGCGGCAAGACCTACTACACCTCGAACCTCGGTCTGCTCGAGTTGCGGAAAGAGATTTCGACCTACGTCGAGCACCACTTCGGCGTCAGCTACCGGCCCGACGACCAGGTGATCGTCACCGTCGGCGTGAGCGAGGCGCTCGATCTCGCGTTCCGGGCGTTCTGCAATCCGGGCGACAAGGTGATGTATCACCAGCCCTGTTACGTGAGCTACCATCCGAGCATCACGCTGGTGCACGGCGAAGGCATCGCGGTGCCGACCTATGCGAAGGACAATTTCGCCCTCACCGCCGAGGCGCTGCGCGCCGCGTGGCAGCCGGGCGCGAAGATTTTGATGCTCAACCTGCCGTGCAATCCCACCGGCGGCACCTGCTCCCGCGAGCAGCTGGAGAAGATCGCGGATTTCTGCCGCGAAAAGGATCTCCTGGTCCTGAGCGACGAGATCTACTCGGAGCTGACGTTCGAAGGCACGCACACGAGCATCGCGAGTTTCCCCGGCATGGCGGAGCGCACGATTTTCCTGCACGGCTTCTCGAAGGCCTTCGCGATGACGGGCTGGCGCATCGGCTACGCCTGCGGCCCGGCCGTCCTCATCGACGCGATGATGAAGGTGCACCAGTACGCCATGATGTGCGCCTCGATCATTGCCCAGGAAGGCGCGCTCGAGGCGCTCAAGAACGGCTGGGACAACGTGGTCAAGATGCGCGACCAGTACCACCGCCGCCGCGATCTGATCGTCCGCCGTTTCAACGAAATCGGGATGAAGTGCCATCTCCCGCGCGGCAGTTTCTACGCGTTCCCGGACGTCACGCCGCTCGGGTTCACCGAGAAGGATTTCGCCGTCGGCCTGCTGAAGCAGCAGAAAGTCGCCGTCGTCCCCGGCACCGCCTTCGGCACCAACGGCACGGGCCACGTCCGCGCCTGTTTCGCCACCGGCTACGACCAGATCATCGAGGCCTGCGATCGGGTCGAACGTTTCGTCGCGCAGCCGCGCCCCGCGGCGGGTTGAGGATCGGCGGGGCCGTCGCCGCCGGCTTCGACTTCCGCCGTTCCTTCCGTTTCAAATTCCTTCCATGTCCCGCATCGTTGCCATCGTCGGTCGTCCCAATGTCGGCAAAAGCCGGCTCTTCAACCGGCTGGCGCGGAAACGCATCTCCATCGTGCACGACCAGCCGGGCATCACGCGCGACGTGATCTCGGCCGAGATCGCGGAGGGGGCGTATACGTTGCTGGATACGGGCGGGCTCGGCTACAAGGGCGTCGACACGCCGGCCGCGCTGACCAAGGCCTCGGAGCAGCAGGTCGATTTCGCGATCGCGGCGGCGTCCCTGATCCTCTTCGTCGTCGACGGGCTCAGCGGCCTGAGCGGCCTCGACGAAAAGATCGCGACGATGCTGCGCAAGAGCCGCAAGCCCGTGCGCCTCGTCGTCAACAAAGCCGACTTCGGCGACGAAAAGGTCGCGCTCGAGGAAGCCTACCGCCTCGGGCTCGGCGAACCGCTCCGCGTCTCCGCCGAGCACGGCCGCGGCGAAGAGGAACTCCGCGCCGCGATTCTCGGGGCCCTCGGGCCCGTCCCGGCCGAGCCGGCCGACGCCGCGCCCAAGACGGCCGAGGACCCGCTCTGCATCTGCTTCATCGGCCGGCCCAACGTCGGTAAATCGTCGCTCAGCAACCGCCTGCTCAAGAGCGACCGCCTGATCGTGAGCGAAGTGCCCGGCACGACCCGCGACGCGATCGAGCTGCCCTTCGATTTCCTCGGGCGCGACGGCGAGACCTATCCCTTCCGGCTGATCGACACCGCCGGGATCAAGGCGGCGACCAAGCTGGCCTCGCCGGTCGAGTATTTTTCCCGGCTGCGTTCCCTCGATGCGATCAAGAACACGGACGTCGTTTTCCTCGTGCTCGACGCCCTCGAAGGCGTGACCCAGCAGGACAAGGCCATCGCCGGCGAGGCGATCAAGGAAGGCAAACCGATCGTCATCGTGGTCAACAAGTGGGACCTCGTGCAGAAAGCCTTCAAGGAGCGCGGCGGCTTCGCGCCCTACAAGAGCGAGCGCGACTACCGCGAGAAATACGAGAAGGCGCTGTTCGACCGGCTGTTCTTCACGCCCGGCTCGCCGCTGATTTTCGTGTCCGCGATGAGCGGATACGAAGTCGACCGCATGCTGAACGCCGCGGTGAAGCTGAACCGCACCTTGGACAAGAAGCTGCCGACCGCGAAACTGAACCAGATGCTCGGCTTCCTGGCGGAGCGGAATCCGCCCCCGGCGATCGGCGGCAAACGCTTCCGCACCTACTACGCGACGCAGACCGGCAACCGGCCCTTCCGGATCAAGATTTTCTGCAATCGCGAGGAAAAGCTCACGGAGCAGTACCGGCGCTACCTCGAGGCGGGCCTGGTCGAGGAATTCGATCTCAAGGGCTGCCCGATCTACTTCGATCTCGTCGGCAAGGTGAAGGACGACATGCGCGGCAGCCGCGGCGGCGGCAACGCCTCCGCCGAGTTCCGCGAGAACCAGCCGAAGTGGAAAGTCGAAGAGCGGACCGGCGGCAGCGAATTGTCCGAGGATTAAGGGTCCGGCCGGCAGATCGGTTGCGTTTATCGCGGGCCCGGCGGGCTCAATTCGGCCTCCCGGGTGCCGATAGAAGGGAACTGGTTCCGCGTGCCCCCCGGGGCTCCGCGAAACCCCTTCCTTTGCGCTCACTGCCGAAATTCCGAACCCTGCTGGTGTTCGGCTCCGCCTGCCTTTGTGCCGGGTGGGGCGGTGCGCTCGTGTCCGCCGGCCGCGGTCCGGAAGGCCTTCGTCTGGCGGCCGGACTCGTTCTGGTCGCCGTGGTCGGCGGGGCCTTGCGGTGGGCGTTCCGGCGGGACGACCTGACGGTGGCGGAGCGACGCGAACTTGAAGTCGCGCGGACCCTGCGGGGCCAGTCGTCCCGCGCCATGATCGTGACCGATGCCTCCGGGCTCGTCGAAGATTTCAATTCCGGGGCCGAGAAACTGCTCGGCTACCGGAGTCGCGAGGTGACGGGCCGGCTGCGGCTCGACCGTTTCCACCTGCCGGAAGAATTGCAGCGCCATGCGAACCTTTTGGCCGCGGAGCTCGGTCGGCCGGTGCCCGCCGATTTCACCGCGCTCGCTGCCGGTGCCGCAACGGCCCGCCGCGCGGGCGAGCGCGAATGGACCTTTGTGCGCGGCGACGGCGGCACCGTGCCGGTCCGGTTGGTGCTGGCCCCGATCCGAACGGATGCCGGTGCACTCGCCGGTTATCTGGCAATCGCGACCGATGCGTCGGCGGAGCAGCGCGCGGAACAACGCGGCCAAGACGCCGAGGCGCGCCTGCGCAAGATCTCCGGCCACGTGCCGGGCCTGCTCTTCCATTTCCAACAGCGGCCCGACGGCACGGCCGGTTTTCCATTCCTCGGCGACGGTATTCTGGCCCTCGGCGGCGTGGAGCCGGCGGCGGTCCGCGACGACGCCGGAGTTTTCCTGGAACGGGTCCTGCCGGACGATCGCGCCCCGCTGCGCGATTCACTCGCCGAGTCCGCGCGGACCTTGGCGCGTTGGTCGTGCGAGTTCCGGATCCGCGCGGCCGACGGTGCCGTCCGCTGGCTGCGGGCCGCAGCGTTGCCGGAACGGGCGGACGACGGCGCGACGTCGTGGCACGGCTGCATGGCCGACCTTACGGAGCGCAAGGCCATGGAGCGGGCGCACGAGGAGAGCCGCGTGCTGCTGCACAGTGTGTTCGCGACCGTGGATCTCGGGATGTTCGTCGTCGACGTCGGCGGCCCGGAGGAGTTCAGCTTCGTCGAAATCAATCCGGCTTACGAACGGCTGACGGGACTCGTGGCCGCGGAAGTGCGCGGGCGTTCCCCCCGGGAAATGGTGCCGGCGATGCCGGCGGAAATGGCGGAATGCCTCTGCGCGAATTTCCGGCGCGGAGCCGAAGCGACGGGACCGATCGATTACGAGGAACCGTTTTTCATCCACGGCCGGCTGCTTTGGTGGCACACGACCCTGGCCCCGGTTCGCGACGCCGCAGGCCGCACCGTGCGGCTCGTGGGCCGTTCGCAGGACATCACCGAGCGCAAGCTGATCGAACTCCGGTTCCAGTCCCTGAACGAGCGCCTGCAACTCGCGACGGAGGCCGCCCAGCTCGGCATCTGGGACTACGACTTGGTGAAGAACCGCATCGTCTGGGACGCGCGGATGCACGCGCTGTACGGCTGCGGTCCCGCCGAATTCGACGGTTCGATGCGGCATTGGCTCGAGCGGATCCATCCGGACGATTTGGCGCGGGTCGTGCAGGCGCAGCGGGCCGCGACCGAAGGCGGCCAGCCCTACAGCACCACCTTCCGTATCCGGCGGGCCGACGGCGAGGAACGCGAGGTCCGGGCCTGCGCCTATGCGCAGCGCAACGCCGCGGGCCGCGCCGTGCGTTTGGTCGGGGTCAACTGGGACGTCACGGCGGAACGCCAGGCGCGGGCCGACATCGAGCGCGCGCGCGACGAGGCGGAGAAGTTGAACCGCCAGCTCGGCGAAGCCCTGGACCGCGCGAACTCGCTCGCCCGCGAGGCGGCGGCGGCGACGGTCGCGAAGACGGAATTCCTGGCCAACATGAGCCACGAGATCCGGACGCCGCTGAACGCGGTGATCGGCATGAGCGGGCTGTTGCTCGACACGGGCCTGAACCGGGACCAGCGCGAATTGGCGGAGACGATCCGCACGAGCGGCGACGGTCTGCTCGGCCTCATCAACGATATTCTCGACTACTCGAAGATCGAATCCGGCCGGCTCGAACTCGAGGACCGCGCCTTCGATCTGCGGACCTGCGTGGAGAACTCCCTCGACGTGCTGGCGGCCCGCGCCGCCGAGAAGGGCCTCGATTTGGTCTGCGCGTTCGATGCGGGTTTGCCCGAGCGCGTGTGCGGCGACGAAACGCGGCTCCGGCAAATCGTCCTCAACCTGCTGAGCAACGCGATCAAGTTCACGGCCCGGGGCGAGGTGTTCGTTTCGGTTTCGGCCGTCGCGCCGGCCGGTCCGCGGGTGCGGCTGCGCCTCGCGGTGCACGATTCCGGCATCGGTATCCCGCCGGACCGGATCGACCGTCTGTTCAAGACGTTCAGCCAGGTGGACGCGACGACGACGCGCCAGTACGGCGGCACGGGCCTCGGGCTCGCGATCTGCAAGCGGCTCGCCGAGCTGATGGGCGGGCGGATCTGGGTCGAGAGCACGCCCGGCAAAGGCAGCAGTTTCCATTTCGAGATCGAGGCAGGCGCGGCGCCCGAAGCCGGACCGCCGAAGCCTTATGCGGCCGGCCGCGTGCCCGCGCTGGCGGGACGCCGCGTGCTCGTCGTCGACGACAATGCGACCGGTTGCCGCGTCCTTTGCCAGCAGGGCGTGACGTGGGGGCTCGTGCCCCGCGCCGCCGGCACGGCCGCCGCGGCCCTGGCCATTCTCGATCAGGATGCGGCGATCGACACCGTCATCGTCGATCGCGACTTGCCCGAAACGCCCGGCGCCGCCTTGGCCGCCGAGCTCCGCGCGCGGTATCCCGGGCGCAAGGTGGCGGTCATCGTGCTGACGCCGCCGGCCTCGGCCGGCAACGGGCCTTTGCCGGGAGTGTTCGGGGTGCTCAGCAAACCGGTGAAGGCCGGGGCGCTGTTCGCGCTCCTGACCGAACGATACGGCGGCGAGGCTCCCGCGGCGCCGGCGGCCGCGGCCGCGGCCGCTCTCCCCGGGCTCGCGCATCCGCTCGCGATCCTGCTCGCCGAAGACAATCCCGTGAACCAACGCGTCGCGGCGCTGATGCTGCAGCGGCTCGGCTACCGCGCCGAGGTGGCGGCCAACGGCCGCGAGGCCGTCGAAGCCGTGGCGCGCAAGACCTACGATCTCGTGCTCATGGATCTGCAAATGCCGGAGATGGACGGGTTGCAGGCGACGCGGGAAATCCGCGCGCGGCACGGCGACGCCGACCGGCCGCGGATCGTCGCCATGACGGCGAATGCGTCCCTGAGCGACCGCGAACGCTGCCTCGAGGCGGGTATGGACGACTTCATGACGAAGCCGGTCCGCGGCGCGGATCTGCAGAAAGTGCTCGCCGAAACGCCGGCGCGGGCGGGCGCGGCCGCGTCGCGTTGACCCGCCGCCGCCGCGCCGGGGCCGGGTCAGCCGGCCACCGCCCGGACCGTGCCGGCGGCGACGTAGCGCGGGAAGATCAGGCTGGGTTCGGGCGGGAGAAATCCCTGGTTCACCATCTGCAGCATGAGCCGCGACAGCCGGTGGGCGAAAGTTTCGCTCTCGAAACGGTAGTGGGAGATCTCGTTTTCGAAGAGCCGGTCGTGGTCGCGGGCGACCAGCGATAGCGTATCCGGAACCCGGATGCCGCGGCGCAGCAGGTGGACGACGACGGAGAAGAGATGCGCCGGCTTCGCGACCAGCAGGGCCGTCGGCGGCCGGGCCTGGGCGAAGAGTGCGTCGAGTTTCGCGGCGAGGCCGGCGGCGGTGCCGTTGTGCCGCACGACGATCGCCCCTTGGCCGCCCGTCTCCGCGGGGGCGCCTTCGCGGAAGCCGGCTTCGCTCGCGAGGTCGCCGGCGGCGTTGGCGTCGGGCACGAGGAAAGCGATGCGGCGGTGGCCTTTGCCGCGGAGCACGCCGGCGGCGTGCCGGCAAACGGAACGGTAGTCGACGTCGAGGGAGGGCAGCCGGACCTCCGGATGGCAGGAGCCGAGGACGAGCGCGGGCGTGGGCCCGGCGGCAAACCATTCCTGCAATTCGCGGCCCAGCGAGAGGAGGACGCAGCAGAAGACCCGGTTCTGGCGGAGGAAGGCCTCGATTTTCCGGCGTTGCGCGGCGGCGCTGCGGGCGGCGCAGACCAGCACCTCGGTCCCGAACCCGTGTTCCGCCAGGTGGGCGCGCATTTCGCTGATCCCGCGGTAGGCGCCGAGGGTCATGTGGGCGAGGGGTTGCCGCGCCACGAGCACCACAAGGCGGTTGCCGGCCGCGGCGGGGCCCGCGCCGCCGGCGAGCAGGCGGTTCCGGCGCCCCTGGCGGATCTCGATCAGGCCGGCCTTGGCGAGTTGCTGGAGGGCGGAGCGGACCGTCGGGCGGCTGACCTGGAAGAGTTCGCAGAGGCGGCGCTCGCTCGGCAGGTATTCCTCCCAGACCCGTTCTTCGACGGCCTTGCGGATGGCGGCCGCGGTCTGGGCCGAAAGCGACAGGCGGCGGGGCAGGTCGAGGAGGCCCGGTTGGCTGCTCATATGATGTTACCAGTGGAACAGGGTAGTTCCGTTGGCGAACGGGAATTTCATCGGCCCATGACCCATCCCGCCCGGATTTCCTTCTGGTCCGCCGTTCCCACGCCGCTCACGCCCGGCCTGCAGGTCGACACCGAGTCGGTCGGCCGCATGGTCGAGGCCGCCGTGGCCGACGGCATGGAGGGCCTGTTCGTGGCCGGCACCTGCGGCGAAGGTCCCTGGTTGCCGGACCGCGAACGCCGCCGGCTCATGGCCGCCGCGGTCGCCGCGGCCGCCGGCCGGCTCCGCATCGCCGCGCAGGTGTCCGACAACTCCGTGCCGCGGATTCTCGACAACGCCGCGTTGGCGGCGGACTGCGGCGCGGACTTCGCGATCATCGCGCCGCCGGCGACGCTGCTGAATGCCACGCCCGACCGCATCGTCGCGCTGTTCGCCGGGGCCGCGCAGGCCTGCCCGCTGCCCGTGGGTATCTACGATCTCGGCCGGCACCGGCCGATCATGATTCCCGAGGACCGGCTCAAAGAACTCTATCTGCTGCCGCAGGTGAAACTGGTGAAAGACAGTTCCGGGGCGCCGGAGCGCCGCGCGGCCGCCCTCGCGGCCAAGGCGGAGAAACCGGAACTCCGCCTGTTCAACGGCGACGAGTTCCGCTGCCTCGAGTACCTGCAGGCCGGATACGACAGTTGCCTCTTCGGCGGCGCCGCGGCGGTGGCCCCGCAGCTGCGGCGGATCGGCGCCCTGTTCGCCGCCGGCCGGCTGGAGGAAGCGGCGCAGGAGGAAGCCGAGATGAAACGGGCGCTCTTCGGCATCTATGGCGGCGAAAAGATCGCCTGCTGGCTGACCGGCCTGAAGTACTACATGGTCCAGCGCGGCCTCTTCTCGACCTCGGCGAGTTTTCTCGGCTATCCGCTGACCGACGAATGCCGCGCCTTCATCGATCGCTACGCGGCCGCGGCGTGACGCGAAAAAGGCTGCACCGCCCGCGCCGCCTGCCATGAACCCGCGCATGCCGTCCGACGTTACGCCCGTCGCCTCCGTCCCCATGCGCGCCGTCGTCACCGGCGGCGCCACCAATATCGGGCGGGCGATCACGGAGTCGCTGCTCGCCCGCGGCGCGCGGGTGGCGGTCGGCCAACGCAATCTCGGTCCGGCCGAGCGGCTCGTGGCGCGCTACGGCGACCGCGTGGTCCCGATCCGCGTCGACGTCGGCGATCCGGCCGATTGCGCCCGCTTCATCGCGGCCGCGGCCGCGGCCCTCGGCGGGATCGACGTGCTGGTGAACAACGCCGCCGTCACCGGAGCCGGCGTGATCGCGCGTTTGGCCGAGGTCACGCCGGAACATTTTCGCCGGGTGACGGACGTGAATCTCGGTGGCGTGATCTTTTGCTCCCAGGCGGCGGTGCCTCATTTGCGGGCCGCGGGCGGCGGCGTGATTGCGCACATTTCCTCGATCAACGCGGTGCGTCCGCAGGCCGGCGCCCTCGTTTACGCCGCGACCAAGGCGGCGCTCACGTCGGTCACGCAGTCGATGGCCCGCGAGCTGGCGCCCGACGGCATCCGGGTCGTCGCCGTCGCTCCGGGCGACATCATGAACGACGAGGAACGCGCCGACGATGCCGCGATCGCGGCCAAGGGCGCTGGCGCCGATGTGCGCAACCAGACGCCGCTGGGCCGCGGGCGCACGGCCGACATCGGTGAAACCGTGGCGTTCATCTGTTCGCCCGGCGCCCGGTTTGTCACGGGCACCACATGGATCGTCGACGGCGGTTTGCTGGCATGAGCCGGCGGTCACACCGGCGCGAGCGTGCACAGGGCGTCGCCGCGCCGGACCGAGCGTTGGCGGCGCAGCATCACGACCCGGCCGCCGCGTTCCGCCCCGACGCGATGCACGGCGGCGGAGCCCAGTTCCGCGACTTGGCCGACTGCTTGGCCCCGCCGGATCCGGTCGCCCACTTCGACCGTCGGCGTGAAGAGTCCGTCGGCAGGGGCCGGATGGTGGATCTGCAGGTGCGCTTCGTCGGCATCGCGCGTGAGGCGAAACCGTTGCGCCGCGAGGGGCCGGCCTGGGCCGGGGCCGGCGAGCAAACCGAGCCGGTGGAGCACGCGGCGCAGGCCGAGATCGAGATTTTCCAGGTCGGCGGGGGCGACGCCGCCGGCGCCGCGGCACTCGACGTAGATCGCGGGAATGCCGCGGGCATGGGCGGCGCTCAGAGTGCGGCCGGGCAAAAATGGTCCGGCCCAGCACCAAAACTCCGCAAAGCACGCGGCCATCGCGCGCTGGGTCCGGTCGGTGGCCGGCGCGGGGTGCGTGATGTAGCCGGTCCACGGCAGCAATTCGTAGGCGGCGCCGGCGCTGTGCAGATCGACGTAGTGCGTGGCCTGCGCGAGCAGGTGCGTGTCGAAAAGGTGGGCGAGACGGGCCGTGACGCCGCCGCGGGCGGAGCCGGGAAAGGCCCGCGCGAGATTGCCGCCGTCGGCGGGATGGCAGCGCTGGCCGGCGAAAAACGCGGCTTCGTTGAGCACCGGCACGGTCACGACGGTGCCGCGCAGATTTTTTGGCCGCCAGGTTTCGGCCCAGGCGCGGAGCAACGTCGGACCTTCGTATTCGTCGCCGTGGGTCGCGCCGTTGACGAGCAGGACGGGACCGTCTCCGCCGCGCCAGATCCAGGCGTCGAAACCGACGCCGCGCGCGGCGAAGCGCCGGCGGTGCAGGCCCGGGGGCAGGGCGAGGAGCGAATTTTTCACAGTGGCAACCGTTGATTCCATGGCAAAGACCCGACCGATACAGCCGGCCCCGCAGCGAGGCGCAACGTCCCGGGCGCGGCAATCTTCCCGCAGTGGCCAGCCTTCCGGACCAGTTGCGCGCTGGGTGCGGGAGTCCGGCCGACGGCTGCTCGTGCTGCAGAACACCTATTGCCGCGTGGCGGTGTGGCCGGAGCTGGGCGGCGCGATCGTCAGCCACGTCGATCTGCGTTCGGGCCTGGATATCATCTGGCGCAATCCGTACGGCCAGCCGCCGCGGCGGACGGTGCTCGACCAGCCGATGGCCGGTGGCAGCGATCTGTACGACGTGATGGACGGCAGCTGGTACGTGTCGTTGCCGAACGGTTTCTTCGCGGGCGACTATTTCGGCGCGCCGCTGGGGACGCACGGCGAGTTGCGCGCCTTGCCGTGGACCGTGGACGACGTGCGGGTCCGCGCCGGCGAAGTGCGCGTGCGGCTGACGGGCCGCTCGGTGCGCACCCCGATCGTCTACCGGCGGGAACTGGTGCTGAAGGCGGACAGCGGCCTGCTGCACTGGACCGAGACGCTCGAGAACCGGTGGCACCGGCCGCTGCCGGTGGCGTGGCTGCAGCATCCGACGTTCGGCGGACCGCTGCTGGACGGGGCGAGACTGGTCGCGCCGGCGAAAACGGTGCACGTGTTCGCGGCCGACGAGCCGGCGGCGTTGCAATTGAAATCCGGATACAAGGGTCGCTGGCCGTTCGTGCCGGAGCGCACCGGGGGCAAACGCCGCGACTGCAGCATCGTGCCGCCGGCGGGCAGCGGCCTCGACCATTCGGTGCAGTTGACGGATTTTGCGGCCGGCCGGGGCTGCATCTGGAACGAGGCCCGCGGCTTCGGTTTCGCGCTGGAGTGGGACCGCGCGGTCTTTCCCTATGCGTGGTCGTGGAACTGCAGCGGCGGGGTGGACGCGTATCCGCTCTGGGGCGAAGGCCACATCATCACGCTGCAGCCGAGCACGTCCCCGGTGGGCCGGTTCCCGGACCTGGTGCGGCGGAACGAAGTGCTCACGTTGCCCGCGCGCGGGGCGGTTTCGACCGCGATGACGACGGGGTTTGTGACGCAGCCCGAGGGACCGTGGACCGCGGCGGAGGCCCGGCCATGAATCTTTGGCGCCATGCGGAAAAGTGGGATGCGCCGCCGCGGGCGGGCGCGGTGACGCTCGGCGAAGGCGGCACGCCGCTGGTGCGTTCGCGGCGGATCGGCGCGGCGCTCGGCCTGCCTTCGCTGTGGTTCAAACTCGAGGGCGGCAATCCGACCGGATCGTACAAGGATCGGTTCGCGGCCGCGGCGGTGACGCACCTCGTGGCGGCGGGTTACCGGGCGTGCCTTGGGACTTCGAGCGGCAACACCGGCGCGGCGCTCGCGGCCTATTGCGCGCGCGCGGGGATCGGTTGTTTTCTCGCGATTGTGGAAGGGGCGCCCGAGGGCAAATTGCGCCAGATGCGCGCGCACGGGGCGCAGCTCCTGCGGATCCGGGACTTCGGCAAATCGCCCGACGTCATCACCGCCGTGATGGCGGGGCTGGGCGAACTGGCCCGCCAAGTGGATGCCGGTTTCGAGGTGAGCGCGTACTGCCATTCGCCCCGCGGCATGGCGGGCGTGGAGACCATCGGGTTGGAACTGGCGGAGGTGTGGCCGGCGGAGCGGTTCCACGTTTTCAGTCCGGCCGGCGGCGGCGGCCTCACGTTGGCGACGGCCCGTGGCATTGCGGCGTGGGGCGCGCCCGGGGCGGTGCATTGCGTGCAGCCGGCGGGCAACGATTCGATCGCGTCGGCGCTGCGGCGGGGCGACGAGCGGGCGGTGGCGGTGACGTCGCAGACCGGGATCAGCGGGTTGCAGGTGGGCAGTGTGCTCGACGGCGACGCCGTGATCGCGGCCTGTCGCCGCAGCGGCGGCACGGGGCAATTGGTGGCGGACGAACGCGTGTTCGGCTGGCAGGCGCGCCTGGCCCGCGAGGAAGGGATTTTTTGCGAACCGGCGGGTGCGGTCGCGCTGGCGGGCGTGGAGCAGGCGCTGGCGCGCGGCGAACTGCCCCGCGGCGAGCCGGTCGTGTGCCTCGTGACCGGCAGCGGTTTCAAGGACGAGCGCTCGGTCCTGCGCATGGTCGGCGAGGAGCCGACCCCGCTGGTGGATTCGTTCGCGGACTTTGCTTCGGCCGTGCGGGATGCCTTGGCCGGCCGGGGCCGCCGCTAAGCGGCCGGTTTGGTCTCTCAACTTTCACCCCTCAACTCTCAACTGCGCAGCAGCGCGCTTACGCCTCACCGAGGCCCTCGCGGAGCGTTTGCCCGAACGCCGGCAGCATGCGCATCACGGCGCCGAAATCGGAACCGTGCGCGATCAGTGTGGCTCCCTGCTGGCGGAGCAGCGCGATGTCTTCCGCGGTGCCGGAAGGACGGCCCCAGGCGATGTCGGCGCGGGCGGCGGCGGCGGCCACGACGGCCTGGGCTTCGATCATTTTCGGATTTTTCCAATCGAGCGGGCAGCCGAGCCGCAGCGACAGATCGCCCGGGCCGATGAAGAGCCCGTCGACACCCGGGGTGCCGGCGATGGCATCGATGTTGCCGAGGGCCTCGGGCGTTTCGATTTGGAGAATGAGAAACGTCTCCGCGTTGGCCGCCGCGGGATAGGCCGCCGTGCCGGCGAGGTAGAACTCGTTGTCGAGGCCGGCGCCGTCGAGGCCGCGCTGGCCGACCGGCGGGAACTTCACGGCCTGGGCGATCTGCCGCGCCTCGGCGGCGGTGTTGACGAGCGGGCACATCAGGCCGGACGCGCCGTCCTCGAGCAGGTGGTAGAGTTCGGTGGCGTTGCGGCTGCCGGTCCGCACGAGGCAGTCGATGTTGGCAAGGTGGTGGAGGGCGATGAAGCGCTGCAGTTCGTGGCGTTCCCAGGTGCTGTGCTCCGTATCCAGCCAGATGGCGTCGAAGCCGGCCTTGGCGGCATGCGCGGGAAACATCGTGGTGGGATAGTAGAGGCAGGCGATGCGGGCGGCTTTGCCTTGGCGGAGACGGGCCCGGAGGAGGGAAGTGCGCATGGGAGTGGGGCGGACCGTACGGTGGAAGCGGGCGCGGCTACAACCGGCGAAACGGTGGCATATCATGTGACCAGTTGGCGGACGTTGTCCGCCGGGGGAATCGTTCCGACAACTTGGTTCCGGTTCCGGGCTCGCCGTCCGGAAACGAATTCCGCACACGCTATGCCGGCCCCGTCCCCCTTGCCCATGTTCCGATTTTTTGCGCCCTGCGGCTTTGCTCTCGTACCCTTGCTTGCCGTCGCCAGCGGCACCGCGGCGGCGGCCGAGTGGACGCGGCGGCCGGCTTTTCCGCTCGCGCCGGGCATGGCCGGGATCATCGCCGGGGCCCACGGCGGGGTGCTGATTGCGGCCGGCGGGGCGAATTTTCCCGACAAGATGCCGTGGGAAGGCGGGAAGAAAATCTACTACGACGAGATCTTCGTGCTCGCGCCCGGCGACGCGGCATGGCGCCCGGCGGGGAAATTGCCGGAGCGGCGCGGCTATGCGGCGTGCGTCTCGCTGCCCGACGGCGTGCGCGTCATCGGCGGCGAAAACGCGGAGACCGTTTTCCAGGATACGCTGGTGCTGCGGTGGGACGGCAAAGCCGTCGTGGCCGAGCGCGGACCGGCGCTGCCGGCGCCGCGGACGAGCCAGGTGGCGGCGGTGCTCGACGGAAAAATCCTTGTCGCCGGCGGCTATGCGCCCGGGGCGGTGCGGACGAGTTGCGGCGATTTCTGGCAATTGGATCCGGCGCAGCCGGCGGCCGGTTGGAAAGCGCTGCCGACGTGGCCCGGTCCGACGCGCGCCCAAGGCACCGTCGCGGCCCTCGGCGGCGCGCTCTATTTGATCAGCGGCCTGGAAATGACGGTCGATGCCGAAGGCAAGGCGAAGCCCGCCTACCTCGGCGACGCCTACCGCTACCGCGGGGAAAAATGGGAGCGCCTGCCGGATCTGCCGTGGACGGCGATCGCGGCGCCGACGCCCGCGCCGGTGTCGCCGGAGCGCGGCCGCATCTGGGTGCTCGGCGGCGTGGACCGCCGGCTGGTCGGCAAAGTGCCGCGCGACACGCGCGTGCCGGACCATATCATGTATTTCGATACCGCGACCGACACGTGGCAGACCACGGAGGCGCGCTGGCCCGATCCGGTGGTGACGTCGCCGGCGGTGCCGATCGGCGGCGAGTGGTGGATCGTCTCCGGCGAGATCATGGCGGGGGTGCGCACCACGAGCGTCTGGTCGTGGCAGCCGGAGGCCACGCGATGAGCGCCGGGGAAATCACGCCGCGGCGCGCCTGGCTGGTCGTCGGACTCCTGTGGTTCGTCGGGTTTCTCAACTACCTCGACCGCGTCATGATCACGACGATGCGGCAATCGATCGTGGATGTGATCCCGATGACGGATGCGCAGTTCGGGCTGCTGACGACGATTTTCCTGATCGTGTACGGCCTGCTGAGTCCGTTCGCGGGGTACCTCGCGGATCGGTTCAACCGCAGCCATGTGATCGTGGTCAGTCTCGTCGCGTGGTCGGCGATCACGTGGCTGACGGCGCATGCGACGACCTACGGCGAGTTGCTGGCGACGCGCGCGCTCATGGGCATCAGCGAAGCGTGCTACATTCCGGCGGCGCTGGCGCTGATCGCGGACTACCACGGGACGAAGACGCGTTCGCTGGCGAACGGCGTGCACCTCAGCGGCGTGATGATGGGCGCCGGGATGGGCGGGGTCGGCGGGATGATCGCCGAGAGCCACGGATGGGCGCAGGCGTTTTCCTGGTTCGGCCAACTCGGGGTGGGGTTGGCGGTGGTGACGGCGATTTTCCTGCGCGATCCGCGGGCCGGGAAGGCCGGCCCGACGGCGACCGTGCCGGCCGGGGAAGAGGTGAAACTCGGGGAAGCGCTGCGCAGTTTGTTCGGCAGCCGGGGTTTTCTGCTGGCGTTGGGTTACTGGGGCCTGCTCGGGATGAGCGTGTGGTCGGTGGTCGGGTGGATGCCGACTTACCTGAAGGAACATTTTTCGCTGGGGCAGGGCGTCGCGGGAATTTCGGCGACCGGCTACTATCAGGGTGCGTCGATCGTCGGCATTCTGTTCGGCGGATGGCTCGCGGACCGGTGGAGCCGCACGCGGCCGGATGCGCCCGTGCTCGTGCCGCTGATCGGCATGGTGGTGGCGGCGCCGGCGATCTTGCTGGCTTCGAGCACGGATGTGCTGCCGCTCGCGATCGGTGGGTTGATGCTCTTCGGCCTGACCAAGTCTTTTGCCGATGCGAACATGATGCCGATCCTCACCCTCGTCTCGGACAAGCGCTACCGCGCGACCGGCTACGGCGTGCTGAATTTCTGCGCGTGCGTGGTCGGCGGCATCACGATCTACGCGGGCGGCGCCCTGCGCGACGCGAAGATCGACGTGAGCACGGTGTTCCACTTCGGCGCCGCGAGCATCGTGGTGTGCGCGGTGCTGCTGTACTTTGTCCGGGCCAAGCCCGCGGCCACGGGTTGAACGGCGGCGCCATCCCAACCCCGAATCCAGCCATGATCCTCCGAGCTCTCATCTGTCTGTTGTTGTCGGGCGCGGCGCCGGCCCGCGCCGAAATCCTCCTGCACGCGCGGGCGGAACGCCTCGCCGTGCCGCACCAGGGGCCGTTCGTGCGGACCGGCGACGGCGCGATCTGGGGCCTGGACGAACGCGGGGCGCTGGTGTCGCGCGACGAGGGCAAGACTTGGGCCGCGCGGCCGATCTTCGATTCCGCGACCTTCGTTTCGCGCAAAGAACGGGCGCTGCTGCGAACCCGGGAAGGCGTCGTGCTCTATGCGTTCCTCAACGAGCGCGAAAAGGTTTTCAAGTGGGACGACAAACTCGGCGGTCCGCTCGAGGGTTGCCGGTTGCCCGTGTATGTTTCCCGCAGCGCGGACGACGGGAAAACGTGGGCGGCTCCGGTGTTGTTGCAGGACGGCTGGTGCGGGGCGGTGCGGCAAATGATCCAGCTGAAGTCGGGCCGGATCGTGCTGGTTTCGCAGGTGGCAAAGGCGAATCCCGGGCGGCATGTGACGCTCATCTATGTTTCCGACGACCTCGGGAAATCCTGGCGCACCGGCGATGTCATCGACCTCGGGGCGCAGGGCAACTACGCCGGCAAGGTCGCGGGCCTCACCGGTTCGACGCATGGCGGCGGCATCGAGGCGACCGTGCTCGAAAAGCAAAACGGCGACCTCAAGCTGCTCCTCCGCGTGCCGCACGGGCACTTCGAGGAAATGACTTCGAAGGACGGCCTGAAATGGAGCGCGTCGATGCCGTCGACGCTCGAGGCCAGCGACTCCCCGGGCATGATGGTGCGGCTGGCCAGCGGGCGCGTCGCGCTGCTCTGGAACCGCTACACCGACCCGGAAAAGAAGCTCGGCCGGCGCGAGGAATTGTCGCTGGCGTTTTCCGAAAACGACGGGGTCACTTGGACGTTTCCGCAGGTGATCGCGGTGAACCGCGTGCCGCCGGGGGCGCGGGAAGGAGCCTACTGGCTTTCCTATCCCTATCTGTTCGAGCCGGTGCCGGGCCGGCTGTGGATCTCGACCATGCAGGGCGACGTTCGCGCCGCGCTGGCCGAGGCCGACTTTCTGGCGCCGACGGCGCAGCCGTTGGACGGATCTGCCGCACGGATCGTGATGCTCGGCGATTCGATCACCCGCGGGGCGCGGCCGGGCGTCACGCCCCAGACGACGTTCTCCGCCCGCACCCAAGCGGCGCTGCGGGCCGCCGGAGTCCGCGCCGCCGTGCACAACGTTGGCATCGGCAGCGAACGCACGGACCTCGCCTTGGCGCGGCTCGAGCGCGACGTCATCTCGCAGCGGCCCGCGTTGGTCGCCGTGATGTACGGGGCCAACGACAGCTGGGTCGACGCCGGCCAGACCGCCTCGCGTTTGGGCGAGGACGCGTTCGGCGCGAACCTCCGCGAAATCGTCCGCCGCCTGCGGGCGGCGGGCAGCCAGGTGGTGCTGATGACCGTGCCGAAAATCGGGGAAAAGAACCGGCGCAACGGCCTCGACGAGGACCCGAATCTCCGGCTCGCGCGTTACATGACCGTAACGCGGCAAGTCGCGCAGGAAACCGGCACGCCGCTCGTGGATCACTTTGCCGGGTGGGACGAAGCGCAACGCGGCGGCCGGGTTCTGCAGGAGTGGACGACGGACGGGATGCACCCGAATCCGGCCGGCCACGCCGAAATGGCCGCGCGGCTGGCGCCGGTGCTGCTCGCCCGGTTGCGTTGACGCGCGGGGCGGGTGCGGCGGGGTGTGGTCACAAGGAGTTACCTGTTGATTCGCCTCGGAACGCCGGGGGGCCGGCGCAGCTTGGCCGCGACGGCAGTCCGCTTCGGCGCTGGGGCCGCGGCAAGACGCCGACTTCACCTCCGACCATGACTACTTCCGTGTTTCCGTTCCGTGCTTTCGCTTCGCTTTCCCCGGTCGGCCGTTGCGGGCTGCTGCGGATGCTGTTGGTCTTTGTTTTTGGCAGCCTGATCGCTGCGGGCCCGGGCCGGGCGCAAAGCGCGGTGGCCAACGCCGTCGCCGGCCGCGTCGTCAACGCCGCGAATCAGGTGCCGCTCAACAACGCCCGGGTGGCCGTCGAAGGCACGACGCTGGAAACGCTGACCAACGCGGACGGCGAGTACCGCCTCTCCGGGCTGCCGGCCGGGCCCGTGCGGCTGCGGGTTTCGTATGCGGGTATGGAAACCCAGACGGCGGCCGTGCCGCCGGGCGGGGCCGGTCGCCGCGATTTCGAAATGAGTTTCGCCGCGGGCACCGCGAGCGCCGGCAACCAAGTCGTAAAGCTCGAGAGTTTCGTCGTGGAATCGACCGCGCTCAGCGCCGCCGCCGCCGCGGTCAACGAGCAGAAGATGGCTCCGAACATCAAGAACGTGGTCGTGCTCGACGAGATCGGCGACCTCGGCGACGGCAACATCGGCGAGTACATCAAGTACACGCCCGGCATCTCGATCGTGAGCGGCCCCCAGACCGCGGCTTCGGCCTCGATCCGCGGCATGCCCGCCGGCGGCATCGTCTTCATGATCGACGGCGCGGAAGTTTCCTCGCCCTCGGCCGACCGCGCCTTCGACCTTGCGGCCAGCGCTTCCGGCAGCGTCGACCGCATCGAGATCACGAAAGTGCCGACGCCCGACCGCCCGGCCAACGCCGTCGGCGGCACCGTGAACATCGTCGGCAAGAGCGGTTTCAGCACGCCGCGCCGGACGCTCCGCATCAACACCTACGGCGCCTACAACTCCGACAACCGCCTGCGGCCCCCGGGCCTGGGCGAACGCGTGGGCAGCGACGCCTCGTCCTCCGCCCGCGCGATCCAGCCCGGTATCGACGTCAACTATTCCCATCCCGTCAGCAAGACCTTCGCGTTCACGCTCAACCTCAGCCAGCTGACGCGCGTGTACGACATGGACTACGATTCGCCGACGTGGGACATGATCCGCGGTGTCCAGACCGTGAATACGGAGCAGAACGTGCTGCAGACCACGGAGCGGCAGCTCGCCTCGATGACCTTCGACTGGAAGGTCACGCCGCGGGATTCGCTCCGGCTCAACGTCGAGCACGTGCAGATCAACACGCCGACGCGGCAGAACATCTTCGCCGTCGCCTGGGGCGCGGGCAACACGGGCGGCGCGACGTTCACGCAGGGCGGCGCGGCGGGCAACGACACTGTGCGCCAGTCGATGACCTACGGCGACCGCACCCGCGGCACGACCTCGGCGGTGCTGCGTTACCTGCACGAAGGCCCGATCTACAAGATCGACGCGACCGTGAATTTCTCGCGCAGCTGGGATGAGCGCGAAGACATCGAGAACGGCTTCTTCCGCACCGTCGGTCTCTTCCAGGCCACGCAGCTGGTGGTGCGGGCCGACGGCCTCGACGGCATCTACGAGCGCCGCGCGCCTGCCCTCCGCGTCACGACCCGGGCCGGCCTGCCGTTCGATCCCTACGACAACGCGGCGCTTTCGCTCAACAACCCGACCAGCCAACCCAACGAGATCGTCGCCGACCTGAAGAACGTCGCCGCCAATATCTCCCGCAGTTTCGCGTTCAAAGTGCCGACGACGATCAAGGCCGGCTTCGCCGTCAACCAGCAGCGCAAAGACAACACGTCGGTCCTGAGGACCTGGGCCTTCACGCCGCCGGCCGGCGTGAGCCGGGTGGCGGGCGGCCACGATCTCACCAACGAAACCCTGTCCCGGCAGTCGTTTTTCCGCGACACGCTGCGGCTGAAGTGGATCAGCCCGACGAAGTACTACGAACTCTTCAAAGCCAACCCGACGTGGTTCACGCTGAACGAGGCCGCGGCCCACCAGTCCCGCGTGACGAATTCGAAATACTTCGAGGAAACGATTTCCGCGGCCTACGTGCGGACGGATCTCAAGTTCTTCGACAACAAGGTCTGGCTCGTCGGCGGCGTGCGTTTCGAAAAGACGGACGACAAGGGCGAGGGCCCGCGGGACGACATCCGCGCGACGCTGCGCCAGGATGCCGCCGGCAATCTACTCCGCGACGCCGCCGGCCGCACGATCCCGGTGACGACCGATCCGTTGGCCAACGCCAAGCTCCGCTACGTCGAGCGCGGGGCCAAGGCCGCGCGCGGCTACGACGGCTACTACCCCAGTCTCAACGCCACCTACTATATCAGCGATGCCCTCGTTGCGCGCGCGGCCTTCGCGCAGACGCTCGGCCGGCCGAATCTCTCCGAGGTTATTCCCGGCATCACGCTGTCGGATCCGACCAGCGCGGCCCCCACGGCCACGATCGTGAACTCCGGCCTGCAGCCCTGGAAAGCGGACAACTTCGATCTCTCGCTCGAATCCTACAACTTCAAGGGGGCGACCGTGGCGGTGAGTCTTTTCCGCAAGGACATCAAAAATTTCTTCGTCCAGAGACAGTCGGCGGCGACCTTGCCTTTGCTGGAAAGCTTCGGCCTGAACGACGACTACCTCAACTACACGATCGTCACCAAGACCAACGGCGGCAACGCTTCGGTCGAGGGCTACGAATTGAGCTGGCGGCAGTCGCTCTACTTCCTGCCGCCGTGGGCGAAAGGTTTCTCGATGTTCGGCAACGCGACGATCTCGAAGATCAGCGGGCCCAACGAGCGCGACTTCACGCCCTTCGCGCACAAGAATCTGAACTGGGGCCTCAGCTATGTGCGCAAGGCGTTCTCGTTCCGCTGGAACGTCGCCTACGCCTACAAGGTTTCCGGCGCCGCCGTGGCCGCCAGCGCGACGGTGCCAGCCGGCACGTTCTCGTACGTCGCGCCGCAGATCACGCAGGACTGGTCCTTCGATTACCGTTTCGCGAAGCGCTTCACCGTTTACGGCGGCGCGCGCAATTGGAACGGTGCCAACAAACGCACCGAGCGCGCCGGCCCCGGCACCCCGGAATGGACGCGCCCGCAGTCGTATCAGAATTTTGGCACGCTCGTGACCTTCGGCGTGCGGACGCAGTTTTGACTCCGGCCGTCCGCGCCAGAAAGCTCCGGCGATGCGCCCCCCCCGCTGGTTTCGGATCGGCTGTTTCGCGCTGCTCCCGGCGGGCCTGCTCGCGGCCGCCGAAGCGGTGGTGCTGGTGGCCAATCCCGAGAACCAAACCGTTCCGCTTGTCCACTACACCGGGCCGGCCTGGCCGGCCGACGCCGGCGGCTTTCTCCTCGGCACGGGCCGCGGCCACCGTTTGCTCGCGGCGGTGCTGCCGGGCGCGGGCGACTTCCGCGTCGAGGCCGAGTTTGCCTTGGCGCGCCCCGGCCGCGAAAGCAGTTTCGTCATCGGGCGGGACAGCGAGGTCGTCATGACGGCCGGGGCGAAAACCTGGCGGCTCCGCGGCGGTTTTTTCAACGCCGCGGAACAGCCGCGCGAGATCGCCGCGCCCGCGGTGGCGGCCGGCGCGCGGCTCGAACTTGAATTGGTGCGCACGGGCGAGACCGCGGTGCTGAGGATCGGCGGCACCGAGTTGTATCGCGGTCGCGCCGGGACCGCGGCGCTGGGCGCCCTGGGCTTCGATCCCGGCACCGGCAGCGTGCGGCTCCACCGCTTGGCCGTGGCGGGAAAGGTGGCCGCGGCGGCGGCGCCGAAACCCTTCGGCAACGCGTTCGGCATGCAGCTGCGCCGTGCGCCCGCGGACGTGGCGGACCTCCGTGCGCCGGTGATTCTGCGCGCGGCCGAGACCAACGAGTCGTCGGCCGTGGCGCGCCGCGACGGCACCCTCGAAGTTTACGGCGTCACCAAGCCGGCCAGCGATTCCGTATCCGTGATTCGGTCACGGGACGAAGGTCTCACTTGGTCCGCGCCCGAGATCGCGTTTTCGCTGCCGGGCAAAGCCTACTATGCGCTCATGGTGCTGGAAGCCGGCGACGGCTCGCTGCATGCCGTGGTGCATCTGGCCGGCGAGGGCCCCGGCGGTTACCGCGGGCGGCTTTACGAAGTGTACCACCTGCGGCGGCCGCCGGGCGGGGTCTGGTCCGCAGCGCGGAAGGTCATTCCCGGCTACGTCGGCTCGATCCGCGGCTTCATCCAGCTCGGCGCCACGGGGCGGCTCGTGCTCGCCGTGGGCCTGGCGGTGCCGGAACGCGCCGCGGCGCCGAAGGCCGGACCGGATTTCGGCTGGAACGACACGGTGGTGTATTTCTCCGACGACGCCGGCGGCGCGTGGCAACGTTCGCCGGATCGCCTGCAGGTGGAACTCGCGACGGAGAACGTCACGCGCTACGGCG
>JACCDS010825410.1_pt1 | contig 24769 bp, 23 predicted proteins | sample 7446441 | NCBI WGS metagenome assembly JACCDS01 (sample SAMN15323445, study PRJNA562643) | freshwater metagenome | isolation source: river surface water | place: USA:Blue River Watershed | collected 2017-08-17 | reverse complement strand
TCGTCAAACACATATGCCACACCACCACTCATGCCCGCTGCGAAGTTGCGACCGGTCTTGCCCAACACGGCCACGGTACCACCCGTCATGTATTCGCAACCGTGGTCTCCGGTGCCTTCGACCACCGCCGTGGCGCCTGACAAGCGGACCGCAAAACGCTCTCCGGCCACGCCAGCAAAATAGGCTTCACCCCGGGTCGCACCATACATGACGGTGTTGCCGACGATGATGTTTTGGACCGCCACGCCCCGGAAATCGAGGCTGGGACGCACCACCACACGACCACCCGACAAACCCTTGCCGGTGTAGTCGTTGGCGTCGCCGATCAGGTACAGGGTGACACCATGGCACAGGAACGCCCCAAACGATTGACCCCCGGTGCCCTCTAACTGGATGCGGATGGTGTCGTCCGGCAAACCCTCAGGGTGCACCTTGGTGATGGCTCCTGACAGCATCGCACCGACCGAGCGGTTGACGTTGCGGGCGGTTTCCATGAACTGAACCTTCTCGCCTTTGTCGATGGCCGGACGGCTCTTGGCGATCAGGACATTGTCGAGCGATTTCTCCAGGCCGTGGTCTTGGTGGTCGACGTGGCGCACCGGCACCTCGGGCCCGACTTGGGGTACCGCCAGCAGCCGGGTAAAGTCCAGACCGCGAGCCTTCCAGTGTTCAATGCCTTTGCGCATGTCCAGCAGATCGCTGCGGCCGATCAGGTCGTCGAACTTGGCGATGCCCAGTTGCGCCATGATCTGGCGAACTTCTTCGGCAACAAAGAAGAAATAATTGACGACGTGCTCGGGCTTGCCGGCAAACTTCTTGCGCAACGCCGGGTCTTGCGTGGCCACGCCCACCGGGCAGGTGTTGAGGTGGCACTTGCGCATCATGATGCAGCCTTCAACCACCAAAGGTGCGGTGGCAAAGCCAAACTCGTCGGCGCCGAGCAAAGCCCCGATGGCGACATCGCGGCCGGTTTTCATCTGACCATCGGCCTGAACGCGAATGCGACCGCGCAAGCGATTGAGTACCAGCGTCTGCTGGGTTTCAGCCAAACCGATTTCCCAGGGCGAACCGGCATGCTTGATCGACGACCAAGGCGATGCGCCGGTGCCGCCATCGTGACCAGAAATCACCACATGGTCGCTCTTGCACTTGGCCACGCCGGCTGCAATGGTGCCCACGCCCACTTCAGACACCAACTTGACGCTGATGCTGGCGTGCGGTGCCACGTTTTTCAAATCGTGAATCAGTTGGGCCAGGTCTTCAATGGAATAAATGTCGTGGTGCGGCGGGGGCGAAATCAGGCCCACGCCGGGAACGCTGTAACGCAACTTGCCGATGTACTCGGACACTTTGCCGCCGGGCAACTGGCCGCCTTCCCCGGGCTTGGCCCCCTGGGCCATCTTGATCTGGATCTGATCGGAACTGGACAAATAGTCGGCAGTCACGCCAAAGCGACCCGAAGCCACCTGTTTGATGCGCGAGCGCAGGCTGTCGCCCTCTTGCAGTGGCAGGTCCACTTCCACCTGTTGCTCGCCGATCACCGACTTGAGGGTCTCGCCCTTTTTGATCGGGATGCCCTTGAGTTCGTTGCGATAACGGGCCGGGTCTTCGCCACCCTCGCCGGTGTTGCTCTTGCCACCGATGCGGTTCATGGCCACCGCCAACGTGGCGTGGGCCTCGGTGGAAATCGAACCCAGCGACATGGCGCCGGTCGCAAAACGCTTGACGATCTCGCTGGCTGGCTCGACCTGATCGATCGGGATGGCCTAGGAAGGATCAATCTTGAACTCGAACAAGCCACGCAAGGTCATGTGGCGCTTGTTCTGGTCGTTGATGATCTGGGCGTATTCTTTATAAGTGTTGAAATTACCTGAGCGCGTACTGTGCTGCAACTTGGCAATCGCATCGGGTGTCCACATGTGCTCTTCGCCACGGGTACGCCAGGCGTACTCGCCGCCGGCGTCCAGCATCAGTGCCAGCACCGGGTCGTCACCGAAAGCCGCGAGGTGCATGCGGATGGCTTCCTCGGCCATTTCAAACACCCCGATGCCTTCCACGCGGCTGGCAGTACCGGTGAAATACTGATCGATGGTTTCTTTGTTGATGCCAATGGCCTCGAACAACTGGGCACCGCAATACGACATGTAGGTGCTCACGCCCATCTTGGACATGATTTTGGACAGCCCTTTGCCGATCGCTTTCACATAGTTATAAATGGCTTTATCGGCGGACAAATCACCAGGCAACTCTTTGTGGATCGCTTGCAAGGTTTCCATCGCCAACTAGGGATGGACAGCTTCGGCGCCGTAGCCGGCCAACACGCCAAAATGATGCACTTCGCGGGCGGTGCCGGTTTCAACCACCAGACCTGCGGTAGTGCGCAAGCCCTCTCGAACCAGATGCTGATGAATGGCCGACAAAGCCAGTAGCGCGGGAACTGCGACCTGTGTGGCGGTGACCCCGCGGTCGCTGATGATCAAGATGTTATGACCGCCCTTGATGGCATCAACCGCCTCGGCACACAAAGAAGCCAACTTCGCTTCAACACCCTCGCGACCCCACTGGATCGGATAAGTCACATCCAACGTGTGGCTGCGGAACTTGCCCTGGGTGGTTTGCGCAATGGCGCGCAACTTGGCCATGTCCTCAAAATCCAGGATCGGCTGGCTGACTTCCAGGCGCATCGGCGGATTGACTTGATTGATGTCGAGCAAGTTAGGCTTGGGACCAATGAAGGACACCAGCGACATCACAATGGCTTCGCGGATCGGATCGATCGGCGGGTTGGTCACTTGGGCAAACAACTGTTTGAAGTAGTTGTACAGCGGTTTATTTTTGTCCGACAAGACCGCCAGCGGGCTGTCATTGCCCATCGAGCCGATGCCTTCTTCGCCGTTGGCGGCCATGGGAGCCATCAGGAATTTGATGTCTTCCTGAGTAAATCCGAAGGCCTGCTGTCGATCCAGCAACGAGGCGCCAGCAGGAGCCACGGCTTGAGTGTCTGCAGGCGCAGACACATCGTCGAGCTTGACGCGCAGGTTTTCAATCCACTGTTTGTAGGGCTTGGTGCTCGACAGGCTGGCCTTCAACTCCTCGTCATCGATCATGCGACCTTGTTCCAGGTCGATCAGAAACATCTTGCCGGGCTGCAGGCGCCATTTGCGCACGATCTTGCTCTCAGGCACAGGCAACACCCCGGACTCAGAGCCCATGATCACCATGTCGTCATCGGTGATGCAATAGCGTGAGGGGCGCAGGCCGTTTCGATCCAGCGTGGCACCGATTTGGCGACCGTCGGTGAACACGATCGACGCGGGGCCATCCCAGGGCTCGATCATGGCGGCATGGTATTCATAAAACGCCTTGCGACGCTCGTCCATGGTGGTGTGCTGTTCCCAGGGCTCCGGGATCATCATCATCACCGCCTGGCTGATCGGATAGCCCGACATGGTCAGCAACTCGAGGCAGTTGTCAAACGTGGCGGTGTCGGACTGATCCGGGAAACTGATCGGATACAACTTTTTCAGGTCGTCGCCCAGCACCGGGGACGACATCACGCCTTCACGCGCCTTCATCCAGTTGTAATTGCCCTTGACCGTGTTGATCTCGCCGTTGTGAGCGACATAACGGTAGGGGTGAGCCAGCGGCCACTCTGGGAAGGTGTTGGTCGAGAAACGCTGGTGCACCAGGCCCAACGCCGAAACGCAACGCGCATCTTGCAGATCCAAATAATAAGTACCCACCTGATCGGCCAGCAACAAGCCCTTATAAATCACCGTGCGGCTGGACATGCTGGGCACGTAATACTCTTTACTGTGCTTAAGCCTGAGGCCCTGAATCGCAGCACTGGCCGTTTTGCGAATCACATACAACTTGCGCTCGAGTGCATCTTGCACAATGACATCGGCCCCCCGGCCAATGAACACCTGGCGAATGATCGGCTCTTTTTCGCGCACGGTCGGCGACATCGGCATGTCGCGGTTGATGGGCACATCGCGCCAACCCAGCAAAACCTGACCTTCGGCGCGAATGGCTCGCTCCATCTCTTGTTCGCAAGCCAGGCGAGAGGCGTGCTCCTTGGGCAAAAAGATCATGCCCACCCCGTATTCGCCCAACGGGGGCAACTCAACCCCTTCCTTGGCCATTTCTTCACGGTACAAGGCATCAGGCAACTGAATCAAAATGCCAGCGCCATCCCCCATGAGTTTGTCGGCCCCCACCGCACCCCGGTGATCCAGGTTTTCGAGGATCTTCAGCGCTTGCGACACGATCGCATGGCTTTTTTGACCTTTGATGTGCGCCACAAAACCCACACCACACGCATCGTGCTCATTGGCCGGGTCATACAGACCATGTTGTACAAACCATTCTTTTTCGGCTGCCGTGGTCATGGCACGCTCCTTAGGGTATTTACGGGGGATTGAGATCATAAACGCATCGCAACAACAATGCCAAAATAATAATTGGGGTCTGACCCCAATTTATGGTCGTTTTTTTACAACACCCATTTAATTGGGGACAGATCACTTTCTGGGATTCGAAATAGGTCGTCCGGCGCGCATTTTTTGAACTCTTACAGGTGATTTTTGCTGGACTTGATGTATGAATTGTTCTGAACCCATGGCCCAGCCGGTCAAAACCGACCGGGTGAGGTCTTCTCGTTCCTTCGGGCTCAATCCCGACAAAACCATCTGGGCATAGGCGGCCTCGCGACCGAATGGGGTGTCGCCCAAAGCCCAAAAAAGTGCATGCGGCTTCAGCAGTTTGTCGCTGGACAAACCAATGTGGTGCCGATGACTGGACCAGCGGTAGTCCTTCGGATGGACGACCATGCCTGCGCGAACTGGATTGAGTTCGATGTAGATCATGCAAGCTAAAAGGTAGCGCTCACTTTCAATCAGGTTGCTTCGGTAACGACCTTCCCACAAGGCCCCGGTACGCCCATGCCGCAGGTTGAAGTGACGCACGTACGCCCGCCCTACCGCTTGCATCATGCGCGGCAGGCTTTGTGGCGTGTCCGGGGTGGCCAACAGATGAAAATGGTTGTCCATGATCACGTAGGCGTGGATCGCGACACCGAATTCGGTGGCGTGCTCTTGCCACAGATCCAACAGGCACTGACGATCGAGGTCGTCGACCACGATGCGTTGGCGATTGGTGCCGCGTTGAATGATGTGGTGCGGATATCCGGGAACGGTCAAACGGGGAAGGCGAGCCATGGCACAAAGTAATTGGGGTCTGACCCCAATTATTGGGGCAGGAGTTGGGGTTGGCTTGGGTTTGACCCCATGGGTGAACATGACCCTCAAGGCCAATTGTGGCTAAAAAACGACCCTTAATTGGGTCTGACCCCAATTAATGGGGGAACCGGTGCAGGGCCATGGATTGGAGGCCGAATTGTTCAATGAGGGCTTGCAGGCGTTGGGCAGCACTGCGTTTTTTCTGTCCGGTGTATTCGGCCAGGATGAGTTCGTTTTTGAGGCTGTGTTCCCAGCCAACCAGTTCGGTGACGGTGACTTTGTAGCCCTGGGACTCGAGGTACAGGCAACGCATGACGTTGGTGAGTTGGCTGCCCAGTTCGCGGGTATGCAGTGGGTGACGCCAGAGTTCGGCCAATGGGGTTTGGGTCAGGAACAGGGCTTTGTTTTGCCGCAACACGGATGCTGCTTCTGCCTGGCAACAAGGGACCAGAACCATGGCGCGGGCTTGTTTGAGCAAGCCAAAGGCGATGGCGTCGTCGGTGGCGGTGTCACATGCATGCAGGGCGGTGACGATGTCGATGCGCCCGGGCAGATCGTGGCTGGCGCTGGCCTCAGCCACTGTCAGGTTGACAAAATGCATGCGCTCAAAGCCCAGCTGCTGCGCCAGGGTCTTTGAGCTGGCAATGAGTTCGGGTCGGGTCTCGATGCCCCAAATGGTGCCCCGGCCCAAGGCTTTGAAGTACAGGTCATAGAGGATGAAACCCAGATATGACTTGCCCGCCCCATGGTCGGCCAAGGTGGGGCCGTCGGGGCGCTCGGGCACATCATGCAAAAGCTTTTCGATGAATTGAACCAGGTGGTAGACCTGCTTGAGTTTGCGTCGGGAATCCTGGTTGAGCCGGCCATCGCGGGTCAGGATGTGCAGATGCTGTAACAAGGCGATGGATTGGCCCGGCCGCACTTCAGGAGGTAAAGGGGAGGCGCCAGAGGCGGTGGCAGACTTCGGCTTCATGAATGAGGATCAACTCCCAGCTGGTCCCAACCGGCACGGCCCAACTCGGTCAGGGTGCGCATGTTGGCTTCAAAGATGGCTTCGGCCTGAGGAAATGCGGCCACCGCTTGGTCGATGCTGGCTTCGCGCAGCAAATGCAAGGTGGGATGAGGTGAGCGGTTGGTGAAATTGGTGATGTCATCGGCGTCGGTGCCGGCGAACTGGTAGCGGGGATGAAAGCTGGCGATCTGAAACTCACCCTCTAAGCCCAAGGATTTGAGCAAGTGGTTGGCTTGCCCCAGATAGTCGTTGAAATCAAGGAAGTCATGCAGCCCGTGCGGCACGATCAGCAAGGTGGTTTCGCGCTCGGTGGCCGGCAGGCTTTGCAAGTCGAGCAATTCGTGCTCGAGTTCGAGCTGTAGGGCATTGGGCTCAGTCGCCAAACTGAGGGCGTAATGAATGCGGCCTTTGACATGGGGCGCTTTGGCAAAGGGACACAGGTTCAGGCCGATGACGGCACGCTCAAGCCAGCGCACGGTGTCTGTGACGGCCGGATGGGCGATGGCCAATGGGGAATCAGGCTGCATGGTTGGATTGTCGCGCCTGCGGCAGCCGTGCCACCAGCCCGGCCAAACCGGCTCCGACCGCACAACAGGCGCAGGTAAACACCCAGGTTAAATGCCAGCCGCCGACGGCCATGGCCCATCCGGCAGCCAAAGGAGGCCCCAAAAATTGGCCCATGGCCGAGAGTTGCTGCATCCAGCCCACGGTGCTGCCCACCAGGTTAGGTTGGGGAGCCAATCGCACAGCCAGGCTAAAGAGGGTGCCGGGGATCAATCCACCGACGCAAGAAAACAGCAAAATGCCCGAGTAGCGCAGCCACGGCCAAGGCTGGGTAGTGGCATCAAAAGCCAGCCAGCTGCCTAAGGCCATGGCGCCGTAGCCGGTGAGCAAAGTGGCTTGAAACCCCCACCCGCGCTGCAACAAACGGCCAGACCAGATGTTGCCACCCGCATTGACAGCGGCCGCGAACGCAGACAAAACAGCCAGGCTGGCTCCGTGCACACCTGCTTCGGCGTAAATGGTAGGCAAAAAACCGACCACGGCCAGCCATTGAGCGGAATAAAGACCAAACATGAGTGCAATCAGCCAAGGCCCCGAAGCCCCCAAGGTCAGGCGCAAACGGTGCCATACCGTCGACAGGTTCATGGCGCGTTCGGTGTGCACAGGGTCGGGGGAGAGGCCGGTTCTCAAGGCATGCGCCATCGCCAGGGCAATGACCGAAAACAAAAGCCACCAACTGGCCCAGGGGGCGGACTGCAGCCAAAACGGGCCCACCAACACCGCCAGGGACATGCCCATGGGCATGTAGGTGCCCCAATAACCCAAAAAGGGTGACAAACGTTCAGGGGCCACGGAGCGACGCAGCAAGGCCGGGCCAGGCAGGACAGTGAGCAAAAAACCCATGCCCTCGATCAGGCGCGATGCCAACAAAATGACCACCGTCCAATCGCTGGGCAACCCTGCAGACACAGCGCCAAGGGCGCTGGCAAATGCCAACAGCAACAGCCCCCGGATCATGCTCAGGCGCAAGCCTTGAGCATCGCCCCATTGCCCCAAAAGCAAACCGAACAACATGCCGCTGCCCTGCACCGCCGATAACAAAAAGCCGGACTGCAAGAGATTGAGTTCGAGTTGGGCTTGCAACACCGGCAATGCCGGCGGCAATTTGCCCACTTGCAGGGCCGCCACGGCACCTGCGGCAATGAGCAACCAGGGCTGGCGAGCCAAACGGATGTTGCTCACCACAGTCGCTGCCCCGTCAGGCGTTCGTGCTCGCGCTGGGCAAAGCGATCGGTCATGCCCGCGATGTAGTCTGAGATGGCCCGCAGGGTATCGGAACGCCGGGTGAACTCAGATCGCATCTGAGCCGGGTCTGCGCGATAAGCCTGAAACAAATCGTCTACCACCTGCCTGGCCGCATCGGTCATGTCGCTGACTTGTGGATGACGGTAGAGGTGCTGAAACAAAAACCGCTTGAGTTGGACCGACTGGCGATGCATGTCATCAGAGAATCGCACCAGCGGCCCGGCTTGGCGGGCTTGGTCCGCATGGGTCACCTGCGCTTGCTCGATCGCCGCGGAGGTGGCGCTCATGACGTCGTAGACTTGATCGCTGAGCATGCGGCGGGTGGCCTCGTAAAGCCACCGGCGCTGCTGTTGACGCAAACCAGGGTGATCTTGTAATACCTTGCGCAAGTAAGTGGAAAACAAGGGCGCTTCCGCCACCTGCTCCAGGGTAAGCAAACCGGATCGGACCCCGTCGTCGATGTCGTGGGCGTTATAGGCAATGCTGTCTGCCAAGTTACACAGTTGCGCTTCGAGGCTGGGCTGGGTGCCATCGAGGAATCGTTGGGCAACGCCACCCGGTTCTTGCTGGCACAGGTGCTCGGCGTTGGTTCGTGAGCAATGCTTGAGGATGCCCTCGCGGGTTTCAAAGCACAGGTTCAGGCCATCGAATTCGGGGTATCGAAGTTCGAGCCGATCGACCACCCGCAAACTTTGCAGGTTGTGTTCAAAGCCGCCGTGATCGCGCAAGCAATGGTTGAGGGCGTCTTGGCCCGCATGACCGAATGGGGTGTGTCCCAAGTCGTGAGCCAGGGCGATGGCTTCGACCAGGTCTTCGTGCAGCCCCAGCGAACGCGCCATCGATCGACCCAACTGGGCCACTTCGAGCGAATGGGTGAGCCGGGTGCGAAACAGGTCGCCTTCGTGGTTGAGAAAGACCTGGGTTTTATAGACAAGACGCCGGAAAGCCGTGGAGTGGACGATGCGGTCGCGATCGCGCTGAAAGTGGTTGCGGGTGGGCGCGCTTGGCTCGCTGTGCCGCCGCCCCCTGCTGTGCGCCGGGTCGCAGGCATAACGGGCCAAAGTCGTCACGCTCAGGCCTTGCAAGAATGCTCGACGACTTGCGCCACCAGCTCATCGGGGGCGGCCCTGACCACCACCCGACCAGGCTGGTCGATGAGAACGAACTTGATTTGACCCGCCTCGGACTTTTTGTCCAGTCTCATGTGGGCGATGTACTCTGCAGCGCCCAGTTGAGGGCCAATCACTGGCAAACCGGCACGCTCGATGAGGGTGCTCAAACGGCTGACGAAGGAAGCGTCGACCAGGCCCAGCCGCTCGGACAGTCGAGCGGCCATGACCATGCCGCAGCCCACCGCCTCGCCGTGTAACCAAACCCCAAAACCCAAGCCAGCCTCGATCGCATGCCCAAAGGTGTGGCCAAAGTTCAAAATCGCACGCAAGCCGGATTCGCGCTCGTCTTGGGCCACGACGTCGGCCTTGATTTCGCAGCTGCGGCGCACCGCACGCGCCAAGGCGGGCATGTCGCGCTGGCGCAAAGCATCGATGTGCATCTCGATCCAGGCCAAAAAGTCCATGTCATGAATCGGCCCATACTTGATCACCTCGGCCAGTCCGGCGCTGAGTTCGCGCCCGGGCAAGGTGTTCAGGGTGGACAGGTCACAGACGACCCGAACCGGCTGGTAGAAAGCGCCGATCATGTTCTTACCCAAGGGATGATTGACGGCGGTCTTACCCCCCACTGAAGAATCCACTTGAGCCAGCAGGGTGGTGGGCACCTGCACAAAGGGCACGCCCCGCATGAAGCAAGCCGCCGCAAATCCGGTCAGATCGCCAATGACCCCGCCGCCCAAAGCAAACAAAACCGTTTTGCGATCGCACCCCTCACCCAGCAAAAGATCAAACACCTGCTGCAATGTTTGCCAGGTTTTGAAGGCTTCGCCGTCAGGCAACTCCAGCGTGAGGACTCGGGGGTAATGGGGCGCTATGGCCGCTTTGAGGCGATGCGCGTACAAGGGACCCACGGTGGTGTTGGTGACGATGACGGCGGTGGCCGCCTGAGGCAGGTCTTGCCAGGCCGCCGGGTTGTCGAGCAGCCGCTCGCCAATGAAGATCGGGTAGCTGCGTTCGGCCAAATCGATGGTGAGTTGTTGCATGTCTTTTTCAGGGGGCTTTGGCCACCCGTTGCAAAATTTGTTGAACCAGGCCCGATACCGTGGGTCTGGGCGATTCGATGATGTGATGGGCCACTTCGCAATAAAGGGGATCGCGTTGCGCCATGAGGTCGCGCAAGCGAGCCAGTGGGTCGGCCACCTGGAGCAAAGGTCGAACCTTGTCGTGGCGCAAGCGGCGGTAGATTTCTTCAGGTGAGGTGCGCAAATAGAACACCTGGGTGCGCTCGCGCAGGATCGACCGATTGAGCGGCCGCAAAACCATCCCGCCTCCAGTGGAGAGCACGCCAGGATGATGTCGGGTGAGTTCGTCCAGCGTCTGCGACTCGATGTCGCGAAACCGGTCTTCACCTTCGCGCTCGAAAAATTCTCGAATGGTGCAGCCCAGGCGTGACTCGATGACCTGGTCGGTATCGATAAAGGGTAAGTGGAGTCGGCGCGCCAACTGGCGCCCGACTGTGGACTTGCCACTACCCGGCAAACCAATCAGAGCCAACAAAAGAGATCCTTTCCAAACGTTGGGCGTGAGGGCTCAGGGGTCAGCATGGACTTGAGCACCGTTGTGCGCCACAGGCCACATTTTAGGCGTGATGAAGATCAGCAACTCATGGCGCTGTTTGCGTTGATGAGAACGACCGAAAAACAAGTTGAACCAGCCCCAATCAGCCGTGCCCGGCAGGTGGTGGCGGGCATCATTGAAGTCATCGATGTAAATGCCACCAATCACCAGCGTACCCCCATCGGCCACCCGGACCTGAGTTTGCAGGCGTTTGGTGTTGATGGCATAGCCATTGCCCGTCAATTCGCCCACGCTGTCACGGCGCAAATCGAGCTCCAGGTGGATTTCACCCTGAGGGGTGATCCGGGGTTGAACATCAAGCCGCAACTCGGCTTTGCGAAATGCGATGGTGTGGCTGTTGCCAGCCGATGAGCCCACTTGATAAGGCAGTTCGGTGCCTTGCTCGATCAGGGCCCGGGTCTGGTCAGCGGTGATCAAGCTAGGGGTGGCGACCAAGCGACCCAGACCACGCTCTTCGAGCGCCGATAGCTCAGCCAAGATGCTTCCGGATTGGTTGGGACCCAGCAGGGTCAGTGCCGCCTTGGCAGGGGACTGTCCGGACAGCGCAGCGGCTTGCCAGTCGATCGAGAGTCTTTCGCCCGCCGTTTGCAGCCGGGCGCCCAGGGACCGACCAAATCCTTCTGAGGCTTCGACGATCCGGGCTTCGATTTGCACCTGGCGTTGCGGGACATCGAGTTCTTCGACCCATTGGGCCACCCTTTGCTGTACCTGCGGAGTATCAAGAATCACCAAGTGGTTGGTTCGGGCATCGGCCATGGCTTGACCTCTTGGGCTGAGCCAGCGGGCGCTGCTGGCACCGACCCGGGTGGCAGCGCCACTGCCTGATGAAGCCACCCTGCCCTGATTTTCGGCGGTGACGGCATGCCCCAATAGATGGTCGAGCCAGTCGACTGCGCGCGCATGGTGCAAGCGATAAGTGCGTTGCACCAATTCGGTTTTGGCCGATTGCATGGCCAGCAATTCGAGGCGACCTTTTTCAAGCGCCAGCCATTCGGCTTGAGTACCAGCCCACCACACCTGATCCTGCTGAATCAACATCAGGCCACGGGCCTGCGCCACGGCTTGCATGGCTTGCAAACCATCGGTCTGTCGCAAGTGCAAGCTGACGGTGCCCTTGACCCCATCGCTCACGACCAGGTTCACCCCTGCCTGTCGGCTGAGGATGCGCAGCGCACTGGCTGCGTCCATCGTGTGTAAGTCGATGTCCATGTCCTGCGCCGACATCGGCCACGTCCAGGCCAGACACAGGATCACGCCGCAAACGCGAAAAGTTTTTTTCATGATTGGGGCTCCGTGTCAGGCCGATCGGTTCGCGCGGGGCGAAGCAGGTGCAGCCGGCCCGCTTGCAGCCAATGCACACCCCGGGCATCGATGGTGCGCACGACCGCACCTTGATCCCCCAAACGGTCGCCCTCATGGAGCACCAGAGTGTGCTGCTGCCAAGTGACCCACGCTTGGGGCCGAGGGCGCAACACCAGGCCGACCAATTGCACATGCTCGGGTCGAATCAGGCTGCGCAAACCCGAACCGTCATCGCCGGGGCGCCACAGGGCCTGTTGGTGAACATCGAGCCAATGGGCATCAAGCACTCGCACCGGACGCCACTGAAGGAAAGGCAACTCGGCCAGCTCGGGCAGGGGATCGGGGACGGCGAGGTGTTGCCACCGACCGCGCCACTCAAATCGCCAGGCACCCGGGGCCTGGAATTGCATGCTGAGTGAATCCAGCACCATCTGGGGTCGTTCCTGGGCCAGATGACGCCACATCATCAATCCCTCGGGCAACGGCCCCAACCATCCGAACTGCAAACGGACATCGGTTGCTGTGGCCCGCTGGGGGCCCATTTTCCAGCCTTGCAGACTGAGTCCCAGCCATTTGAGTTGCTGCCGCACGGCGTGCTCGTCGGGCCAGGGCGGCGGAGCCCGGGGGGTGCGCGGTGTCGCTCGTTGACTGGGCAGGTTTCGCAGCGGGGCGTCGGCACGCCAGGCGGGCTTTGATTCAGGCAGCCAGTGTTGCGGATCCAGCCAGCCCATCACGCCATAAAAGGCCACCCCTGCAGCCCAAGGCAAAGCCCACCAGGCCTGAAAATTCGCTACCGGATTCATGGTCCCTCCTCGTGCGCAATGGCACCTTGCAGACGGACTTGAAAACGCCAGGCGGGCCATGCAGGCGACCCTGGTGGCGCCCACAAACCCACGCCAGACTCAAGGGTTTGTGGTTGCCAATCGGCCAAAGCCGGGGCTGCTGCGTGCCAGGCTGCCTCTTGCGAAGCGACCCCTGAGATCGTCCAAGCGCCCTCGGCATGACGCAGCTCGCTCCAAAATTGGGGCTGACTGAGCGCATGGACGTCGTCCAGCAGGCGCTCGAGTTGGTGCAAGGGCTTGAGTCCGGCCTTTTGTTTCGCTTGCCAGTCGCGCAATTGTTTGTCGTGTTCAGCTTGCTGGGCGGCTTCACGCTGCTGGATTTTTTTCTGTTGTTCTGCTCGCCAGTCCGCTTTCGCCTGAGCCTGTTCATGAGCACGATGTTGCATCAATGCGGGTTTGACGCCCTGCATCAACCCCACATGCAACGCCAACACCAGCAGGCTGGACAGGAGCATCTGGCCCCAAGGCGAACGACTGTGACGCAGCCAGGCCGATGTCGCAGGCGGGTCGGCCGCCCAACCTGCGCATGCCGCCGACCAGATGTCCTCATGCCAGTCCGCCCCAAGGTCTTGCCGCACTTCGCCCAATCGCCCCCCCGCCGAACGCAGCCAATGGCGCCAGAGCTGGCGCGAAGCGCGCGTTAACGGCCACCAATGAGGCGCCGGATATTCGGGGCCATGGCTGACCCAAACATGAACCAGGGCTCCCTCGGGCCCGGGGTGATCGGCTAGTGCGCGCGCCAAAGCCATCGACCAATCAAATTCGGGCAATGCCTGGGGCACTCCGCCGTCGGGCCAAGGCTGGGCCACCCAGGGCTGTGTGCTGTCACCCGAACCCAGGGCCCAGCCCCAGGGGGCGCAGACCCAAAGCAGCGAGTTCGTCAAAGAATCAGGGGCGGGGCGTGCTGTCATGATCAACTGAGAAAGATAGAATGCATTTCAGCATGAGTCACCCGTTGAATCTGCTGTAGTCGAGTTAAATCGCACCTCGAATTTCTCCCTTGACCCTACAAACCCCGTCACATGCCCCGCCAAGATTCACCTTCTAGCGCCCCGGTCCAAGATCCTTCATGGGGGTCGTTGTTCTGGAAGGCGCTGGCCTGGGTGGCGGGACTGGGCGTCGCCGGATTTTTATCGGTTGCGCTTCTGGTGGCCGTGGCTCTGGCAATGGCTTATCCGCAGCTCCCTGATGTTTCTGAAATGCGCGATTACCGGCCTAAATTGTCGATGCGGATTTTTTCTGCAGACGGCAAACAAATAGGTGAATTTGGCGAAGAACGGCGCAACTTCATGCCCTTCAAAGACATCCCTCAAGTCATGAAGGATGCGGTGCTGGCGATCGAGGATGCGCGTTTTTATCAGCACGGCGGGGTGGATTACATCGGTCTGATGCGTGCCAGTCTGGCCAATTTGGGCCGGGCCAAGAGTCAGGGGGCGTCGACCATCACGATGCAGGTGGCACGCAACGTTTATCTGTCCTCTGAAAAAACCTTCACGCGCAAAATTTATGAAATTTTGCTGACCCTGAAGTTGGAGCATTTGCTGACCAAAGATCAGATTTTTGAGATTTACCTGAATCAAATTTATTTGGGTCAGCGGGCCTATGGTTTTGCGTCCGCTGCCGAAACCTATTTCGGCAAATCGCTGCAAGAAATCAGTGTGGCCGAGGCTGCCATGTTGGCTGGCTTGCCCAAAGCGCCCTCTGCCTATAACCCGGTGAGCAACCCCAAACGCGCCCGGATTCGCCAGCTCTACATCATTGAACGCATGCAAGACAATGGCTTCATCACCAAAGCGCAGGCGTTGGCCGCTCGTCAAGAGCCTTTGCGCTTGCGCAATACGGCCCAGTTGCAACAAAGTCACGCAGAGTTTGTGGCCGAGATGGTGCGCCAATTGATGTTCGCCCAATATGGCAGCGAGATTTACACCCGTGGCTTGCAGGTACACACCACCGTTCGGGCCGATGAGCAAGAGGCTGCCTATCAGGCCTTGCGTCGTGGGATTTTGGACTACGAGCAACGCCAGCACTATCGGGGCCCGGAAAAATTTCTGACTCTGCCCGTCAAACCCGCTGAGCGCGAAGATGTGATCGATGATGCGCTGATCGATCAAGGCGATAAAGGCGATCTGTTGGCGGCGGTCGTGATCGAGGCCTCCCCGCGCAAAGTGGTCGTGGCACGGCACAACAGCGAGTTCATTGAAATCACCGGCGAAGGCCTCAAGCCGGTGCAATCAGGTCTGGCGGACAATGCCCCGCCTAACATCAAACTGCGCCCCGGCGCCCTGGTGCGGATTCTGAAAACGCCCAAAGGGCATTGGGACATCACCCAGTTGCCCGAAGTCGAAGGGGCCTTTGTAGCCCTCGATCCGCGTGACGGCGCGATCCGCGCTTTGGTGGGTGGTTTTGATTTTTACAAGAACAAGTTCAACCATGTCACCCAGGCCTGGCGTCAGCCCGGATCGGCATTCAAGCCCTTCATTTATTCAGCGTCGCTTGAAAAAGGCTTCACTCCCAGCACCATCGTCAACGATTCGCCGCTGTTTTTCGATGCCAGTGTGACGGGCAGCCAGCCTTGGGAGCCGAAAAATTACGATGGCAAATTCGACGGCCCCATGTCCTTGCGCACGGCTTTGGCGAAATCGAAAAACATGGTCTCGATCCGCGTGTTGCAAGCGGTGGGCGCCAAGAACGCTCAACAATGGGTGACGAAATTCGGCTTTGATGCCGAGCGCCACCCGCCCTACCTGACCATGGCCCTGGGCGCTGGGTCGGTGACCCCGCTGCAAATGGCCGTGGGGTATTCGGTTTTTGCCAACGGCGGTTATCGGATCAATCCTTATTTGATCACCAAGGTCACCGACAACACTGGCAAGGTGTTGCACCAGTTCACCCCGATTGAGCAAGAGGAGTCGCAGCGGGCCATCGACCCTCGCAACGCCTTTTTGATGAGCCAACTGTTGCAAGAGGTCACCCGCTCGGGCACTGCTGCCCGGGCACAAGCCACATTGCAGCGCAGCGATTTGTATGGCAAAACGGGCACCACCAACGACGCCATGGACGCCTGGTTTGCGGGCTATTCGCCGACCCTGACGGCGGTGACCTGGATTGGCTATGACACGCCGCGCAAACTGGGCGATCGCGAAACAGGCGGCGGCCTGAGTTTACCGGTCTGGATTTCATTCATGCAGCATGCCCTCAAGTCCGTGCCGGTCACACAACCCGCAGCACCGGAAGGCATGGCTTTTGTCGGTGGCGAGTGGTACTACAAAGAGTACATCCGCGATGCAGGGGTGGTGTCTTTGGGCTTGGGCAATGGCAAAGAAGGGGTCCGAGACATGCCGCCACAAGATGAGAAAAAGCGGATCCTCGATTTGTTCAGAAATTGATGGTCAAGGCCGGTCCGTATCGGCTGGCGATCAAACGGCAGTAAAGGTCAGCGGCAGGCCCGCATGCCGGCTGGCGTCTTGAGTCAACCGGGACCAAAACGCATCACCGCCCTTGGTGTCGGCCCATTGCGTACCATCCCAACGGAAGTGGTAGCCGCCGTAGCGAGTGGCCAGCCACACCTCATGGAGCGGTTTTTGCAAATTCACCACCACCTGACTGCGATCGACAAAGACCAAGGTGACCATGCTGCCCACGCGTTGGTTGTCAATGTCAGCATCGGTGTTTTCGTTGAACTGGTCACACTGTTGCTCGATTCGGCGTAACAATTGTTCGGCCAAGTCCAGAAATTCAAGATCGGTCATGCGATGGACTTACAATTTTGGAATGAAAGGTCAAATTCTATTCAAGCGCCTCGTCCTTGGAGCTGTCGTGGTCACTCTGATGACGGCCTGCGGCCAAAAAGGCGACTTGTACCTGCCGACCGATCCCCGCGAGCGTGACCGTGCCTCGCTGCCCGAAGTGCTGATCCCCCGCTTGCCTTCCACATCCTCCGAACCGCCGACGCGCCAACCATGACCACCACTGATTTGCCCCTGGGCTCTCATTTGCATCGCAACAAGGGCGAACTTTGGCTCGACCAGGTCAGCCTGCTGGAGTTGGCCGAACTGCACGGCACACCCCTTTTTGTTTACTCCAAGGCGGCGATGCTCGACGCGCTGGCAGCCTATCAACGTGGCTTTGCCGGTCGCAGCTCGCGCATCCATTACGCCATGAAGGCCAACAGTTCGCTGGCTATTTTGCAGGTCTTTGCCCGGGCCGGTTGCGGTTTTGACATCGTCTCGGGGGGTGAGTTGACCCGTGTGCTGGCCGCAGGTGGCGATCCCGCCCATGTGATTTTTTCGGGTGTGGGTAAAACCCGGGCCGAAATGCGCCATGCCCTCAAGGCCGGCATCGGCTGCTTTAATGTGGAAAGCGAGGCCGAACTGGACGTGCTCAACAGCGAAGCCGTCGGCATGGGCCTCCAAGCGCCGATCAGCATTCGAGTCAATCCCAATGTGGATCCCAAGACCCACCCCTACATCTCGACCGGGCTCAAAGGCAACAAGTTTGGCATTGCGCACGAAAACACCCTGAACGCTTACCGCAAGGCGGCTGCGTTGCCCGGGCTCAAAGTGGTGGGCATCGATTGCCACATTGGCTCGCAAATCACCGACACCAGCCCCTATCTCGACGCCATGGACCGGATGCTTGATTTGGTGGAAGCCATCGAACGCGACGGCATCGTCTTGCACCACATCGATTTTGGCGGGGGCCTGGGGATCGACTATCGGGGCGAACGCCCCCCCCAAGCCGAAGGTCTGTGGGCCGCTTTGCTGGCCAAACTGGATGCACGCGGACATGGCCAACGCATGCTGATGATCGAACCCGGCCGCTCACTGGTGGGCAATGCCGGGGTCTGCCTGACCGAAGTGCTCTACCTCAAGCCTGGCGAACAGAAGAATTTTTGCATCGTGGATGCGGCCATGAACGATCTGCCGCGTCCGGCCATGTACGAGGCCTACCACCAGATCGTTCCGCTGGCCGAACGTTCAGGTTCCAGCTCTGTCTACGATGTGGTCGGACCGGTGTGCGAAAGTGGCGATTGGCTGGGTCGCGACCGGACCCTGAATGTACAGACCGGCGACCGCCTGGCGGTGCTCTCGGCCGGAGCCTATTGCATGAGCATGGCGAGCAATTACAACACCCGGGGCAGAGCAGCCGAGGTGCTGGTCGACGGCGCAAAATATCACCTCATTCGCGAGCGTGAATCGGCGTTTGACACTTTTGAGTTAGAGCGGTTGGTGTAACGGCGCCACAGGCGCCAGCCGAGCAAGGCGGCCAAGATGGCGCCGTAGACAGCGACATCGGCTTGATTGTTTTTGCCCGCCCGCATCCAGTAAAAATGCAGAACCGCCAAGCCCGCGGCGGCATAAACACCACGGTGCAACAGTTGCCATTTGCGTGCCCCCAGACGACGTATGGCGGCATTGAATGAGGTCAGCGCCAGCGACAACAAGATCACAAAAGTCAGCATGCCCACCAGAATGAAAGGGCGTTTGGCGATGTCGCGCGCGATCTCGATCCACTCAAAACCCATGTCGAGCCAACCGTAGCACAGCAGGTGCAACAAGGCATAGGTGAAGGCAATGAGGCCCAGCATGCGGCGCAATCGGGCCCATTCGGGCCAACCGGTCATGACCCGCAAGGGTGTGACCGCAAGCGTGAGGCACAACCCACGCAACGCCAACTCGCCGGTAGACCGGATCAGGGTCTCGGCCGGGTTGGGCCCCAAGGCGTCCATGACTGCACCCCAGACCAGGTAGGCCAGGGGAGCCAGCAAGAGCATGCCCAGCGCAGGTTTGAAGGTCGCGTGGCGCAGCGCAGAGCGCAAGAACATGGGACGTCAGTAGTTTTTGCGCAAGTCCATACCGGCATACAGCTGTCCGACTTGGGCCTCGTAGCCATTGAACATGAGCGTTTTGCGCTTTTTGGTGAACAAGCCGTCTTCACCCAGGCGACGCTCGGTGGCTTGGCTCCAGCGGGGGTGGCTCACCTCCGGGTTGACGTTGGAGTAAAAGCCGTACTCGTTGGCGGCAGCCTTGTTCCATGCGGTGGCCGGCATTTGTTCGGTGAAACGGATGCGCACCAGGCTTTTGGCGTTTTTGAAACCGTATTTCCAGGGCACCACCAAGCGCACCGGTGCGCCGTTTTGATTGGGCAACACTTCGCCGTACATGCCAAAGGTCAGCAACGTCAGCGGGTGCATGGCCTCGTCCATGCGCAATCCCTCGACGTACGGCCAATCGAGAACACGTGAGCCGACATAGGGCATGGTTTTGCGATCGGCCAAGGTTTCGAACTGAATGAACTTGGCGCTGCCCAAAGGCTCGACGCGCTTGATCAAGGCCGACAACGAATAGCCCACCCAGGGAATGACCATTGACCAGCCTTCGACACAGCGCATGCGGTAAATGCGTTCCTCCATGGGGCTGAGTTGGAGCAAATCGGCCAGATCGATCGGGCCGGGTTTTTTCACCAAACCTTCGATCTGCACTGTCCAGGGACTGGTGATCAGTTTGTGGGCATTGCGGGCGGGATCGGATTTGTCGGTGCCAAATTCGTAAAAATTGTTGTAGGTGCTTGCATCGGCATAAGGGGTCACCTTGTCCATGACCATGGCGCCGCTGACGGTGGAAGGGACGCTTGGCAACGCCGCCAGTTTGCCAGGGCGGTACACACTGGCTTGCGCGTCCCGCAGAGCCCAACTGGCCAAGGCCAAGCCTGCAGCGCCGGTGGCCATGTGGCGAATGAAGTCACGTCGCTGCCGATAAACCTGGACAGGTGTGATCTCACTGGACACAAGGTGTTGAAAACCTTCGGAGTGAGTGCGGATGAGCATGTTCGACCTCGAGTGAATGTTATTACATCATACGCTCAGGCCCAACAAAAAACCCGCCTGTCGGCGGGTTGGTGGATGAGAGGGTGGCGCTCTGTACCCCGCCAAACGCCTGTGTATCAGCGCAAACCGGCCATGTAGTCGGAAACGGCCTTGATCTCACGATCGTTGAGCTTGGCGGCAATTTGAGTCATCTGAACGCTGTTCTTGCGCACCCCGTCGCGGAACGCGGTCAGCTGAGCGGCGTTGTATTGGGCATGTTGACCACTGACGCGGGGATACTGAGACGGAATACCCGCACCGGAGGGGCTGTGACAGCCGGAACAAGCGGCAATCTGGCGGTCGGCGATGCCACCGCGGTAGATGCGCTCACCCATGGCCACCAACTCTTTTTCTTTGGCAAAGCCAGCTTTGGGCTTTTGCGACGACAACCAGGCCGAGATGTTTTTCATGTCTTCTTCAGACAGGGCAGCAGCCATGCCACTCATGACCGCATTGGCACGCTTGCCCGATTTGAACTCGGCCAATTGCTTGACCAGGTACTCAGGGTGCTGGCCCGCCAACTTGGGGTTTTCGGGGGCAGCCGAATTGCCATCGGCGCCATGGCACGCAGCGCACATGGCGGTGTATTTGGCTTCGCCGGCCGCCGTGTCGGGCTTGGCGGCCTTGGGGGCGTCAGAGGCAAAAGCAGAGGTGGTCAGGCAAAGGACCGACAAAGCAAAGGTGGCAAACGTCTTCATGACTTGGGGCTTGAATGGTTTCTTCAACCCAAGGATTCTACAATGTACTCGCCCCGGTGCCTGAAGGCCAGCCAACAGACCGGCCTCCTGACCTGACCCGAGCCCCCATGCCCCAGCCCACTCCCCCCCCCACAGCGTCTGCCGAAGAAACCGAACGGACCCGCGCTGCCGTCGGCTGGATGCACACCGCACGCTTTCTGACCACCGCAGCCCAACTGCACCATTTGCCGGCCCATGAACACCCCGAAATCGCTTTTGTGGGGCGCTCCAACGCCGGCAAATCGACTTGCATCAACACACTGACGCAACAAAAGCGGCTGGCCTTTGCCTCAAAAACCCCGGGGCGCACTCAGCACATCAACCTGTTTGCCCTGGGCCGCGGGGGCCAGACCGACGCCGTGCTGGCCGACTTGCCCGGCTATGGGTATGCCGCCGTGCCCAAGCAAGACAAAATCCGTTGGCAACAGGTCATGGCCAACTACCTGGTTTCGCGCCCCAACCTCAAAGGGGTGGTGCTGATGTGCGACCCGCGCCATGGTCTGACCGAACTCGATGAGGTTTTGCTGGAAGTCATCCGCCCCCGGGTGGAAGAAGGCCTGAAATTTCTGGTGCTGCTGACCAAAGCCGACAAACTCACCCGCAGCGAGGGCGCCAAAGCCTTGTCGATCGCCAAATTGCAAGTCGGGGGTGGCGATGCCATGTTGTTCTCGGCCCTGAAAAAGCAAGGGGTGGACAAAACCGCCCTGATGCTGTGGAATTGGACCCATACCGAAGCCGATCCGGTACCCGTGTCGTCCGCTGGTTCGGCCTGAATCGGGGCCAGGCCCCGCTGAAACGCCAAAAGGGCCCCATGATCGACACACTGCGCCACCGACTGCCACACGGCATAGAACTGTCTTGCCGTGTCAGCGGCTCGCCGGGACGCCCCGTGATGCTGTTTTTGCACGGCTTTCCGCAAGCCGCTTTCGCCTGGGACGACCTGCTGGCCCACTTTGCCCGACCTGAACACGGCGGCTACCGATGCGTGGCGCCCAACCTGAGGGGCTTTGCCGATTCCAGCCAGCCTGCCGAAGTGTCCGATTACCGGGCCAAGCACTTGGTGCAAGATGTGCTGGCACTGATCGATGCCGAGTCGACCGGAGCCCCCCTGGCGGCGCTGGTGGCCCACGACTGGGGCGGGGCGGTGGCTTGGAATTTGGCCAATCTGCACCCGCAACGCCTGTCCCGTCTGGTCATCGTCAATTCGCCTCATCCGGGTCTGTTTTGGCGCGCCTTGCGCGACAACCCGGCGCAACAGGCGGCCAGTGCTTACATGAACTTCCTGGTCCGTCCGGATGCCGAATCGTTATTGAGCCAGAACCGGTTTCAAAAATTGTGGTCTTTCGCTTTTTCAGAAGTGTCTCCATCCGATCAGGCCCACTGGCTCCATGAAGAATTGCGCCAACGCCATCTGGATGTCTGGTCTCAGGGTCTCAGGGGAGGGCTGAACTACTACCGTGCGTCCCCCTTGCGCCCTGCCACGGCTGAAGATCCGGCAGCCCAGGGGATGGAATTGCCACCTGCCATGTGGCGCATCGAGGTCCCGACCCTGGTCCTTTGGGGCTTGCGCGACCGCGCCTTGTTGCCCTGCCTGCTCGATGGTTTGCACGACCATGTGTCAGCACTCGAGGTGCGAACCCACAAACAGGCCAGCCACTGGATCGTGCACGAACAGCCCTTGTGGGTCATCGCCCAAGTCGCAGACTTTCTTCAGTCGTAAACCGATGGCTCGTTGGGCGGGCGGCTTTTGAAGCGTCGATGAACCCAAAAATACTGGGCCGGATGCTGATCAATCCAATCTTGCAACCGCAGATTCATGGTGGCGGTGTCGGAGACCGAATCTTGCGTCGGAAAATCGGTCCAGGCCGGCAAAACACGCACCTCGTAGCCCTGATCGTTCATCAAGTTGAGGACCGGTACCACCCGGGCGCCAGCCAGGGATGCAAAGCGCGAGAGCGAAGGTACGGTGGCCGCTGACACACCGAAGAAGGGAACGAAAACCGACTCTTCGGTGCCAAAATTCATGTCAGGCAAGAGGTACAAGTGCTCCCCTTGACGCATGGCCTTGATGATGCGCTTGACCCCGTCTTCTCGGCGCAACAAGGTCACTGCCCCCAAGCGCGCACGACCTGCTTTCACCCAGGCATCGACACCCGGATTGGATTGCGGCGTGTAAATGGTCATCATGCGTTGGCCAGGTTCCATGGCCAATCGAGTCCAACCGGCATCGAGGCCGACAAAGTGTGGGGCGAAGTACACCGCAGGACCTGACGCGCTCAGCATGCCATGCGGATCAGACAATGTCAGGCGTCGGCGCAGAACATCCGGGCTGGCGTGCCATAACCAACCCCGATCCATCCAGGACTGGGCGAAATACACAAAAACCGACCGAGCGACTTGCCGGCGGCGTTGCTCATCCCAGCGCGGGAAACACAAACGCAAATTGGTCATGACCACATGACGGCGCTCGGGCACCATGGCATAGAGCACCCAGCCGAGCATCGCACCAAGGACACGCAACAGACCCAAGGGCAGGTGCCCCAAAGCGCGCATGATCACATCAGGCCACCAACGCACGCTCACTCTCCATCTCGAGGTTGTTTGTGCCGGTTGTAGCCCCACAGGTATTGTTCGGGATGGGCGCGCACCAGGCTTTCAACGGCTTGGTTCATGGCCGCCGCCAGGGCTTGGGGGCTGACCTGCGGATCACTGAGACCCGGATCGATCCAGGGTTGAACATGGGCCATGAAGCGACCTTGAGGCAAACGCTCGCACCACGATAACAACACTGTTGCCCCGGTTTGCTGCACCAACCGGGGCAACAAGGTCATGGTGTAGGCCGGCATGCCCCACATCGGCGCCCACACGCCCTGACCAGCAGGAGGCACCTGATCCGGCAAAATTGCGGTGCCACCGCCTGCTCGCAAAGCCCGCACCAGCGCCCGCACCCCCGCCAAGGTGGTGGGCACGGCTTGCACCTGGTGGCGTTGGCGCGAATGCTCGACCAGGCGGCGCAGCCAGGCTTTGCGGGGCGGCCGATACAACACCATCCAGGCCCCATGGTGGGCACCAAAGCGCTCTGCCAGTACCTGTGCCCCGACTTCCCAACTGCCCAAGTGAGGGGACATGATGATGAGCCCTCTTCCGGCCTCCAGTGCCTTTTGAACATGGGCCTCTCCATCCCAAGACACCCGATCAATCAGGGTTTCATGAGCAGGACGCGCCCAGACCCAAGGCAGCTCGGCCACCATGCGGCCCGTGGATGCAATCGCCTGGCGGGCCCGCTGAGGATCCACGCCAGACAAAGCCACCTGGTGGCGAAACTGCCGGCGGTAGGAGGGCGATGCCCACCACACCAGCCAGCCCAACAGGCTACCCACGGCCTGCATGAAGGCCAGTGGCAAGCGCGCAAGCAGACTAAAAACCAGGGTCATGACAAAAGCAAATCAGTTTGGCTACAATAGACATTGTCGCCGAGTTAATGAAGCAACTTGCAGGGCGACGCGCCGGGGCAACCCGGAGGTGCGATGCACACCACTGCTAAAGCGTTCGCCGAACTCCACCGAGTTGGCAACGCGCCAACACATGCCAATCAGGAGTTAAATCATGGCGAACGACTATCTCTTCACCTCAGAATCGGTCTCCGAAGGCCATCCCGACAAAGTGGCGGATCAAATTTCCGACGCCATTTTGGATGCCATCTTTGCCCAAGATCCACGCAGCCGTGTGGCCGCCGAGACCCTGTGCAACACCGGTCTGGTGGTGCTGGCCGGAGAAATCACCACCAACGCCCACGTGGATTACATCCAAGTCGCCCGCGACACCATCAAACGCATCGGCTACGACAACACCGAATATGGCATTGATTACAAAGGCTGCGCCGTCATGGTCTGCTACGACAAGCAGTCCAACGACATCGCACAGGGCGTGGATCATGCTTCCGATGATCACCTGAACACCGGTGCCGGCGACCAGGGCCTGATGTTTGGCTACGCCTGCGACGAAACCCCCGATCTGATGCCTGCCGCCATTTATTACGCCCACCGGTTGGTACAGCGCCAGGCCGAACTGCGCAAAGACGGCCGTCTGCCTTTCTTGCGCCCCGACGCCAAGAGCCAAGTGACCATGCGTTATGTGGACGGCAAACCGCACAGCATCGACACCGTGGTGCTGTCCACCCAGCACAGCCCCGACCAGAGCGAAACGCCCACC
>JACCDS010096983.1_pt1 | contig 24779 bp, 22 predicted proteins | sample 7446441 | NCBI WGS metagenome assembly JACCDS01 (sample SAMN15323445, study PRJNA562643) | freshwater metagenome | isolation source: river surface water | place: USA:Blue River Watershed | collected 2017-08-17 | reverse complement strand
GGTGATCAACACCAGGGAATGGACCATGGTAAGACAACTACCACCAGTAAAGCGGCATCCAGTACAAACCACGAAGGTCATGGCGGCCATTAACAAATTGATGGGAGTGCGACGGTCGTCGCCCTCCTATCTCTATGAGGAGAAGACTGTATGACGTTGATCAAAGTGATACTGCTAACAGCCGTTATTATGCTGCTCGCAGGGCTGGGTTTTATTTATTCAGGCGTTTACCCAATGGGGGCCGATGTTCCGCATAACCAACTGACTTATCGAGCATTGGAAACCTTACGGGAACAATCGATTGCGCGCGCTGCCGCCGATATTCGAGTACCGGATCTTTCGGATGCGGAATTACTCTTAACGGGTGGACCTGACTACAACGACATGTGCGCGCAATGCCATCTGAAACCAGGCGTGAAGCGTAGTGATATGAGTATCGGGCTTTATCCCAGCCCACCTAATTTGTCTCTAGCGCTGGATGATCACGAGCACACCCATGCAGGTGATAACACAGCCAGTACGAAGCGCCAATTCTGGATCATCAAGCACGGTATCAAAGCTAGTGGTATGCCCGCCTGGGGGCCGACCCATGATGACCAACGGATTTGGGCCATGGTGGCGTTTATCCAGAAATTGCCGACCTTGACTCCAGAGCAATACCAGATCCTGACCGCACGCGAGCCAGCTGAAACCAGCCACCACTAAGCGCCCCATAAATAGGGATCGGTTTGATACATCTCAAACAGGCACTATCAGTGACCCCTATGATTACTGAATAACTCAACTGCCAAGAGGTTTACTGATGGAACACACACACGCACATTCTCACCATGAACAAAAGGCGAACCTTGTAACATTGAAAGACCCGGTTTGCGGTATGGCGGTTACCCCTGCATCAGTCCACCACGTCGAGCATCAGGCGAAAACCTATTATTTCTGTAGCGCGAGCTGTCGGGCAAAGTTCAAAGCTGATCCCGGTAAGTATCTGATGACACCAAGTAACGGCGATCTTGTCGATACAGCACCGGCAATATCCGGTTCGGGAGCTGTTTATACCTGCCCGATGCACCCGGAGATTCGCCAGGATCAGCCCGGCAATTGCCCAAAGTGTGGGATGGCCTTGGAGCCACTAATTCCCGAATTGGAAGAGGAGGAAAATCCTGAGTTGCGGGATTTCCAGCGCCGGTTTTGGTGGACATTGCCACTTACCATTTTCGTTACTGTTCTGGCGATGTTTGGTCATCAACTTCATCTGTTTGATGTGCCTACCCAAACCTGGATTGAACTGATCCTGACGTTGCCGATTGTCCTATGGGCTGGAGCCCCTTTTTTTGTACGCGGCTGGCAGTCGATTATCAATCGCAACCCCAACATGTGGACGCTAATTAGCTTGGGGACAGGTGCGGCGTTTGTTTACAGCCTGGTGGCGGCATTGGCTCCCAGTGTATTCCCGGATTCCTTTGTATCCATGGGACGAGTTTCCGTTTATTTCGAGGCGGCAGCCGTCATCATTTCGCTGACGCTTTTAGGACAATTACTGGAATTAAAGGCGCGCTCGCAAACCTCGGCGGCGATCAAATCCTTACTCGGTTTAGCTCCAAAAACAGCGCGACGCATTCGCGATGATGGCAATGAAGAGGATGTGCCACTGACGCATGTCCATGTCGGCGATAAGTTGCGTGTTCGCCCTGGCGAAAAAGTACCTGTGGATGGAGTCGTTGTGGAAGGTAGCAGCGCAGTGGATGAATCCATGTTGACCGGCGAGCCGCTACCAGTGATGAAACGCGCGGGTGATAAGGTGATCGGTGCAACTCTCAATACCAATGGAGCACTCACCATTCAATCTGAGCGCGTTGGATCGTCTACCGTGTTGGCGCAGATTGTTCAGATGGTAGCGCAAGCGCAGCGGTCCAAAGCACCAATGCAACGCATGGCGGATTCTGTCGCCGGTTATTTTGTCGTTGCAGTGGTCGCGGTTGCCGTGCTGACCTTTTTTGCCTGGGGGCTGTTCGGCCCGGAACCGCGTTGGATATTTGGATTAATTAACGCGGTGGCGGTACTGATTATCGCCTGTCCTTGCGCGCTAGGGCTGGCTACGCCCATGTCAATTATGGTTGCTACCGGACGCGGCGCGACTCAGGGTGTGCTCTTTCGGGATGCCGCTGCCATCGAGAACTTCCGCCGGATAGATACCCTCATTATCGACAAAACAGGAACTCTCACCGAGGGCCGACCAGCGTTCGACCGCGTGGTGCCTGCCGATGGATTCAGTGAAGAAGATGTGCTGCGCCTCTCCGCAAGCCTTGATCAAGGCAGTGAGCATCCACTGGCCGATGCCATTGTCCAGGCAGCACGTGAGCGCAATCTCACATTGGAAAAAGTTGAACACTTTGAGTCGGGGTCCGGCATCGGAGTTTATGGAAGTGTTTCGGGGCGCAGGCTGGCCTTGGGCAACACGGTGCTGATGGAGCAACAGGGTGTCGTTGTCGCGCCGCTGATGTCCACAGCCGAAGCCCTGCGCGCTGAAGGTGCCAGTGTTATGTACCTGGCAGTGGATGGCCAACTCGCGGGTTTGCTGGCGGTATCTGACCCCGTTAAACCCAACACCCCGGAAGCCTTGGCAACGCTAAAAGCGGCTGGTTTGCGCATCATCATGGCAACAGGAGATGGACTCACAACGGCCAAGGCTGTGGCGGCACGCCTGGGTATCGATGAGGTCTATGGTGAGGTGAAACCGGAGGACAAATTGCGTTTGGTTGAGCGCTTGCAAGCAGAGGGCAAGATGGTCGCCATGGCGGGAGACGGAATCAATGATGCACCCGCCCTGGCCAAAGCCGATGTGGGAATTGCCATGGGAACAGGCACTGACGTAGCTATGAATAGCGCACAAGTTACTTTAGTAAAAGGTGATTTACGCGGCATTGCATTAGCGCGTTTTTTATCGGATGGCACAGTGCGCAATATGAAGCAGAACCTCATGTTTGCATTCTTGTATAACGGCTTGGGGATTCCGATTGCCGCCGGGGTATTGTATCCCTGGACGGGTTGGTTACTCTCACCCATGATTGCCGCCCTGGCGATGAGTTTAAGTTCGGCATCGGTGATTGCAAATGCGTTGCGATTGCGGCGGACCGGCGTAACGCTCAAATAATACTGAACCCTTACCTTGCCATTTGAGGCTAGAATAGGAACATGACCCGATACACACTGCTCGTTGTATTACTGCTCAGCATCCTGATGCCCCTGCAAGTGGCGGCAGAAGCTATGCTGTCAGCATCGCCATGCCCGGAGGAAATGGCCATGGCGATGGATGATACCGACAGCGGTGAATCCATGCCGTGCTGTCCGGACAAGGATGAAACTATCAATGCTACATCCTGTAAAACCACCAAATCCTGCCATCTCTGTAAAACACCTGGTCAGGTTTATCTGCCCGTACCAACGGTTTTTACATCATTTAGGGATCTTTCCCTATCACTTAAGCCACCGTTGCCACGCATCACGGCATTAAATCCCGCCAGTATCTGGCGACCTCCAAGCATTTCCTGATTGACCTTGATAATACCCGCCTGACGCGGTGATGGGCTCTGCCCTGAACCCCTGTTTTCGGGCGGAATGGTTTTTATCGTCTGTCAGGAATTTTTGTATGAAACCTCATTCACTACGTCTGTGGGTGCCTGTTGCAATAGGCGCCCTGGCACTGGGTATCGCCATAGGTGCGAACTGGCATCTTGTGGCAGATACCGCCACCTCAGCACCCCATCCAGTCAAGCAGGAACCCAAGGTACTCTATTGGTATGACCCTATGGTGCCGGACAAACATTTTGATAAACCCGGTAAATCACCGTTTATGGATATGGAGCTGGTACCCAAATATGCGGAACCGGCGCAGGCCGCAAAACCCTTCAAGAAGGCCAAACCTAAAATCCTCTATTGGTACGACCCCATGGTGCCTGACCAGCATTTTGACAAGCCGGGCAAATCTCCCTTTATGGACATGGAGCTGGTACCCAAATATGCGGAAACCGATGAGCAAGTCCCTGCATTAACGATTGATGCAGGGTTGGTGCAGAGTTTGGGGATGCGTAAAGCCAAGGTAAAGCGCCTGCCACTGGGTCACGAACTGGAAGTCGTTGGGCAATTGCAAGTGAATGAACGCCATCAAGCGATACTTCAGTTGCGCGCGGCAGGCTTTGTGGAAAAAGCCTGGCCGCTGGCAGTGGGTGATCAGGTCATTGCCGGTCAACCAATTGTCGAACTCCAAATACCGGAATGGCTGGATGCCCAGAATGAACTGCTCTCCCAACCGGTTGCCAGCAATCCGCAACGGCTAAAAACCTTGCGCGCACGCTTGCAACTACTGGGTATGCCCGACGCCTTGATTGCCCAAGTGGAAAAAAACCGCCAGCCGGAGACCCGTATCACCATCAGGTCACCCATTGCTGGAGTGGTGGATATGCTGGGTGTTAAAACCGGTATGGCATTGGCCAGTGGTGACACAGTGGTGAAGGTTAACAACCTGGATAGCCTGTGGCTGGATGCTGCCATTCCCGAAGCACAAACCACTGGCTTGAGCGCGGGTGACAAGGCTATTTTCCATTCCGCCAACCCCGGTGACCCAGCCCTGACCGGCACGCTGGAATACTTGTTGCCTTCGATCAATGACAGCTCCCGCACCCTGACTGCCCGTATCCTGCTGGATAACCCCGAGGCGCGCCTCAAACCCGGCACCAGTGGGCGCGTGCTGTTGCAATCATCCACGGATAAAACCGGATTGTTTGTGCCCACGGAAGCAGTGATCCGCACCGGCAAACGGGTGTTGGTGATGCTGGCTGAACCTGGTGGAAAATTCCGACCCGTGGAGGTTATCGCAGGCCATGAAGTGGGTAGCCAGACCCTCATCCGCAAGGGTTTGAAAGAAGATCAGGAGATAGCAGCCAGCGGCCAATTCCTGCTGGATTCCGAAGCCTCTTTTCTGGGAATAGCGCCAACACCAGCAGAGGGACACGACCATGATTAGCCGTTTGATTCATTGGTCTGTCGGCCACCGGATACTGGTGCTCCTGGCCTCACTGCTGCTCACCGGCTGGGGAATCTGGGCGATCAAATCCACACCCATTGATGCCTTGCCCGACCTGTCGGATGTGCAAGTCATTATCCGCACCAGTTTCCCAGGACAAGCGCCCGAGCTGGTGGAAAACCAGGTGACTTACCCCTTGGCCAGCAAAATGCTCTCGGTACCCGGTGCCAAAACCGTGCGCGGTTATTCGATGTACGGCGATAGTTTTGTGTATGTCTTGTTTGAGGATGGTACCGATCTTTACTGGGCGCGCTCCCGCGTTCTGGAGTCCTTGAGCCAAATGCAGGCGCAGCTACCGGCAAGTGTCACACCGGCACTAGGGCCGGATGCCACCGGTGTGGGCTGGATATTCCAATACGCCCTAGTCGATAAGACGGGCCAACACGATATTGCCCAATTGCGCGCATTGCAGGATTGGTTCCTGCGTTTTGAGCTGGCGCCCTTGCCGGATGTGGCCGAAGTCGCCGCTGTCGGTGGTATGGTCAAGCAATACCAGGTGGTGCTCGACCCGATCCGGCTCGCAGCCCATAACCTTTCCCACGAGGCGGTGATTGCCGCTGTGCAGCAGGCTAACCAGGAAACCGGAGGCGGTGTTCTTGAGCTGGGTGAGGCCGAACTGATGATCCGCGCCAGTGGTTATTTGCACACGCTCGATGATTTCAAATCCATACCGCTGAAGTTGGTGGATAACATTCCCATTACCCTGGCCGACGTCGCCCATATCCAACTCGGGCCGGAAATGCGCCGGGGTATTGCGGAACTGGATGGTGAAGGTGAAGTCACCGGCGGTATTGTGGTGATGCGCTCGGGCGGAAATGCCCGCGCCACTATCGCGGCGGTTAAGGAAAAATTGGCGCAACTTCAAGGCAGTTTGCCAGTTGGGGTCGAGATCATCGCCACCTACGACCGCAGCCTCCTGATCGACCGAGCCGTTGCCAACCTGACCCGTAAACTACTTGAAGAATTTCTGGTGGTTGCACTGGTCTGTGCCTTATTCCTCTGGCACTGGCGCTCTGCTTTAGTAGCGATTGTCGCCCTGCCACTTGGGGTTTTGATCGCTTTTGTCGTTATGCGCCACCAAGGTATCAATGCCAATATCATGTCGCTCGGCGGTATTGCGATTGCCATCGGGGCGATGGTGGATGCGGCCATCGTTATGATTGAAAACGCCCACAAGCATGTGGAGCGATGGCAGCAGCAACATCCCGAACAAGAACTCATCGGTGAGAAACGCTGGCAAGTATTGACCCAGGCCGCTGCCGAGGTAGGACCAGCACTATTTTTCTCGCTGCTCATTGTCACCCTCTCGTTTATTCCGGTATTTACGCTGGAAGCACAGGAAGGTCGGCTCTTTGGCCCACTCGCCTTCACCAAAACTTATGCGATGGCAGCAGCAGCTGGTTTGTCTATCACGCTAATTCCGGTACTCATGGGCTACTGGATTCGTGGCCGGATTCCAGAGGAACATCAAAACCCCATCAATCGCTGGTTGATCCGGGGTTATCGTCCACTGTTGACCGGAGTTTTGCGTCACCCGAAAACGACACTGGGTTTTGCATTGGCGGTATTACTGAGCACCGCCTGGCCACTGAGCCAGTTGGGCAGTGAATTCCTGCCGCCGCTGGACGAAGGGGATTTACTGTAGATGCCCAGTGCCTTGCCGGGGTTAAGTGCCCAACAGGCCAGCCGCTTGCTTCAACAGACAGATCGGCTGATAAAAACTGTTCCGGAAGTGGAGCGCGTGTTTGGCGAGGCTGGCCGTAGTAACAGCGCCACCGATCCCGCCCCCTTGGAAATGTTTGAAACTACCATCCAGTTCAAACCACGCGACCAGTGGCGCCCCGGAATGACTCCGGAAAAACTCATGGCCGAACTGGATGCGCTCGTCAAAATACCGGGGCTGGCCAACATCTGGATTCCGCCTATCCGCAACCGTATCGATATGCTGGCAACCGGGATCAAAAGCCCCATCGGGGTCAAAATCGCAGGCCAGGCCTTGGTCGATATCGATCAGGTCGCCCAACAGGTTGAGCAGGTTGCCAAAACCGTCGCCGGTATCTCCTCGGCAGTTGCCGAGCGCTTGGGTGGTGGGCGTTACCTTGATATCCAGTTCGACCGCGCCGCACTCGCACGTTACGGTCTGAGCATCACTCAGGCGCAGTCGGTAGTGAGCAGTCTGATTGGCGGCGACAATATTGGTGAAGTCATTGATGGACGTGCACGTTTTCCTATCAACCTGCGTTATCCACGCGATTGGCGTGACAGCATTGGCAAGCTGCAAAACCTGCCCATCATCACTCCAGTAGGTAGTCAAATCACACTGGGGACAGTTGCCACCATCAAGGTCACCGATGGTCCCAGTATGCTCAAAAGCGAAAACGCCCGTCCAACGAGCGTGGTGTACATTGATGTGCGCGACCGCGACCTGGGTTCGACGGTGAAGGATTTACAACACACCATCAACCAGCAGGTAACGTTGCTACCGGGCACCAGTATCAGTTACGCCGGCCAGTTTGAATTCATGGAACGCGCCAATGCCCGTTTGCAATGGATAGTACCGGCAACGCTCGTTATCGTTCTGGTGCTGTTATTCCTGACCTTTTCCCGCCTGGATGAAGCCCTGTTAATCATGGGCACTTTACCTTTTGCGTTAACTGGTGGCATCTGGCTGTTATACCTGATGGACTACGAGCTATCGGTTGCAACAGCTGTTGGGTTTATTGCGTTAGCCGGGGTTTCCGCCGAATTCGGGGTAATTATGTTGCTCTACCTAAAACAGGCCTGGCAGCGGCGAATTGAGGCAGGGGAAACAACACAGGAGGATTTACTTGATGCCATTCAGGAAGGCGCCGTCTTGCGGATTCGTCCCAAGATGATGACGGTAACGGTGATTGTTGCGGGTTTGCTGCCCATATTTTTTGGCAGTGGTACGGGCTCGGAAGTCATGGGGCACATTGCAGCTCCCATGGTAGGCGGTATGTTAACCGCGCCCTTATTGTCACTCTTGGTTTTGCCGGTGGCTTATTATTGGTTACTGCGCACCAACATTAACGTAACGGGACGCAACAATCATTGAGCGAGATAAGGCATGGGCGGTGTAGAAGGTGGCAACACTGTCCGGTTGCCGCCAGGGACATTTACGCCACAACCCTGTTCATAGCCGCGAGAAAAAATTATGATATTACTAAACTCTGAATGAACAATTTGCTAATGGCAGCTAATAGCGCCAATAGTATTGGAGGTTGATCATGAGCATCGTAGGTTCACTGCACTCTGCATTAAGGCATCAATACGAATTGCCCGCCACTCCAGCGCAAAAGCCCACATCGGAAGCAAAGGTAATTTACAGCTCCAATTCCTTTGCCGACAAAGTGACGATTTCATTCGAAGCCCAAAAGATAGCAGAGTCCCTGGAGAAGGAAATAGTTGAGCAATATGTACCGCCAACGTCCGAACTTTCTCCCGCTTTTTCAAACTCGTCAGCTAGGCCAGATGTACTTATGGAAGAGGCAAGAAAATACATGCTTCTTCATGAAAACCTGGCTGCCGATGGCGACATTTCCATGAGAGATATTGAAGCTCTTCAAGGGTATGTAGATATTATGATCTCTACTAATATCCAAGGAAAAAAATAACCCTCGTATTTTCATAATTATGTAGAGCTTCCCTCAACCGCTACTAATTTTCTCATCTCATCAAGTGGTATTGATAACAATTACGACTAAATGGTGGTTAATGCTTTCAGGATTCCACAATCCTTAACAGCCCGAGAGCTGTTGCAGCGTGTACGCAGACTGATTAATTGGTCACGCAATGCCGTTAACTCAGCGATACGCTCATCAACTTCCTGCACATGCGCATTGACGATATGGTTAATCTCTCCACAAGCCTCTTCCGGTGTTGACTGGTATTTTATCAATTCGCGGATTTCATCGAGGGTAAGGCCCAGGTTCCGGCATTGCTTGATAAACCCAAATTGCTGCAATGTCTCAGTATCGTACAAACGGTAATTACCTTCGGTGCGTTGGGGAACCGATACCAATCCTTCCTGCTCATAGAACCGGATCGTTTGAACCGACAAGCCGACTTGTTTTGCCAAGGCTCCAATTTTCATAAGGCAATTCCCGCTTGACTCTCTAGTAGCTATAGAGTTTATAGTGGCTGCACATGCTTTGGCTATCTTCTAATCAGCATTGCGACAATTGATGCCAGTTTTTGCAAAATAGCCAAACTGGTTAACTGGCATGAATGATTTACTGTTAAACTTTTTAAAACGCACGCGGAGATTTATTCCGCCTGACCAGGATGCTGACGTGGTGAAACCCGTATTGCGCTATCGATACTATGCCTTGATCTCATTGCTCTTTTGGCTCTTAATGAGCTGGAGCGGTGTGCATGGGCATTTTTGTTTCGATGGGCAGGAGCCACCTGTTTCTCTCCATGTTGATATGTTGGGTGGCCACACTGTTCATGGGCATGGTGACGCCCACCAGGATATCGATATTGAGCAATCGCAATCTGTGCTCAGTAAAACCTTCAAACTCGATCTTTTTCTCCCTGTCTTCCTGGCGTTGGTCGTTATTCTGCAAACGCGCGGAACGACCTTTACCATTCAATCCATTACGTCCCCACGCATACGGCACAATGTCGGTGTACGACCACCTTTGCGTGCACCTCCTGCTATTTCAGCCTGATTCCATTTAATCGCCCTACATAACAGGGTTTAACGATCCGAAGGCACATCGTCGGATCATGATTTTTGGCTGGAGTATTACCATGCATTTTTTTGAGAAAGCAATCGCAGGTTCCGCGATTGCGGTGTTATGCCATGTCCCGGCTGGGCTGGCGGCACCAACGGCGTCGCTTACGCTTGATGAGGCTATCCGCGCGACGATTGAACACAATCCTCAACTATCGGCTTACCGGTTTAAGGCTGACGCGCTGGCAGGTGAACAACAAACAGCAGGGTTGCGACCTGAATTTCGCGTTGGTGCCGAGCTTGAGAACGTAGCGGGTTCTGGCGAATTACGCGGAACCGATGCGGCTGAACTCACCATCGCAGTATCGTCAGTAATTGAACTCGGCGGGAAACGCGATGCACGTTTGGACGTAGTTACCGCGCGCCAACAGCAGTTACAGACAGAACAACGCGTATTAACGCTGGATGTGCTGTCTGGTGTAACTCGCCAATTCTTGGCGTTGGTAGCGGCGCAAGAACAACTGGCGCTGCATACCGAAGCCAATCGCATTGCCCAGGATACGCTCACATCGTTACGGCGTCAGGTTCAAGCCGGTCGATTACCCGAAGCAGAAATGTTGCGCGCACAAGCCGGTCTTGCCCGGGCGACCGTTGCTTTAAAGCAGGCAGAGCAAGCCGTACGTCGTGAGCGCCTGTTGTTATCTGCCCAATGGGCAGATCCCACTCCTGACTTTCAAACCGTGCAAGGTGACTTGTACGCGCTACCGCCGTCAGTGCCTCTTTCCGACCTCCAATCCCGATTAGCCAACAATCCGGATCTGCTTTTACTTACCAGCGAAATCGACGTACGTAGCGCTGAACTGCGCGAAGCTCGCTCGAATCGTCGTGGCGATATTGAGTGGAGCGCGGGTATACGTCGGCTTCAGGAGAGTGGCGATTCCGCAGCTGTCGTTGGTGTGAGTGTGCCGCTTGGCTCAGGTAGTCGGGCCTCGGGCGCTGTCTCTACAGCAACCGCTCAACAGGCAGGAGCGCAACAAGCTCATGACAGCGCGCGTATCCGCTTGGAGGCCGAATTGATAGGCCTTGCGGATGAACAACAACAGACCATTAACGAACTCGGCACCTTACGCAATGAAGTGATTCCGGCATTACGCCGTGCCCTCAAGGCGACAGGGGATGGTTTTGAGCAGGGGCGCTACAGCTACCTGGAACTAACCCTCGCCCAAGGCGAATTACTCGATGCCCAATTGGCGGTAGTGGATGCGGCAGAGCGTGTGCAGCAAACCCGAATCGAATTGGAACGGCTTACAGGCGTTGCCCTGACTGAGAAAAATATTGAGGTTACCCAATGAAAACACGTAAACAACAATCCCTAAAACCCTGGTTAATCATCGGGCTACTCGCTGCCTTATTAATTGGTATGTTCACTGTTGATATTTATCTGGCTAGCGCGGCTGAGCCTGGAAAACCGGTAGCAGAAACCAAACAAGCGCCGAAAGCTGCCGCCAAACCGGCGGCCCATGATGAGCACGGCGAAGAAGCTCATGATCACGGCGATGAAGATGATCATGGCACAGATGAGAAAGAGCACGATGATGGCGACGAGCATGAACACGGTGGTCATGAAGAAGGCAAAATCACCCTATCCAATGAGCAGTTGCGCAACACCGGCATCCAGGTGGTAAAAGCCGGGCCTGTTGCCATTCGCCAAACGCTTCCGCTTTACGGAGTAATTACGCCCAGCTCTGACGGTATCCAGCAGGTCACTGCCCGTTTCCCCGGCGTCATACGCCAGCTAACTCGCAAACTAGGTGATCGTGTGGCAGCGGGTGATGTATTGGCAACCATCGAAAGTAACGAAAGCCTTAAGGTGTATTCCGTAACCGCAACTATTAACGGTGTCATCACGGATCGCCAAGGCGCAGTGGGCGAGAAAACCCCTGATGCACCGCTCTTTACCATTGCGAACAACTCAACCGTTTGGGTCGATCTGACGCTGTTCCCTCGCGACATCACCCAGGTTAAATCCGGGCAAACAGTTCGCGTGGTGCAACCTCAACGAGGACTCTCCGCTGAAGGCTCCGTAATTTATGTTGGCACCCATGCCAATCCGGTCAACCAATCAACTACAGCGCGGGCGTCCCTTGATAATGCCGAAGGTCAGTGGTTCGCAGGTCATTTCGTCAATGCTGAAGTAACCTTGGCTGAGACCAACGTTGCTGTCGCGGTACGCAATGAAGCCTTGCAAACCCATGAAGGAAAAACCGTGGTATTCGTTCGGGAAGCGGACGGATTTGAACCCCGGACGATCCAGGCGGGACGTGCGGATAGTGTGTACACCGAAATTGTCTCGGGATTAGTCGCTGGTGATACCTACGTCTCTACGAACAGTTTTATTCTGAAGTCAGATTTGGGCAAGGAGAGCGCAGAGCATGAACACTAAGCGTCTTTCTGCTATGCAACGCGTAGCGTGCAATCAATTGTGGAGATACAACCATGGTTGATGCATTGATTAAGTTTTCCATTGCCCGTCGTTGGCTGATTATCTTTTTTGTCCTTGTGGTCGCTGCTGCCGGTATATGGAATTACAACCGGTTGCCGATTGATGCGGTACCGGATATCACCAACGTACAAGTCCAGATCAACACACAAGCACCCGGTTATTCGCCGCTTGAAGTTGAGCAGCGCATTACCTACCTGGTAGAAGTCGCGATTGCCGGTTTACCGCATGTCGAAAGCACCCGGTCACTCTCGCGTTATGCCTTATCGCAAGTGACCGTGGTATTCGAAGACGGGACCGATATCTATTTCGCGCGCAATATTCTCAACGAGCGTTTGCAGCAGGCCAAAAGCCAAATGCCTGCCGGTATCGAGCCCGAGATGGGGCCGGTAGCTACAGGTCTCGGTGAAATTTTTCACTACTCGGTTCATGCCGATCCAAAAGCACGCCAACCCAACGGACAACCCTACGATGCGATGGCGTTGCGTACCCTGCAAGACTGGGTAATACGCCCGCAATTGCGTTTGGTGCCCGGCGTCACGGAAGTAAACACTATCGGCGGCTTCGAAAAACAATTCCACATCACCCCGGATCCGGGATTGATGCTGGCTTACGGAATTGTGTTTGACGATGTGGTAAATGCGCTGGAAAAAAACAACACCAATATCGGCGCGGGCTACATCGAGAAGAACGGTGAGCAGTATCTGATTCGTGCGCCGGGGCAGCTCTCCGATATTCCGGCCATCAAAAAAGTCATCGTTGCTCGCCGCGATGGCGTCCCGGTCACGATTGGCGATATTGCGTCGGTAGGGTTGGGCAAAGAACTACGGACCGGTGCCGCCACTCGCGATGGTGAAGAAACCGTGCTCGGTACGGCAGTGATGTTAGTGGGTGAGAACAGCCGAACCGTATCCCACACCGTTGCCGCCAAGCTTGAGGAAATCAATCGCACTTTACCGAAAGGCGTGACTGCTGATGCGGTGTATGACCGTACGGTATTGGTGGAGAAAACCATCTCCACCGTGCAAAAAAACCTGGTGGAAGGTGCAATCCTGGTTGTTGTCGTATTGCTCGTGATGCTCGGCAATGTTCGCGCGGCTCTGCTGACCGCAATGGTTATTCCACTCTCCATGTTGATGCTAATGACCGGAATGGTGCAAACCAAGGTCAGTGCCAACCTGATGAGCTTGGGTGCATTGGATTTTGGTTTGATCGTCGATGGGGCCGTGATCATCGTGGAAAACTGCCTGTTGCGGCTCTCACAACGCCAGCACCATTTGGGACGGCTTCTGGATGTGGAAGAGCGCTTGCATACGGTATTCAGTGCAACCCGCGAAGTATTCACACCCAGCTTGATCAGTGTTCTGGTCGTAATCCTGGTGAACATTCCGATTCTGGCGCTTACCGGTGTGGAAGGAAAAATGTTCACGCCCATGGCGTTCGCCGTGATCATGGCATTAATTGCTGCGCTCATTCTTTCCCTGACATTTGTGCCCGCTGCGCTTGCGTTGTGTATGACAGGCAAGATCGAGGAAAAAGAAAACCGCGTGATAGCCACATCCAAAGCGGCCTATATTCCAACACTCGATTTTGCGCTCAAGCGCCGGGTTCCCATTCTGGTTGGGGCTATTGTATTTGTGATCGGATCTGGCTGGTTGGCATCGCGGATGGGAACCGAATTTGTTCCCAACCTTGATGAGGGAGATATTGCTATACAAGCGTTGCGAATCCCCGGCACCAGCCTCACCCAATCCCTTGAGATGCAATTCCAGGTTGAGAAAGCGGTGATGACTATTCCCGAGGTCTAAACGTTTTTCTCGCGAGTGGGTACAGCCGAGGTTGCGAGTGACCCCATGGGACCCAACATTTCGGATGGCTACGTCATGCTAAAGGACAAAGCAGATTGGCCGGATCCGGACAAATCCAAAGCCGAAATCCTTGAAGCCATTGAAACGCAACTGGCCAAAGTGCCTGGGAACGCCTACGAAATCAGCCAACCTATCCAGCTGCGATTTAACGAACTTATTTCCGGGGTACGCTCGGATCTTGGGGTCAAAATCTACGGCGATGATCTCAGCCAACTACTGGCCTCCGGAAACCAGATTGCCAGCGTGCTGAATAGCATCGAAGGTGCGGATGGCGTGAAGGTGGAACAGGCCGAAGGTCTGCCGTTATTGTCCATTGAGGCGGACCGGGATCTGCTGCTGCGCTACGGCATCAACATGGCGGATCTTCAGGATACGCTGGCAGCCGCAACTGGTGGTGAGGAAGCAGGCCAGATCTTTGAAGGCGATCAGCGTTTTGGATTAGTGGTGAGGCTTCCCGAGAAGCAACGCAATGATCTGACCGCATTGTCCTACCTTCCCATTCCATTACCGGACGGCGGATACGTTCCACTGGGTGAAGTAGCCCGTCTCAATCTTGCCCCTGGTGCGAACCAGATCAGCCGTGAAAACGGTAAACGCCGTTTGGTCGTCAGTGCCAATGTGAATGGCCGTGATCTTGGAGGATTTGTGGCAGAGGTTCAGGAAAAAATCGATCAGCAAGTGAAGTTACCTCCCGGTTATTGGTTAGAGTACGGTGGCACCTTCGAGCAGTTGCAATCGGCATCCGAGCGACTGGCGTTATTGGTCCCACTGACATTGTTAATGATTTTTGCGCTGCTCATGATGACCTTCGGATCTGCTAAAGATGCCTTGCTGGTCTTTAGTGGTGTGCCGCTCGCACTGACCGGTGGGGTTATTTTCCTGTGGTTGCGGGACATTCCACTGTCGATTACAGCCGGGGTCGGTTTCATTACCTTGTCCGGTGTCGCCGTGCTTACCGGCGTCATGATGGTATCTGCCTTTCGTGATGGTTTAAGAAATGGCTTGGCTATCGAGACTGCTATCCGTGAAGGTGCCATGTTGCGCTTGCGACCGATCCTGATGGTCGCGCTGGTTGCTGCACTCGGATTCTTGCCGATGGCGCTGAACACCAGCACCGGCGCTGAAGTTCAGCGTCCGCTGGCCACTGTCGTGATTGGTGGAATTATATCGTCCACCATTTTGACTCTACTCGTATTGCCGGGGTTGTACCGCATGGCCCATCGCGAAACTGATTAGTAACAAAACGCCACCGGTGAAAAACACCGGTGGCAATGATCACTGCACGTTAGTGTTATGAAAAAAGCGTTACCGACTGGAAATATCTAGTTTTTATTCTTGTCGAATTTGCTTTACAGGAGAATTCATTATGATGTCTTTTACACGGTTAATAGCCTTACTTCTTCTCTCAATATTTTTGAGTGCTTGCCAACTAACCTCCCAAGAACACACGCACGTGATATTCAAAACCGATCAATTGAAACAACATCATTTGAGTTTAAATGCTGGAGCACTGTTCGACGGCCCAAATTTAATACTCAGCGGTCAGGTTATGCCTGAACATAAACAAATGCACGTTGAATGTGGCCAATTGCAATTTCAGATTTTTGACAAACAAGGCGTTTTGCTAAAAACAGTGATCGCTGATTACGAACCTTGTCATCTCCATTACCAACCCAACACCCGGCGGTCAGGAAAATTCTCCGTCATTGTGAATGGGGTTCACTCACAGGCACTAATTATTCATACCAACTTACTGGTAAAACAATGACCATTAAAACGCGATTGGTGTTTACACAGAAATATTTTCGATGAGTTGAGGAAATCCAATGGAACATACGTCTGAACATGATACGCAGAAAGCGCCAACAAGCTGCTCAAGTCCGATTGGTGATAACCTTTCCACTGAGCGCAAAACAAAATGTGGTGATTGCTGCGGTGCTGAAACCCAGCTGTCGATGCAGGACGATCCTGACCATGACGCCTCTGAAGCAAGCAATATCAGGTTATTTCTGCCGGCCATCATCAGTCTGGTTGCATTACTGATTGCAATTGCATTGGATATTTTTTTTCCTCAATCGTGGTTTACCGGTTGGGTAAGACTTAGTTGGTATATCGCAGCGTACATTCCTGTTGGTTTCCCTGTACTCAAGGAAGCGGTTGAAAGCATTCGTAAAGGGGATGTTTTTTCCGAGTTTTTCCTCATGGGACTTGCAACCATCGGCGCCTTCGCCATTGGTGAATATCCGGAAGGCGTAGCAGTAATGCTGTTTTACTCTGTGGGTGAGGCTTTTCAAAATATTGCCGTCAGAAGAGCAAAGACAAATATCAGAACCTTACTTGACCAACGCCCCGATGAAGTCAACGTGTTACAAGGAAACCAGCCAGTTACCCGTAAAGCACAAACTGTTGAAATTGGAGAGATTGTCCAACTGAAAGCCGGGGAAAAATTAGCCTTGGATGGTGTGCTAATTTCTAATACCGCCTTTTTCGATACGGCTGCACTGACGGGTGAAAGTAAGCCGGATGGAAAAAATAAAGGTGATGTTGTTTTGGCGGGCATGATCAATCTCAATGGTGTGGCTCAAGTAAAAGTGACCACTGCCTACAGCGACAGTAAATTGTCACGCATTTTAGAACTGGTGCAAAACGCCTCAGCGCAAAAAGCGCCCACCGAATTGTTTATCCGAAAATTTGCCAAAATCTACACGCCGATTGTGGTTGCCCTCGCGTTGGCGATTTGTGTTTTGCCCTACTTTTTTGTCGATAGTTATGTCTTCCGAGAATGGCTTTACCGAGCACTGATTTTTCTGGTGATCTCCTGTCCCTGTGCCTTGGTCATCAGTATTCCGCTGGGATATTTTGGCGGTATCGGTGCGGCCAGTAAAAACGGTATTTTATTCAAAGGCAGTAATTTTCTGGATTCCATTGCCAGCATCCAACATCTCGTCATGGATAAAACCGGCACCATGACCGAAGGGGTATTTAAAGTTCAAGAAGTGAATCTCAAACCGCATGTGCAGCGCGATGAGATCCTAAAAATGGTCAATGCATTGGAGAGCCGTAGCACTCATCCGGTAGCCACCGCGATTCACGAATTTGTCGGCGAAATCGATCACACGCTTACGCTCAACAATGTTGAAGAAATACCGGGGCACGGATTAAAAGCTGACATCGACGGACAGCTCTTGTTAGTCGGTAATTTCCGCTTACTCGACAAATTTTCTATTCGCTATGACCTTGATCCCGCGACCATTGTCTATACCGTCATCGCTATTGCGTATGGCAACCAATTTGCAGGCTACATCACTATTGCAGACAGCGTAAAAGCCGATGCGCAGTTGACAGTGGATGCCCTGAAAAAACTCAACGTCAAGGTCACCATGCTCAGTGGTGATAAAAATTCGGTCGTGCAGTTTGTGGCGCAAACCTTGGGGATTACCAATGCCTATGGTGATTTGTTGCCGGAAGATAAAGTGAATAAAGTAAAGGCCATTCGAGCCGGAAATGAAGCTGTTGCTTTTGTCGGTGATGGCGTCAATGACGCTCCTGTGGTGGCATTGAGTGATGTAGGCATTGCGATGGGTGGACTGGGTAGCGATGCCACCATAGAAACAGCCGATGTCGTCATTCAGGATGACAAACCCAGCAGAATTCCCATCGCCATTGCTATTGGAAAACAGACCAAACGCATTGTTTGGCAAAATATCAGCCTGGCGTTTGGCGTAAAAGCGCTGGTATTAGTATTGGGTGCCGGTGGGTTGGCCACGATGTGGGAAGCGGTATTTGCCGATGTGGGTGTGGCATTACTGGCCATCCTGAATGCCGTGCGAATTCAGCGGATGAAGTTTTGATTACGCAATGCCGTCACCCTCAAAAAAGTGGAAAAGTTCTATGTCACATCAGGGTTTTGGCTCAATACCACACTGCGAATCAGAGCATTCATTGCCCGGTGTTGGACAGCAACGCTTCTGCTGATGGCGCCGATACAGCAAAAAACCGGCAATCAGCAGCAAGGGAATGAGGCATAACCATACCTCCATAAACCCTGAAGTTAACAAGGCGCCGAAGGAGCCTACTGACATTACCCCGGCAACCAGGGCATAAAAAGGTACCGCGCAGCAGCCCAGACAAGCGAGCGCCACCATAAAAAGTGGCATTTTACGTTTGTTCATAAAAACTCCTGTGTGATCCGATGTCTTGAAGGGATTACAGGTTAAAATCTGTAGTAACTACAGATGCAAGTATTGAGGGTTGATATGTTGGGTATAGGGGAACTCTCCCGCACCACTGGCTGTAATATTGAAACCATTCGCTACTACGAGCGACTGGGACTTCTCCACAAACCCCCTCGTACAGAGGGTGGGCACCGCCTGTACAACGGGGTTAATCAACAACGCCTTCTTTTTATTATGAAGACGCGCCGACTGGGCTTCAGCCTGGAACAAACCCGCGAAATGCTAAGCCTGTCCGAAAATACGGAGCGATCCTGTGCCGACGCGCTGGCATTGGTGAACAATAATTTGTGTGACGTGAAAGAAAAAATTGCGGAGCTCCAGCGCATCCAAAAAGCATTGGAGCAAATGGCAAACGATTGCCAATGCTGTTGCCCCAGTGCGCGTGCGCCTGAATGTACTATCGTTGATGCCTTGTCCACACCGGAACAACAGAGAACGTGATGATTAAAATATCCTTGTTATTTATTGCTACCGCCTTGGCGGAAATTATCGGCTGTTTCTTACCTTATCTCTGGTTGCGAAAAGAAGGCTCAGTCTGGTTGTTGGTTCCCGCAGCGGCGAGCCTGGCATTGTTTGTGTGGCTGCTGACATTACACCCGGCTGCCAGCGGGCGGGTTTACGCAGCCTATGGTGGTGTTTATGTTGCAACCGCATTGGTATGGTTGAGGGTTGTCGATGGTGTAAAGCTATCGCCATACGATTGGCTAGGCGCTGGTATAGCGCTATTGGGTATGGCAATTATTGTGGCTGGATGGAAAGCCTGACATAGAGCAAGCTGAGCAAAGTTATTTTTGTAATGCTTACCTGCACCGCAGGCTTTACCGCTATCATGATGATAAAAATAAAATCCAGCATTACTGGTAAGTAACCTGGATTTTATAGAGGCTAAAAAAATATTTAAAAGAATTATTTACAGCCTGTAAAGCCAATATTTTTCAAACAAGATTTTTCCGAAATGCAGCATCCTTCCCGGTGGCTTTAATTTAATATCAGGGTTAGGTTCCGCATAGAAGTTACCTTTACCCATTCCCGCCATGCCATCACCAATCTCCAGGAAGCATTCACCGTAACCTTCGAACACCGTTTTGTTTCCTGACCCCCTGATTTCAACGGCGATGTTATTCGCAACAACCTCGGCTTGCCCATGCGCTAGCACGCCAGCTTTCGGTAAAGGTTTTCCGTTCGATAGAGGAATACCGATGATATCGCCGATTGCAAAAACATTGTCGAATTTGGTTGCCAGAGTGTGGCGGTCAACAGGAATCCAGGGGCTTTCGCCAAGCAACCCGGCTTCACGAATTACAGCAGGAGCCCTGTGCGGAGGGATGTAAACGAGTAAATCAAATGTCGCTGCTGTTCCGTTGCTAAACGCGATAGTGCGTTCTTCTGGATCGATTCCTGTAACAGCGTGTTGCGGAAAATATTTAACGCCTTTGCTTTCCACCATTTGCCGAACTTGTTGCGACACTTCAGGCCCCGTCACTGGCATAGGACCAGGCTCTGGCGAATACACTTCAACACTCACGTTTGACGATAAACCACGTTTGCGGAAATCGGATTCCAGCAACATCGCCGCTTCGTAAGGCGCTGCCGGGCATTTAAACGGCATGGAGCAAACCAGCACCACCATTTTTCCGTTGGTAAGTTTTAATCCTGCATTCCGGATTGCCTGAGCACCATCCAGGGTATACAGGTTATGGCCTGCTGTCGTTAATCCAGGTACGGTTTCCGGGGCGAGTTCCGCACCGGTTGCAATAATTAAATAATCACCGTGATATTGTTCTCCATCGACCAGCACCGCTTTTTTCCCGGGATCAATTTTTTCGATATTTCCGTGAATAACCTCAATACCTTTTTTGGCCAGGCTGTTAATCGGTTTTGATATTTGTTTGGCGTTTCTATCGCCGGAGGCGATCCACAACAACGATGGAGGAAAGATATGATCGGTCAGCCGATCAATCACCACCACGCGATGCTCTTTGGATAATTTTTTGCGTAACTCGGTTGCCGCCACAATGCCGCCAATTCCACCACCAAGGATGAGGATCGTTTTTCCAGAAGCCATATTCTTACCTTATGCAATATTAGTGGTAGTTAGATGTCGGTAAAGCTCAGTTTCTTTTCGAAATACACCGCTCGACCGGAGTCGGTTTCAATCACCGGGTCTGTGAAAAAGTTGAGCGGATCATCAATAGTTCTTCCAGGCAGTATCAGGTCGCGGCCATAGCTCAATAGGAATCGATTTTCATCGATGGAGCCAAAGTAATAATTACGAAGATCCGTTTTTTGTGCCGCTTCAGAACAATCAGCGGGAATCCAGCCTATGCCGTGAACATAAAAACTGGTCCAGCAGTGATAACCACATTTAAATGCAGTGATGTCGCCCTGGGTCATCCCTGTAGGAAATGCCATACCGATTTCAAACTGACCGGGTACGCCACAGGCACGAAGGATGGCAAGAAATAATGAGTGGAAATCTGTGCAGTTGCCTTTGCCAATGGAGCAGGCAAACTCAGCATCACCGTTGCCCCAGCCATCACCGGATTTATCGTATTGCATATGTTCCAATACATGGTCATACGCCGCTTTGGCGATATCGAGGGCATTGGAATGTTGCTCTTTAATGTTGCGGGCAATTCCAAGAATATCGGCAGTAAATTGAATCAGTTTGTTGGGTTGCAATTGTGGCTGATGATGCAATTGCCAACCGGAATGCGTTATTTCGGTAAATTGATTAAAGTCCGTTGTACGTTCACGGCGAGTTGCTGTGGTCGTAACGACCAAATCAATATTATCGACTTTTTCGGTATCGAGGTTTGCGCACAATATGGCATTACCGTAGGTAGCTTCGTATTCAATGCGGTAATCGATATTGGTTTGGACATCAATTGCATGAATGTCCTGGTCGCTCGTTGCACGGGGAAAAGGAATCCATAAATTAATTGCTTTTGCCGATTTGGGAAAATCGGGCACTTTGACATCATAAGTGGTTTGGAATCGGCGACTTTTACTCATGGGTTCTCTCTCCGTCGATAAATTCCGAGGCGAGCGTGTTATGCATCGCCTCAGATTGTGAGCAGTTAAGCGTTGTTACCTTTACTTCAATAACCCGGTATCGCGGGCAACTTTTTCAATGGAATCGAAGTCAGCTTGGCTGGCGGCGACAAACACTTTTGCGCCTTGTAAATCCAGTACCGCTTTTTGTTGTGGATCTTTCGGATCAAGGTTCAAAAATGCATCTTTGAATTTGCTCACCAATTCAGGCGCTAGTCCTTTGCGGGCCGCCCACACATAATCCACGTATTCGGGAGAAGTCCACACCAGTTTGACTTTTTTCGTGTCCACTTTTCCTTCAGCCAGCATGCGATCCCATACTTCGATATTGAGTGCACCACCCTGAACTTTTCCGGATTCAACCAGTTTTACGGTTGCATCATGAGCGCCGCTGTACACCGGTAAACCGGCAAAATCTTTTTCTGGATTAATGGTTAATTGCGACAGTAAAAAGTGACGTGGCATCAAGTGGCCAGACGTGGAGCTCTTGGAACCGAAGGCGAATGATTTGCCTTTAAAGTCTTCTGGCTTTTCAATGCCTGATGTAGTGCTGGCAATGAAAACACTTTTGAATTTTCTATCGATGTCGCGCATGGCCAGTGGCTCAGCGCCCGCGAGGTGGCGAGCTTGTACAAACGTAAAACCACCTAACCAGGCAAAATCAATTTTCCCAGCAGACAGCGCTGATACCGCCGCGCCGTAGTCTGTCACGGCAACATAAGTAACTTTCTTACCCAGTTTTTTTTCCAAATATTCAACCATGGGCTGGTTTTTGCGAGCCAGCTCGGTGGGGTTTTCATCAGGAATACCTGTCACACGAATAACATCGTCAGCTGAGTAAGCAACGGATGCTGAAAATAAACTGGCACCGACGAGCAATGTAGCGATCATTCGCTGCCAAGGTTTGCACAATAAAACGAAGGGTTTCATAAAATCTCCTTTTGTAAGGTCAGGTTTGTGAGTTGGGGTTAATCCTTTCAAGCAATGGTGGTCTGCAACTGGGTAGGCATTAACGCATCCGCTTGATTATTTTTTTTCAAGGCACTGCATTCGTTATCCTCAACAAATTGAACGTTGTCGCGTTGTGCGATTTCAATCATCGCGGATAAGAATTCGGGGGTCGGCTCGATAAAGCCAAGAAAATTTTTGACGATCTGATAATCAGTGTTATGCGATAGCGTTACGCTTGAACATACCCGTGCACCGGTTATTGACGATACTTTTCCATCGGGGTAAACCGCAACCAGTTGCACCATAAGTCCTGTCGGTAATGTGTTATCTGTTGTAATCGTTAATCCTTCTGAAGAAACGGATACGGGATTAATGACATTGAACGCAGGTGCAGCGCCGCAGCGACAACAGAGCTGTGTTATCTCCACTTTGGGAATTTGGCAAGGAAATGGCGATACCACAGCCGCTCCTGATGCCAAGAATAAACGTGAGAAACGTTGTAATAAAGGCGGCTCACACGATGGCCCGTTGAGGATGCGTTTACGCAAACGATCCCCGACATAATCCACACCTGTCACTACAGCAACCATTACCACGAGCAGCACAATAAGGTCGCTGATATGAAACAAACTGATTGAGGTGTAAAGCGCATCACCAATACCCCCAGCACCAACAAAACCAACAGTGGCTGTTGCTCGCACATTTACTTCAAAACGATAAAGTGTGAATGCCACTACGCGTGGATTTACTTGTGGGAGAACGGCATATAGCCAAGTGGATAAACCGCTCGCGCCACTGGCCTGCATGGCTTTTGCAGGGCCGGGCTCTACTTCTTCATAAACATCGGTATAGAGTCGTCCCAACACGCCGATGTTATGGACGGCAATGGCCAGTATCCCTGCGAGTGCGCCGGGGCCCACCCACACCACAAATACCAGCGCAAGTGTAAGCTCGGGCATTGCGCGGGTAACCTGCAAAAAGAATTGCGAACTACCTTGCAGTGCGCGTGACATCCATAAAGACACCCCGCGTTTACCATAGGTGTTCTCCAGATAGCTTTTCGTTATCAGGGATTTGGTGGAAAGTGGCGCAAGGAAAAATGCAAAGACAGCCGCAAGCAAGGTAGCGATCCAGGCCATCAATAATGTTTGCCACACCAAGGATGCGGTCTTTTCTAAAAACTCATCACTTAAATCAAATGCGTTTGCACGGGGCAAATTATTCCAGCTTCCACTCAGCAGATCCGCCCAAGGAATATCGAGGTAGGCAACGCTCGCGATTGCACCGGCAACAGCAAATAGCATTGCCCATTTCACGGGATGGCGGCGCAGGAACGCGCTCACCCATTCCAATGCAATAACAAATACCAAAACAGCGATTAGTGTCGTCGCTAATTTATCGAATTCGAGATAGCGAATGCTCAGTGCAATTTCACTGCCCAAACCGCCAGCACCGACAACGCCCAGAATGGTACCCGTGCGGATATTGCACTCCATTCGGAACAGCGCGTAAGCAACCCATTGGCGTTTTACTTGCGGCAAAATGCCGTGCATTAAAATACCCCAGCGTCCTACACCGGCCGCACGTAAACCACCGACGATTCGACTATCAACCGCTTCCGCTAATTCCGCGTAGAGCTTGCCAATAGATCCACCGACCGTTAAACCAATCGCGAGTACAGCAGCACCGGGACCAAGCCCCAGAATTTGTACAAACAGATAAGCCCAGACAATTTCCGGAATTGAACGAAAAAATCCGAGCGTAAAGCGCGAGAGTGATCGAGCGGTTGCGACCACCACCGACTGGCGTTTTCCCTGACGACCTGGTGGGTCAGGTAATTCGGGAATGCGAATCGCAAACATCGCAAGACTAATACCGATGACAACCGCAAATACCGTCCCGAGAATCCCAACAAATAAGCTTTCAAAAGAAAGCAAAAGAATACGCTGGAGAAAATCCGTTGATAAATTGGGATGCAACAAACCGCTGAGCAATTCACCTGCATTGTGTATGCCGTCGCTGTCAAACAAGGCTCCAGGATTAATCCTTGTACCTTCCATTGCCAAAATAAACGTGAGCCCGACTGCGCACCAAATCAGGTACCGCTTTAGCTCCTGTTTGCGGTCAAACTCGCTCATAGTTTCCCTCACTGAATTCCTTGCTTCCTTGATAGAGCAGATCCAATGCATCGGGTGTTACTTCCGCTGGCTTGGCATCCAACACCAAAGTGCCGTCACGTAAACCAATAATGCGGTCGCACCGATGCATGATAGCGTCCAGCCAATGTGTGCAGAAAACGAGGGTGACACCACGCTCTTTAGCCTGGTTGAGGATAATTTCGGTCACTGCGCGTGCGGTGGCAGGATCAAGCGATGCAGTAGGTTCATCGGCC
>JACCDS011567011.1_pt1 | contig 24794 bp, 22 predicted proteins | sample 7446441 | NCBI WGS metagenome assembly JACCDS01 (sample SAMN15323445, study PRJNA562643) | freshwater metagenome | isolation source: river surface water | place: USA:Blue River Watershed | collected 2017-08-17 | reverse complement strand
TCGGATGCTATTCCGCAACCCGAATCGTCTAAAGTTGCCATTGAATGGTATGAAGCCAAATTGCAACAAACCCTTTTGGAAATTGAAGATAATTTTGAAAAATATAGAATTTCAGATGCTTTGATGGGAATTTATAAATTGGTTTGGGACGATTTTTGTTCTTGGTTTTTAGAAATGATTAAACCAGGGTACCAACAACCGATTGATAGTGTTACTTTGGCGAAAGCTATTGAAATGTTGGAAAACAACTTGAAATTATTGCATCCATTTATGCCGTTCTTGACCGAGGAGATTTGGCAGTTATTGGCTGAAAGAACTAAAGAAGAAGCGTTGATTGTTTCGACTTGGCCAACAATGAAACCATTTAATGCGAGTTTGATTTCGGATTTTGACAACACCATTGAGGTGATTTCGGGTATTAGAACCATTCGTAAAGACAAGAATATTCCGTTTAAGGAGGAAATTAAATATGAATGGACAACAGATATATTTAATAAATATTCTCCAATTATAGATAAACTTACTAATTCAGGATCTTTATCTGAAAGTGATAGAAATTTAGGTTTAGGCGCTACAGCTTCATTTATTACAGGAACTACTACAACAACCACTACCACTATTTATTCGAGTGTTATAAAAAATACAGAAGAAGAAATTGCCAAATTGACAGAAGAGTTGAATTATACCAAAGGGTTCTTGAAATCCGTACAAGGAAAATTATCCAATGAAAAATTTGTGGCTGGTGCGCCAGAAAAAGTAATCGAAATGGAACGCAAGAAAGAAGCGGATGCTTTGGCAAAAATTGCAACGATTGAGCAGAGTTTGGCAGGCTTGAAATAGCTTCTGACTTTTAAATAAAAAAATCCCGTTCTATATTAGAACGGGATTTTTTTTGTGAATTATATTTAAAACTAACTCAATAAAAATAAGAATATTAAAGGGAAAATAATTCCAGCAACGGCTAGTTTCCAACCGCGTTGTTTCCAACTGAATTTACCCGCTTTGATCATAATAGTTCCTGTTAAAGCAATTGTAATTAAGCTTATTGCAAAAATGTCTGAATAGTAAATCCAGAAGTTCGAATTGCTTTTATGTAATTCTACAATATGATTGATAAAAGGTGTTTTAGCAAAACTTGAAATTTCTCCTTTACCGGTTGCTAAGTCAAATTCGACATCATTTTTTTCAAACGATACTTGGAATTTTCCGTCTTTTACTCGAGATCTTCTAAACTCATCTTCAATGCCCAATTTTTTACCTAAGTCTTTAGCAAAATCTTCGGTTAATAAGGCTTCTTCTTTTGGAAGGGCATAGGTTACAGCTTTAGTCGAAACGGTATATTTCTCAGGATGCCAAGTTTTTCTGTGGTTTTGAATAATTCCTGAAAGGGCAAAAGAAACAATTAAGCCGATGTAAAAATAGCCTAAATCACGGTGTAAGTTTCTCCAATTGATTTTTTTCATAGTATATGTTTTTTGGTTTTATATATAGACTAAGCGAATATAAAAAGGTTTAATTAGAATTTGTATTTTAAACTGGATAAAATTTGACGAGGTGCAATTGGATTCACGCTGTAATTCTCATGTACCGTATAGCTTAATTCATTTGTGATGTTCGAAAGTTTGCATAAAATACTCCATTTTTTCCAAGTATAACCTGTAGATACATCAATAGTAGTATAGCCATTCAAAGGAATGGTTCGGTCAGGAATAGTTTGTCCAATGGTGTTATTGTATCCTCCAAGTCGCTCGCCTGTATAATTCATCATAGAACCTAATGAAAGGCCTTTTAGTTTGCCAAAAGGGATAGTATAGAAAAAGCTAAAGTTTGCTGTATGTGCTGGTGTTCTTACCAATCGATCTCCTTCAATAAAACTACCTGTTACTCCAGTAGTTTTTGTATAGCGCATATCATTATAACTGTATCCCGTCATAATGGTCATGCCTTCAGCTGGTTTGGCTTGGATGTCAATTTCAATTCCTTTGCTAGTGGTTGCACCATTCAAGGTTTTTACATTCGTATCGATGTTGATTGTTCCATCCGACTTGAATTCGGCAGTTTGGGCTAAATTACTATTGGTTATTTGGTACAAAGTGAGGTTGGTACTTAGGATTCCTTTCCAAAAATCTTTCTTGATTCCTATTTCGTATTGGTCAATTAAAGAGGGTTTCAAAGGCTCATTAGTAATGGTAACTCCGGTATTTGGAATAAATGAGTTAGAATAACTACTGAATAAAGAGGTATTTGGATTGGGCTGGTACACCAAACCTAGCTTAGGCGAAAAAGCCTTATTTTGTATAGCATCTCCTTTGACGATACTATTTTGAGGAGAAAAATTGTAGGTATCGGCAACTGCTTCTTGCCAAGACCAGCGAATCCCTGCTAAAACTTTAAACTGTTTGGTTACACTCAATAAATCTTGAGCGTAGACTCCAAAACGATTAGTAGTAGTTTTGACTATTTTAGTAGTTGTTGCTGTTGGGATATCAGTTCTTGTAAGGAATTTGGAAGCGTCAAAAATATTGATAATGTCATAATTAGTAGTGTTGAAAACAAAAGTATAGGCTTGGGCCAATGCGTTTTCCGAATCAATACCAGAAAATACTTGGTGTTTTATACTTCCTGTTGTAAAGGTTCCCTGAATATTGATTTGAGAACCAATGATTTGTTCGGTGGCTTTATTTTGTCCCAAGGGGCGCGTCCAATCTCCATTGGCTAAAGGTAAAATACGTTCTGTTCCAATTGAAATTCTATCGTAATTTTGAAATGACGAATTGAAACTTAGTTTCCAATCTGAATTCAATTGATGTTTGATTAATCCCGAAAGCGAGGTTTGTTTAGTTTGTCCGTTGGACCAAAGCGCCCCTAAATAGGCTGCTCTTGGGACATTGGCTACAATTTGGCCAATTACTCCTGTTCCAAAATCAGGAGTCCAATTATCTTTTAGGTAATCTCCTTGAATAATGATGTCAGTTTTAGGAGTTACTTTATACAAGAACGAAGGATTCAGGTAAACACGGTCTCGGGTGACATTATTTCTAAAACTTCCAGAGTTTTCATAGGTGCCGACAAAACGATAAGCCATCTTTTTTGAAAGGGGACCGTAAAAATCCAAAGTAGGTTTGTAAAATGAATAACTCCCTGCTTGAAAATTGATTTCGCCACCTTTAGTAAAAGAAGGCGTTTTAGTCACCATATTCAGAATTCCTCCAGGAGTTACATTTCCAAATAATAATGCGGCACTTCCTTTGAGTACTTCTACTTTTTCAAGAGTAGCGACTTCGGGCATGGAACCTCCATTTTGACGAAAACCATTTTTTAGCATATTATTAGCGGTCATATCGTAACCTCTTGACCAAAAGGATTCCTGAGCGCCTCCTCTTGCAGAACCTACATAAACACCATTTACGTTTTTAACCACTTCGCTTAAACGAATCGTTTGTTGCTGTGTAATAACTGCGTGACTCACAATTTGAATACTTTGTGGTAAGTCCATCGGTTTGATGTTTAATCCAGATAAAACCGTTTCTTTTTTCTTATTTGGACTTTCTTTAATGATAATTACGATTTCTTTTAAGGTTTGCATTTCTTCTTCCAAAGTGAAACTGACTCTCGTAATTTCGTTAGCGACTACTTTTATTTCTTGACTTTGTCTTTTAAGTCCTTCTGCATCAATGGTTATGGTGTGTATACCAATAGGAAAATTGTCGAAATGAAACAATCCATTAGCATCGGTTTTGGAACTAGTGATTTTCTTACCTAATTTGATGGTTACTCCTGAAAGAGGGAAACCGTCTTTAGAAATAATTTTCCCTTCAATAGAGCCTGTTTCTTGAGCAGTGCTTAAAAAGGAAATGAAAAATAATAAAAATAGAATTTTAATTTGCGCGATCATAATAGTTTATTTGGAATAAATAAAAATAATGATGCAAATATAAAAGCGCAATTTGAATAATCAAAGTTTATTTAGATTAAATCTTAATAATAATATTAAATTTGGTTTTGGTTTGTTGAAAATCAGTTTTTTAGGAAATAAAAAACCTTGCTTTTCTAGGGCAAGGTGTGAATAGTTATTCTAGTAAAGCAATTTATTTAATTCGTTTTGGTCATTTTGAACTGTTCCGAAACTGCTTTTTTAGCTAGATTTCCAGAAATTGAAATCGTGATCGCTGTTTTAGAATTGCGCTGGTATTTTATTTTTTGAGGATAGTCGTTTTTAAGGTTTTCAAAAACCAATTCGTTTTCTGTTTCGGATAACAATGGAAATAGAATAGGTTTGTCATTATTTTGTCCTTTTATAATGGTTTCATAAATGAGTTCGCCCTCTTTTTCTTTTAAAGCAATATTTTCAAAATGCAAGGTATCTTTTTCTTTAATAAAAAATGAACCTGCTACCAAAGTACTGTCGTTGGGTTTGGACCAAGTTTCATTTAAAATCCCTTCTTCAGATTGGTTTTTCCAATCTCCAATTAACCACTCGGAGGCTTTTATTTTGTCGTTTTTATGACTGTTAGTACAAGATAATAACAGGAGACTTACTATTGAAAAGAGATATAATTGACGCATTTTGTATAATTTAAAAGTGTTTTGAAACGAATACAATATTAAGAAAAAGATTTGAATTAGCCCAGATGATAGCGGCATCCTGTGGCGGCGGGGTTCGCCGATACAGATATAGCGGACAGCTGGAAGGAGCTTCTAAAAAATCTGAATTTCGGAAATTAATTCTGCAATCTTTTTTGTATTTTTGCCGTCCAAATAAAGGAAAGAAATAAGATGTTAGATAGACTTCAGATAGTTAAGCAGCGTTTCGATGAGATTTCGGATTTGATTATTCAACCCGATGTGATTGCTGATCAGAAACGTTATGTGCAATTGAACCAGGAATATAAAAACCTGAAAGCCTTGGCTGAGAAACGCGATGAATATGTTTTATTGATGGCTAACATTGATGAGGCTAATGAAATTATTGCAGACGGTTCAGATGCTGAAATGGTGGAAATGGCCAAAATGCAATTAGACGAAGCGAAAGAACGTTTGCCAGAATTAGAGGAAGAAATCAAGTTTATGTTGATTCCTAAAGACCCAGAAGATGCTAAGAATGTGATGGTGGAGGTACGTGCTGGAACTGGTGGAGACGAAGCGAGTATTTTTGCTGGTGATTTATTCCGTATGTACACTAAATATTGTGAAGGTAGAGGGTGGAGAACATCGGTGGTGGATATGAATGAAGGAACTTCGGGAGGATTTAAAGAGGTTATCTTTGAAGTTACTGGCGAAGATGTGTATGGTACTTTGAAGTTTGAAGCAGGAGTTCACCGTGTGCAACGTGTGCCACAAACGGAAACGCAAGGTCGTGTTCATACATCGGCAGCTACAGTAATGGTTTTACCAGAAGCGGAAGAATTTGATGTGCAAATTGATATGAATGATGTTCGTGTGGATTTCTTCTGTTCGTCAGGACCTGGAGGACAATCTGTAAATACCACTAAATCAGCGGTACGTTTGACACACATTCCAACAGGTTTGGTGGCGCAGTGTCAAGATCAGAAATCACAACATAAGAATAAAGATAAGGCGTTAACGGTTTTACGTTCTCGTTTGTACGAAATGGAATTGGCGAAAAAGCAAGAAGAAGATGCTTCAAAACGTACTTCTCAAGTAAGTTCGGGTGACCGTTCGGCTAAAATTCGCACCTATAATTATGCGCAAGGTCGTGTAACGGATCACCGAATTGGGTTGACGTTATATGATTTGGGTAATATTATGAATGGTGATATTCAGAAAATTGTTGACGAATTGCAATTGGTGAACAATACAGAAAAATTGAAAGAAGCTAGCGAAGTTTTTTAATTCAATAGTATGAAAGTATAAAATAAAAAATGCCCTCCTAAAATTATAGCGTGCGGCATTTTTTTTTGAAATAAACACACAACAATGACAACACAGCACTTAATAGACCAAATCCAATTGAAGAAATCATTCTTATGCGTAGGTTTGGACGTGGATTTGAATAAGATTCCGAAGCATTTATTGGCAACCGAAGATCCAATTTTCGAATTCAATAAAGCCATTATTGATGCCACGCATGATTTAGCGGTAGCCTACAAACCTAATACTGCTTTCTACGAGGCTTACGGAATCAAAGGTTGGTTGTCTTTAGAAAAAACGATTGGTTATATCAACGAAAATTATCCTGCTATTTTTACTATTGCCGATGCCAAGAGAGGCGATATTGGCAATACGTCTTCGATGTATGCCAAAGCTTTTTTTGAAGATTTGAATTTTGATTCAGTAACCGTGGCTCCGTATATGGGGAAAGATTCGGTAGAACCTTTTTTAGCTTTTGAAGACAAACATACCATTATGTTAGCTTTGACGTCTAACGAAGGAGCTTTCGATTTTCAAACCTTGAATGTGAATGGAACGGAATTATACAAGCAAGTATTAGAAACGTCTAAAACTTGGAAAAACAGTCATAATTTGATGTATGTGGTTGGTGCTACCAAAGCCGAATATTTTACTGAGATTCGAAAAATTGTTCCGGATAGCTTTTTGTTAGTTCCTGGAGTAGGAGCGCAGGGAGGAAGTTTGTCAGAAGTGTGTAAATACGGTATGAATGCTAATGTAGGGTTGTTAGTCAATTCTTCAAGAGCGATTATTTATGCTTCTAATGGAACTGATTTTGCAGAAAAAGCAAGAGCCGAAGCTTTACAAGTACAACAAGAAATGCAGGATATTTTGAGCTAACAGAGTTTAAATTTCTATATTTACAAAAAAAGACCCCTTGATTAATTATACCATTTACGAAAATAAAGATAGCAACCAATGGGTAACTTTTGTCCATGGGGCTGGAGGTAGTTCGTCTATTTGGTTCAAGCAAATTCGTGATTTTCAAAAAGAGTACAATGTATTGTTATTGGATTTAAGGGGTCATGGAGCTTCTCAAACCAAATTAAAAAAGGCATTCAAACAGAAATATACTTTTTCGGCTTTGGCTAATGATATTTTGGAAGTTTTGGATCACTTGAAGATTGAGAAGTCGCATTTTGTTGGGATTTCGTTAGGGACTATCTTAATTCGCCAGTTGGCTGAAATGTACCCAGAACGTGTGCAAAGTATGATTATGGGAGGCGCTATTTTAAAAATGAATTTCCGTTCTCAAATTTTAATGGTCGTTGGTAATACATTCAAATATGTTTTACCGTATTTGATTTTATACCGCTTTTTTGCCTTTGTTATTATGCCTAATAAAAACCACAAGCAATCTCGAATCCTTTTTATTAACGAAGCGAAGAAGTTGTACCAAAAAGAATTTATCAAATGGTTCAAATTGACTGCTGAAATCAATCCTGTTTTGCGATGGTTTCGTCAAGTGGAATTGAATATTCCGACCTTGTATGTAATGGGTGAGGAAGATTATATGTTTTTGCCTGCCGTTCGAAAAGTAGTGGAGAGTCATTATCGAAGCTCTAAACTGTGTGTGATACAAAACTCAGGTCATGTGGTTAATGTGGAACAACCTGTTGTATTTAATTCTGAGGTACTTTCCTTTATTAAAATAAATCATTAAAAAAATGCCGATAACTTTTTAAGCTATCGGCATTTTCATAACTAACCAAAACCAAAATAATAAATAACCAGTTTATTATCACTACAAATATCATAAATGATTGATAGTAATTGTGTTAAGGTTTTGTTATTAGTTTGTTGGTGATTCGTTAACTTTTTAATTCTTATGAGAATACTACCGTCTTGTTATTGTACACAATAGTTTTGCGTTCTGAATGTAATTTGATAGCTCTTGCTAAAACCATTCGCTCCAAATCCCGGCCTTTCATAATGAAATCTTCAATAGAATGGCTGTGAGAAACTCGAGTAATATCTTGTTCGATGATTGGGCCTTCGTCTAATTCTTCAGTTACATAATGACTTGTTGCTCCAATGATTTTTACGCCACGTTTGAAAGCCGAATGATAGGGTTTTGCCCCTGGAAATGCGGGTAAAAAGGAGTGGTGAATATTAATAATCTTATTTTTATAAGCTGTAATTAGACTAGGTGTAATAATTTGCATATAACGCGCCAATACAACAAAATCGATTCGGTGCTTAGCTAATAAATCCAATTGTTGCTGTTCTCCTTGTGCTTTAATTTCTTTGGTAAAAGGCACATATTCGAATGGGATTCCAAAACGATCAGCAACTGGTTTTAAATCTTCGTGATTACTAACAATTAAGGGAATTTCTAGATTCAATTCGCCTGCACTAAATCTTCCTAAAATATCATACAAACAATGGTCGTATTTAGAAATAAATAATGCCATTCTTGGTTTCTGTTCTTGAGGATATATTTCCCAATTCATATTGAACGGGTTGGCCAAATGAGTTTCGAAATGTGATTTAATCGATTCTAAATTCCAGTCTTTGGCACTAAATTCACATTCCAAACGCATGAAGAATACATTTTCATCGGCATCTACATGTTGGTCTAGATAAGTGATATTTCCATCAATCGAAGCAATATAGTTAGTCACCGTAGCAATAATTGATTTTTGGTCTTCGCAGTGAATAAGTATTGTAATTCGTTGCATATATTTTGTTTTTTGGAACTAGTTTTTTGTTTGTTAATCTCGTTTCAAAACTAAACTTATTTTTCAATTGAATCACCTCATTTTTAAAACAATATGAAGTGGAATTGTTTAGAAATGGAGTTTAAATTTTGTCAATTTTTAAATAGCCAATGTGAAGTTGGTCCTCTTTTAATACCACTTCAGAAGGTGTAATTTGTATTGAATAGTTTTCTTTGTAAATAGGGGCTAAAATATCCGCTACATTATAAATATCATCTACATCAATACCGTATTTATCATCAATGTGAGATGTAGCTCCTTCAAAGCTAAAGTGCTTATAAAAAGTAGTAGCTTTGGCTACTTTAGAGGCTAAACCTAAACTTTCGGCTACTGCCAATGTTTTGTAATGGTATTCTTCGAATTCATTTTCTTTATAGCCTCCTAAATTAATGAAGTACAAGTTTTCGCTACTTGCTGTTGTTGCTTTAGTTCCGATTGTAATCGAAAAATTAGCAACGGTAGTTACTTCGCGCCAAGCGTCAATATGAATTTTCCCTTTGGCTTCAGGCCAAAAAGCATTCATTTGGGGAATTAATTCTTTTAAAGAATTTCCAATTCCAAAAAAAATATCGTGTTGTTCGGTATATCGGCCTTCGGGAGTGCATCCCAACATGACCATATATAATTTTAAAGTATCTGTCATAAAGACAAAAATAAGGATTTTAAATAGGATGTAAAAGGCTTTGTGTTTTGATATTTATTCACAAAAAAAAGTGCCTTCTTTTGGAAGGCACTCATTTTATATAATTGGAATTAGATTACAAAGCTGATTTTACAGTTTTGATAATTCTAGCAGCAATTTTGTATGGATCTCCATTTGAAGCTGGTCTTCTGTCTTCTAACCAACCTTTCCATCCTTTTTGAACAGTGATTAATGGAATACGGATTGAAGCTCCTCTATCAGATACTCCATAAGAGAAATCGTGGATAGATGCAGTTTCGTGTTTACCAGTCAAACGTTGGTCGTTGTAAGCACCATAAACAGCAATGTGTTCTTTAGTTACAGGACGGAACGCCTCACAGATTCTTTCGTAAGTAGCTTGATCTCCACAAGTTCTTAATACATTGTTAGAGAAGTTAGCGTGCATACCAGAACCATTCCAGTCAGTATCTCCAAGTGGTTTTGGGTGGTATTCAATATAGTAGCCATATTTCTCAGTCAAACGATCTAATAAGTATCTAGCAACCCAGATTTCATCACCTGCTTTTTTAGCTCCTTTAGCAAACAATTGGAATTCCCATTGTCCACAAGCAACTTCTTGGTTAATACCTTCGAAGTTAATTCCAGCAGCAATACATAAATCAGCATGCTCTTCAACTAATTTTCTTCCGTGAGTGTTTTTTCCACCAACTGAACAGTAGTACATACCTTGTGGTGCAGGGTAACCTCCAACAGGGAATCCTAAAGGCAATAAAGTCTTAGTATCCATGATGAAATATTCTTGCTCAAAACCAAACCAGAAATCATCATCCTCGTCGTCGATAGTTGCTCTACCATTAGAAGGGTGTGGAGTTCCGTCAGCATACATAACTTCTGACATTACTAAATAACCATTAACACGAGTTGGATCTGGATAGATTGCAACTGGTACTAATAAACAGTCTGAAGATCCACCTTCAGCTTGTTTTGTTGAAGACCCGTCAAATGACCAGTTTCCAATTTCTGCCAAAGTTCCTTGAAAGTTTTCGTGCTCTTCTACTTTAGTTTTACTTCTAAGATTTTGAGTTGGTTCGTAACCATCTAACCAAAGGTACTCTAATTTAATTTTAGCCATGATAATATAAATTTATTTTGTGATTCAAATTCTGGTACAAATTTAAAATATTTTTTCGGTGCTAAAAAAAAAGGGGGTGTTTTTTATATTGTAATAGGTTACTTTTCACAGAACTGCATTTTATGAGGGGTATATTTAAAAAAAAACAATTTTTTCAACTAATAAAAAATAATTTCGCAATTGTCTCTCTCGATTTTAAATTGTTTTTTATTGTTTATCTTTGTTTCCTTAGTGAAAATGAGTATTTAATAATTTAAAATTGTCAAAATGTCAACATTACGTTTTCAAGCTTTGAGAGAAGCATCTACAAGAAAGCCACTACACTTTGAAGAGGCCGAAAAAAAATCAATAATTTTTGGGTCTAATGTTTTTAATGCCAAAGCCATGAAGCAATACTTGACTTCAGAAGCGTATAAAGCAGTTCAAGGGGCTATTCAACATGGAACTAAAATCGACAGAAAGATTGCGGATTATGTAGCTATGGGGATGAAAGAATGGGCGCTTTCAAAAGGAGTAACTCATTACACACACTGGTTTCAGCCTTTGACAGGTACTACAGCTGAGAAACACGATGCTTTCTTTGAAACTTCGTATGATGGAAGTGATCCAGTAGAAAAATTTGGTGGCGCACAATTGGTACAACAAGAACCTGATGCATCAAGTTTTCCTAATGGTGGAATTCGAAATACATTCGAAGCAAGAGGTTATACTGCTTGGGATCCCACTTCTCCAGCGTTTATATTTGGGACAACTCTTTGTATACCAACCGTTTTTATCTCTTACACAGGAGAAGCTCTAGATTACAAAACACCTTTGTTGCGTGCGTTGACTGTAATGGATGATGCAGCTACTGAGGTGTGTAAATATTTTGACAAAAATGTAAAGAAAGTAACTGCTACTTTAGGATGGGAACAAGAATATTTCTTGGTAGATCGTTCTTTGGCAAAGTCGCGTCCTGATTTAATGATGACGGGAAGAACTTTGCTAGGACATACATCGGCAAAAGGACAACAATTAGACGATCATTATTTTGGTTCAATTCCTACACGAGCATTGACTTATATGAGGGATTTAGAGCAAGAATGTATGTTGTTAGGAATTCCTGTTAAAACACGTCATAACGAAGTGGCACCGAACCAATTTGAGTTGGCGCCTATTTTTGAAGAAACTAATTTGGCGGTAGATCACAACTGTTTATTAATGGATGTAATGGAAAAAGTGGCAGAACGTCATGATTTCAAAATTTTATTCCATGAAAAACCTTTTAAAGGAGTAAACGGTTCTGGAAAGCATAACAACTGGTCATTGGCAACAGATACAGGTGTTAACTTGTTGAGTCCAAGTAAAACACCAATGAGTAATTTGCAGTTTTTGACTTTCTTTATCAATACAATTAAAGCGGTAAACGATAATGAATCTCTTTTAAGAGCTTCGATTGCAACGGCAAGTAATGACCATAGATTAGGCGCGAATGAAGCACCGCCAGCCATTATTTCGGTATTTATTGGAGATTCGTTAACTAAGGTTTTAGCAGAGTTAGAAGGGGTTACCACTGGGAAATTATCGCCTGAAGAAAAAACCGACTTGAAATTAAATGTAGTAGGTAAAATTCCAGATTTGATGTTGGATAATACGGATCGAAATAGAACATCTCCATTTGCATTTACAGGAAATAAATTTGAGTTTAGAGCGGTTGGTTCTTCTGCCAATTGTTCGAATGCTATGACAACTTTGAATGCTATTGTAGCCAAACAATTGCGTGATTTTAAAGTGGAGGTAGATACTTTAATTGACGAAAAAGGCATGAAAAAAGACGATGCTATTTTTAACGTTTTAAGAGAATACATCAAACAATCTAAAAAAATTCTTTTTGAAGGTGATGGTTATAGCGACGCTTGGGAACAAGAAGCGGCTAAAAGAGGTTTGAGCAATTACAAAACTACTCCAGAAGCCTTGAAGGCAAGAGCGTCTAAACAAGCGTTGGATTTGTTTTCTGAATTGGGAATCATGAATCATGTTGAAGTAGAAGCACGTTACGAAATTGAATTAGAAGAATATACTAAAAAAATTCAGATTGAAGGTCGTGTATTAGGTGATATTGCTCGCAATCACGTGATTCCAACGGCGATTCGTTACCAAAATACCTTGATTGAAAACGTTCGTGGATTGAAAGAGATATTTGGAAAAGATTTTGAAAGTGTTTCGAAAGAACAAATCTCAATTATCAAACAAATCTCAGGACATATCGAAGGAATCAATACTAAGGTGGAAGAAATGACTGAAGAAAGAAAAAAAGCCAATGGTTTAACCGATGCTCAAGCAATGGCTGAAGCTTATTGTAATAAGGTAAAACCATATTTTGACATCATCAGAAACCACTGTGATAAATTGGAATTATTAGTAGATAATGAGCTATGGACATTGACTAAATACAGAGAATTATTGTTTACTAAATAATAATTAGTATGTAATTTTTAAAGAAAAGCCGCTTCATTGAAGCGGCTTTTTTATGGAATGAAAAATAGATGAATTAGCTAGGTATTCGGCTTAGGCAAAAGCCAAAAAAATAATTATCTTTGCCCAAAATACAATTTGCCGAAAGGCAGACGACACACAACTAACTACATGAGTTCAGATACTTCAAAAAGATACGCACAACGCGGTGTTTCGGCATCCAAAGAAGATGTGCATAATGCTATTAAAAATATTGATAAAGGATTGTTTCCACAAGCCTTTTGTAAAATCGTTCCTGATTATTTAACCCAAGATGATAATTACTGTTTGATTATGCATGCTGATGGTGCGGGTACCAAATCGTCTTTGGCTTATATGTATTGGAAAGAGACGGGAAATATATCGGTTTGGAAAGGGATTGCGCAAGATGCGTTGATTATGAATATTGACGACTTATTGTGTGTGGGAGCAACTGATAATATTTTGCTTTCTTCTACTATTGGAAGAAATAAAAATCTAATTCCTGGAGAAGTAATTTCGGCGATTATTAACGGAACAGAAGAATTAATTAAAGAATTGGATTCTTTTGGAGTGACTATTCATTCTACTGGTGGTGAAACCGCTGATGTGGGTGATTTAGTTCGAACTATTATAGTTGATTCAACCGTTACAGCAAGAATGCCTCGTGCTAAAGTAATTGACAATGCCAATATTCAAGCGGGTGATGTAATTGTAGGTTTAGCCTCTTTTGGACAAGCTACTTACGAGAAAAGTTATAATGGAGGTATGGGAAGTAATGGGCTGACTTCGGCGCGTCATGATGTGTTTGGGAAGTATTTGGCACAAAAATATCCAGAGAGTTTTGACTCAGCAGTTCCTGAAGAATTGATTTATTCGGGTCAAGTCAACTTAACTGATGCAGTAGAAAATTCGCCAATAGATGCGGGTCAGTTAGTACTTTCTCCGACTAGAACCTATGCTCCAATTATCAAGAAAATTTTAGATACCTATTCTTCAAAAGAAATTCACGGAATGGTGCATTGTAGTGGAGGAGCGCAAACTAAAATTTTACATTTTGTAAACCAACTTCATATTATAAAAGACAATTTGTTCCCAGTTCCGCCTTTGTTTCAATTGATTCAAGAGCAATCTAAAACAGATTGGAAAGAAATGTACCAAGTTTTCAACTGCGGTCACCGTATGGAATTGTATGTTCCAGAAGCAGTAGCTCAAGATATTATTGCGATTTCAAAATCGTTTAATGTTGATGCCCAAATTGTGGGTAGAGTAGAAGCTTCGGATACTAAGAAATTAACAATTTCAAGTGAGTACGGTACTTTTGAGTACTAATACAATTTAATTTTTCAATTTTTTTAGATGTACGAATTAGTATTTTGGCAGTATCAGGAAGGGATTTACTTGAATCATCAATTGGTGTACGAATCATTAGTAGAACAAGAGATGGTGGAAGGACTAGAAGAATTGCCTGTAACCGTAATTCTAAACCGTATAGCTAGTGTTTTTTCAACTTGGGAAAAAGTAGATGATAACAGTTGGAAAAATCCGAACGGGAAAGGTGCTTTTCAAGTAAAAACAACGTCTCAAAGTATTCAGATTGATTGCTATGGAACCGAAGGTAAAACAATGGAATTATTGGCTACTACTTTAGAAGAATTCAAATGTCCGTGTTACGATCCTCAAGTGCCGGTGCGTTTCGATGAAATGAGTGAATAAGTTAAGGTTACTTTAGATTTCACTCTTTTTTAAAACCGATTAATTTTCGGTATTTAGTTTCACTTTCTTTTAACTCTTCTTCCAGTTTTTTATATTGGCTAATATCTTTAATCGTTACAATTCCTGCGACTACGGTATTATTTTGATCAATTAAAGGTTTTCCACTAATTAAAACTCGTCTTTTTTCTTGGCTATTAGGACTCCAAAGTACCAAGTCAATGTCATTTGTTTCTTCTCCAAGCAAAGCTCTTTCCATTGGTAAATTTTGAGAAGGGAAAATGGTTTTTTCATCAGGATAATACAATTCAAAATGGTCAATTAAATTGGGAGATATATCCTCATCTTCTTCGATTCCAAAAATTTCATTTGCCATTGTATTAGCTAAAATCGTTTTTTTATCTGTATTAGCAACTAGAATCCCTTCATTAATATTTTCGAGAATAATGCGTAGTTTTTCTTCATTTTCATACAGTTGGCCAATAGTATTTTTTTGTTCGTTTTCCAATTCAATTAAAGCCGTGATGTCCTTTGCAACAGCATATAATAATCCTGTTGAAGTATCGGGAGAAGTAGCCCATTGTAGCCATTTTATTGAGCCATCTTTGCAGATGTATCGGTTTTTGAATTGCAAAGTGATATTTCCACCTTTTAATTTAGTAACTTCTTGAGTAGTATTGTTTTTATCTTCTGGATGGACAAAATTAAGGAAGGGTTGGTCTAATAATTCTTTTTCAGTATATCCTAATATTTTAGAAGTTGCTGGGTTAACACGAATGAATTTTTCTAAAGTAGCAATCAGCATCATCTCAGTTGACATATTGAATAGTTTGTCAGAAGACGCTAATGACTCTTCCAGTTTTTTTCGTTCTGTAATATCCGTTGAAATCCCTCCAATTGCATATATTCGTCCTTTAGAATCATATAAAGGAAATTTTATAGCTAGGTAAATATGTTTCCCATCTTTTTGTTCTATAGTTTCTTCACTTTTGATTTCTTTCAAGGCTTTGACAACTTCCATATCTGAATTTCGATTAGCAAATACTAAGTCTGAGTTCAAAAAATCAGCATCTGTTTTTCCTATAATGCCAGAAGGGTCAACTTGAAATAATGCTGCATATTGTTTGTTAATCAATATGTATTCACCATTTATTTTTTTTATATAAATTGGACTTGATGTATTGTCAATTATAGATTGTAATAGTTGTTGGCTTTCGACCAATAGTTGTTGTGAAAGATTTTTTGCTCGAAGTTGTGCTTTAATGATAAAGTTAACAACAGTCAAAAGTGCTATCGAAAGCAAAAACAAGAATAGCATTACCCCGTCTAAAACTTGATTTAAATTAGTCTTACCTTGACTATGAATTCGTGTAAAAACAACCCAAGCTAAAATGAGTACTATCAATACATTTATAATGAAACCAAGTGTTATTTTTTTTTCAAAAGTAATTTTCATAATAGAGTAGAGAATAGGTTAGTGTTGTGTGATTTGAACCTGAGGGTTGAGGTATCCGTTCCAACCTTCGGTTTTATTTTTGATACTTTCTAAAATAAAAAATACAGCAATGCTAATTATTGAAGCGAAAAAACACCAAACGGAAATAATATATTCTTCATAGAAAAAAATGGTTAGGATATACGAAGCCATTATACTAATTCCTAAAATCCACATTCGTTTTACATTAGATAGAAAAGGAGGAATTATTGTAGCCAAACCATAAAGAATTTCACCGGATCCCTTGAACGATATTGGAAATTCTTGATTATAAGCAACGTGATATCCTATTATTTTGGATTGAACGGGATAGCTAATCATGCAGAACCCTAAATAAAAAGCGATTAAGCAGCCTATAACTAGAAATAGAATATGTAATCGTTGTTTTTTTTTGAAATGTTCTAATTTCATTATTGAAAATGGTACCCAAATTGGCCAAACGACTTGTGCAAAGTATAGATAAATGTAAGTTGAAGGTTGCCGAAGATATTCAAAATCTGAATTAGTTAATGAAATCCATACAAAACCTTCAGCAAATTGCTGGATTGAAAAAATAAGAGGAATAGTAGCAAAATAAAATTGAGAGGTTTGTTGGGTCTTTTTGATGGAGGCTACTCCAATAGCTGCTAAAACTATACCTGCCCCAAAACTTGCATTGGCTGAAAAACACATACACATTACCTTTAAAAGTTAAAATAAAAGTTTTACGGGTCACACTTTTTCATTAAGTGTCCCAGTTGGTAGGTTTTTGCAAATAATTAAGAACAAATTTGAGGAAACTGTAATTGATTAGCAATTAAAGTCAATTACTAAGATAAAAAATATTTTCTAATTTAACAACTGTAAACCAGTATTTTATAGTTTATTTTTTTGTCGTTTTTAATTTTTGTATTTTATTTGGATAAAACTTCCCGAACTTTGTCTCAAAATTTATTTTATGAAAATCAATCTAAAAAACGGAATCGATAAATTACTTTTTGGGATGAAACAAAAAGACGTAGAAGCGATTTACGGGAAACCAGACCGCAATTATAAAGACGAAGATGATAACCAAATTTTAGTGTATAACAAACTTAAAGCACGTTTGACATTCTACCAAGAGGAAGAGTTTAAATTAGGGTATATTGTAGCTTCTAGTGCTGATTTGGAATTATTCGGAAATACAATTATTGGGAAAAAGATAAGTGAAGTGAAAAAAGATTTAGCATCTAACAATATTGCCAAATTCACTCAAGAAGAATTTGATACGTTTGAAAACTATTTTAACGAAGAGAACTGGATTATTTTTCAGACCGAATTTGAAGAAGTAGTAAAGTTCGAAATCGGAGCCATTATCAATGCAAAAGATGAATTTGATTGGAAATTTGGTAAATAACAATTGACTCGATATGAATAAAAAACCTCAACATTAACTGTTGAGGTTTTTTATTTGGGTTAAATTGTTTTTATTGTTTTGGAGTAGGAGCTTTGTCTGAAATCTCTAGTTCAAAAACTAAATTAGTATTGGGTGGTATTACACCTCCAGCACCTCTTTCTCCATAAGCCAATTTAGCGGGAAGGAATAACAACATTTTGTCTCCAATGTTCATTAAACTCAATCCTTCTAAAAAGCCAGGAATCATCCCGTCTTTTTTGCCTGCTTCAAAAGGGAAAGGTTGGTAGCCATTTTGATCTGCACGGGCTTGATTGAATTGTCCGAAAGTTTTAGCAACCTCTGCATAGTTACTATCGAATAAAGTACCGTCTTCAAAATAACCTGCATAATAGAAATAAATAGTACTTCCAGCAACAGGTTTAACATCAGAACCTTTTTGTAAAAGCGCATATTGTAATCCTGAGGCTGTGGTTAAAGCTGTCGCTTTAGTAGCGGCTAAGTAAGCGGCTTTGTCCTTGATTACACTTCCGTATTTTTCAAGATAAGCACGTTTGTTTTCAGCTTGAATAGCGGCTTGTTTAGCTCTGTTTTCTGCATCAATTGCAGCTTGTTTTTTAGCATCTTCTGCTTTGTTAGCATAGTAATCAGAGAAGATTTTAACAGCATCAAATTTAGCGGCTAAAGCCCCTTTTCGAGTAATTGTTACTTTAGTAATAACATCGTTTTGTTCAATTTTATTCACTACATCCATTCCTTGCGTAACCTGACCAAAAACAGTATGTTTTCCATCTAACCAAGGGGTTTCTTTATGAGTGATAAAAAATTGGCTTCCGTTAGTAGCCGGACCTGAATTAGCCATAGAAAGTATTCCTCCTTTGCTGTGTTTTAAATCGGTAAATTCATCTTTAAATGAATAGCCAGGACCTCCAGAACCGTTGCCCGCAGGATCACCACCTTGGATCATGAAATCTTTAATTACTCGGTGGAATTTTAATCCATCATAAAATGGTTTCCCTTTTAATTTTTCATCAGTTACAAAAGTGTTTTTTCCTTCTGCCAAACTGATAAAGTTAGCTACGGTAATTGGTGTTTTTTGAAATTCCAATTGAACTACAATAGTTCCTTTATTGGTTACAATATTGGCAAAAATTCCTTCAGTAGTTTTAGGACTTGCCATTTGTGAAATAGCTGGTTTTTTTGCAGGAAGTCCTTTTTTTAATTTTTGTGCTTGTACACTTATGATTCCTAAAAATAAGAATACTAGAAATTTTGATTTCATCGGGTATGATTTTATTAAGTAGTATTTATTGTGCTTTTAATAATTCAATTTCAAAAATAATATTAGCGTTTGGCGGAATAACTCCTCCAGCACCAGCTTCTCCATATCCTAACTTAGAAGGAATGAAAATCACGGCTTTGTCTCCAAAAGATAGTTGTTCTATTCCTTCAATAAATCCAGGAATCATGCCGTCTTTTTTACCTGCTTGAAAAGGAATTGGTTGGTAGCCATTTTGAGCTGCTCTATTAGGGTCAAAAGTACCAAATGTCTTGCATACACTTTCAATGCTACTATCAAACAAAGTTCCGTTTTCTAAAAAGCCGGCATAGTGAATGAAAATTCCTGTTCCCGCTTTAGGTTTAGCACCGCCACTTTTTTTAGTAATTACAAATTGTAATCCTGATTTTGTTGTAGTTGCTTTTGCTTTTAATGCGGCAAAAGATTTTACTTTAGCATCAATTACAGTTTTGTATTTTTCATTGAAAATACGTTTGTTCTCTGCGTCAATGGCAGCTTGTTTCTTTTGATTTTCCGCCTCAACGGCAAAATAATCATGGAATACTTTTACGGCATCAAATTTTTTAGCAGCATCTCCATTACGAATAATCGTTACTTTACTCATATAATCATCTTGAAGAATTTTGTTTACCGCTTCCATTCCGTTGCCTACTACATGACCAAAAATGGTGTGTTTTCCATCTAACCAAGGAGTTTCGATATGGGTAATAAAAAACTGACTACTGTTTGTTGCAGGACCATTATTGGCCATGGCCAAAACACCACCTTTATCAAAACGCAAATCGGTAATTTCATCTTTAAAATGATAACCTGCATCACCAGAACCTGTTCCAAGAGGATCTCCTCCTTGAATCATGAAGTTTTCAATTACTCGGTGAAATTTCAATCCGTCGTAAAAAGGTCTATTTTTGATGTTTTCATTGGTGACGAATTCGTTTTTACCTTCGGCAAGACTAACAAAGTTAGCTACTGTTATAGGTGCTTTTTCATAATCCAATTGAACGATAATTTCGCCTTTGTTGGTTTCAATTTTGGCATATAAGCCATCGGGTAAATTGTTGTTTTCTTCTTTACAAGAGTAAAAAGAAGCAATAATAGCTAAGGCAAATAGAATGCTTTTTTTCATTTCAAAATAGTATTTAGTTTAAAGAATCGTTTTTAGTTTCCAAAACGGGATTTGCATCGGCTTTCATTTTCTGATCGTAATTGGCTTCCGACATAAAATCACGAAGTGTGACAATACAAAATAGCGGTTTGTTAGTGCCAATTTTCTTATTATCGCCGTGATAACCGTATCCTATATGCGAGGTGAAAAGAAAATTCACTTTTTCTTTACGGTGCATTAATTTAATTCCTTCACGTAAACCCGTCATGATATTTTGTTTATCAACGAAATAGGTTTGAGGACCCAATTCGCTTTTGGAATAAATCACTTTACCTTTCAAGTCTTTTACTTCGTAATCAAACAAAGCGACATCTCCTTTCTTAGGACTTAAAGTATCGATGTGATTGTAAGTAGAATACGAATACCAAAATCCTTTTGTAGAAGCAATAAATTTAGTTTTAGGGTTTTGTCGAATCACTCGTGCAATTTCTGCTTCTTCACCTGCAATCAATTTTTTATTGCGGTCAATTGATTGTCTCATGAAAGTTCCCGAAGCATGCGAAATGGGTTTTCGTGCTTCTTGATTCCGTTGGCAACTGCTAAAAAGAGCAAGTAACAGAATAGCCGCAACTAATGTATTTTTTAAATGTTTCATGATTTAGATGGGTAAGTTTTTAACTAAATCTTCAAATTTTTGAATGGTATCTTCCATTGAATTTTCTGATTTTCCTCCAGCAGCATTGATGTGACCGCCTCCATTGAAATGGTCTCTTGCGAATTGATTCACATCAAAATCACCTTGAGAGCGGAACGATATTTTAATTATTTTTTCGTCTTTGTTTTCGATGAAAATTGCCGTAAAAATGATTCCTTTAATACTCAATCCGTAGTTGACGATTCCTTCGGTATCTCCTTTTACATGGTCAAAAGAATCCAGTTCGTCTTGTGTCAAATACGTATAAGCCGTTTTGTGTTCGGTATACACCTTCATGTTTTGCAATGCACGACCTAAAATTTGCAAACGTCCAAACGAACTATTGTCAAAAAGCAAAGTAGGAATCACGGTGTTTTTTACTCCTAAATCAATTAATTCGGCAATGATTCGGTGCGTAGTTCCCGTAGTTTTTGGGAAACGAAATGACCCTGAGTCGGTTAAAATCCCGGTATAAATACAAGTCCCAATATTTTCGTCAATGTCTGCTTTTTTTCCTAAAAAGGAAATGAAGTTGTATAGCATTTCGCAAGTAGAACCAAAATTCGTATCCGAATAGGTATAGGTAGCATAATCATGTGGAAATTGATGATGATCAATCATGATGAAAGGAACTTTGAGTCTGCTCAAAACAGTTTCCATTTCGCCAGTTCGGTGTAAAGCATTAAAATCTAAAGTGAAAATGATTTCGGCTTCTTCTAGTATTTTGGTGCAATTTGCGGTATCTTTTTCGTATATTTTCACTGTATTTGCTCCCGGAAGCCATTCTAAAAAATGAGGCATTTCGTTAGGCGAAATTACAGTTGGTAGGTGATTATTTTTAAGTAAAAAATGGTATAAACCTAAGGTAGAACCCATGGCATCTCCATCAGGTCCACGATGTGGAATAATTGCAATCTTCTTAGGAGTAGATAATAGCTCCTGAATCGCTTGAATATCTTGTGTTTTCATAGATTGCGAAATTACATTTTTTTAATTTAAACGAAAAATCATTTAAATAATTAACCTAATTTTCACATGTTTAGAAAAGATCCTGTCTAGAAGGATTGAATTTTTGGTACAAAAGGTATTTAGGACCTTTTACAATCTGCGAATGGTAAATCCCAACAGAACCTGAAGCAAAATAGGCTACCAAACAAGCTACACCAATAAAGATACCACTTTCAATTCCGAAAAGTTCTATCCCCATAACGGTACACGCAATAGGAGTGTGAGTTGCTCCAGAAAAAACGGCTACAAATCCCATTCCTGCTAAAAGCGCGATTGGTAAAGGAACCACAATAGATAAAGCACTTCCCAAAGTAGCTCCCACAAAGAACAATGGAGTTACTTCACCACCTTTAAAACCAGCCCCTAAAGTAAAACCGGTAAAGAGTATTTTTAGGAGAAAATCATACGATTCGTTGGGTGTTGAAAAGGATTTTACTATTTCAGGAACCCCAAGACCAATGTATTTAGTGGTACCAATACAATAAATGAGTATTGCTAAGACAGTTCCTCCAATTAGAGGACGAAGTGGAGCATACTGAACGTATTTTGAAAATGAATGACTCCAAAAATGGGCAGTTCTAGAAAATAATAACGCTGCTAATCCGAAAAGAATTCCAACAGCAATAGTCCAAAGTAAGTTGGTCCAATTCATTTCTGGAATACTCGAAATACTGTAATGAGTATGTTGGACTTGCCACAACTCGACAGTATAATAAGCTGCATAAGCTACTACAAATGACAAAACCACACTTTTGATATTTATTTTACTAAAATAGACCACTTCTAAAGCAAACAAAGCTCCTGCTAAAGGTGTTCCGAAAACTGAAGCAAATCCAGCACTAATTCCTAAAATAAGAATGGTTTTTCGGTCGTTTTTGTCCAATTTGAATAGCTTTGAAAATTGGTCGGCAATAGCTCCTCCCATTTGCACTGCCGTGCCTTCGCGTCCAGCAGATCCTCCAAACAGGTGTGTGATTAAAGTGCCAATAAGTACCAAAGGCGCCATTTTGAACGGGATGGGTTGTTGTGTATTTTCGTATTCTTCTAAAAGTAAATTATTGCCTTTGACTACCGAAGTGCCGTAATAATGGTATAACAAACCGATAGTGAAACCTCCAATTGGTAATAGCCAAATAATCCCATTGTGGTATTCTCTAATTTGAGTAACCCATTCTAAAGCGACTAAAAAGAAAGCGGATGCCGAACCTGAAAAAAGTCCTATCAAAGCACAAATGGTCAACCATTGTAGGGTAAGACGAAGTGTTTTTTGTAGGTTCATACTCAAGTATAGCAAATTATAAGTGGGTCAAAAATAGATTAATTATTTTTAGTATTGAAAATGAGAATATTTTTGATTTGGTAAAATAAGTATTTGAAGTGTAAAAATATAGATATTAGTATTTCTTTTTTTAGTATTTTTAGGATTTTATTGAATTTGTTAAAAATTAAATTAAATGAATAAAATTATAATTATCGTCATAATATTTGTGGTTTACAGTTTTTACAGCTTTAATAGATTCGTATCTAAATCTTCACCAAATCATTCAAAAGAAGTAAAGATTTCAATTGCTGAAGATTTTTATTTTGTTATAACTGATGGCAGAAGTGATAGTTATAATTCGAAGACAGGTGTTTTTGTAAGAGAATATTCGGAATACGAAAAAACCTTAAAAATTGAGCTGACCAAAGAAGATAAAGATAAAATTTATCTAGTCATTAACGAAATTAAATTTTTCGAAATGCCGAATAATTTTGAGCCTAGAGAAAGAATTGTTCAAATTAAAGATCCAGGTTGTATAAAAAGTATTGTAATTTATTCTGGCGGAAAGTTGAAAAATGTAAGTTATAATACAGGATTCACGAGTGAAAAAAATAAAAAAAGAGCCAAACATTTTTTCCGTTTGTATGATATGATTTGGGAAGTTTTAAAAAGTAAGGATGAATTAAAAAATCTTCCTGTTTCGGACATTAGATTTTTATAATTAAGTATTTGTTGAGATTTTAAATGTGATTTGAATACAAAAAAAGCCGTAAACAAATTCGTTTGCGGCTTTTTCTAATAAATAAGGATTTATAATTTTAACTAACAATTGCTGTAAATTCAATTTCTACCAAATATTCAGGAGCAACAAGTTTACTGATTTCATAAAAACCTGTAGTTGGTTTAATGTCTTTGAAAAAAGTAGCATGTGCTGTTGCAACTGCTTCAAAAGAGTTAATATCAGTAGTGAAGATACGAGTGCGAATCACATCTTTCATGCTTACATTCAAATCTTCCAATACTTTTTCTACACGTTCTAATATATTTAAGGTTTGAGCGTGCGCATCGTCGGCCTTTACTTTTTCTCCATCTACAATGGCAACAGTTCCAGATACTTCAACGATGTTTCCAATGCGAACTGCACGGCAATAGCCCATTTTATCTTCCCATGGTGAGCCTGTCAAGATATTTTCTCTTTTCATTTTGTTATTTTTAAGCTGATTTTTAAGTGGTGCAATTTACGATAATCAACCTAATTAGGAATCGAGTGGGGGTATAAAAGCGGTTATATAATGCTATGTTTTCAAATGATTTGTTAGAATTTTAGAACCGAAATTTGTTAAGAAATTTCTAATACGTGAATCACAAAAGGTATTTATACTATTTTTGTCACCACAAGTTTTATCAGTGCAGGGTATAATGAAACAATTACTAGTATTTATTGCAATTCTTGGTTTGGCATGGCAAGGACAAGCTCAAAGCGAGTTTAGTGCTAAGTTCAAGGCAATTCCAGTAGGAAAGTTTCCGATTGCTCCTAAAAAAGCAGCTGAGCCTAAAAAAGCAGCACCTCTTAATTCGGATATCCCGTCTATTAAAGCACCCAATGTTTTCAATAGCCCCGATGCGATGGTCAATAAACCTACACCTTCTAAATCCTACCAATTAGGGCAATCGAATACTTTTTCGATGATTCAAAAAAATGAATTTATCAGACCAGGTGCCGAAGTAGAAGCACGCTTGAATAAAAAAGACGAAGATCCTGGTGCTATTGTATATCGAAGAAATCAAAATTTGGGTGATTTTAAAACCAAAGCCGAAAAAGCACGAGTGATGTACCGCGATGCTGAGTATGTGGATGGTGATGTTATTCGGGTCTATTTAAATGACAAAGTAATTCAAAGTCAAGTAACTCTTGAAGGTGCTTTTAAGGGTTTCGAAATTGTATTAGAAAAAGGATTTAATAAAATTG
>JACCDS011038083.1_pt1 | contig 24799 bp, 19 predicted proteins | sample 7446441 | NCBI WGS metagenome assembly JACCDS01 (sample SAMN15323445, study PRJNA562643) | freshwater metagenome | isolation source: river surface water | place: USA:Blue River Watershed | collected 2017-08-17 | reverse complement strand
TGGTGGAGCACGTGACGAAGCTGGCTCCCAAACTCATAGAAGACGTGGTTCCCAAGATGATCGGCATTGCCCCCCTGCAGAAGGTGCTCCAGCTCTTGCTGGAAGAGGGCGTGCACATCCGGGACATGCGCTCCATCATCGAGGCGCTGGCCGAACACGCCGCACAGGTGGTCGATCCGGCCGAACTGGCTCGCCGCCTGCGCATGGCCCTGGCGCCTGCGATCGTGCAGCAGATCTATGGGCCGCAGCGCGAACTCGATGTCATCGCCATCGAGCCCGACCTGGAGCGACTGCTCACCCAGGCCCTGACGTCGCAGCACGGGGCTTCGCTCGATCCGGGCGTGGCCGACCACCTGGCCCGCGGTGCAGTGGATGCCGCCCGCCGCCAGGAAGACCTGGGCCAGCCCGCCTGCCTGCTGGTGCCGGATGCCATCCGTTCCCATGTCGCGCGGCTGCTGCGCCGCTCGGCGCCGCGCCTGCGTGTGCTGAGCCACAGCGAGATTCCTGACACCCATTCGATCCGCATCGGTTCGATCATCGGAGCCCAAGCATGAACGTCAAGCGATTCATCGGTCGCAACTCACGCGACGCCATGCAGAAGGTCCGTCTGGCCTTCGGGGACAACGCGGTGGTGCTGTCGACCAAGCCGTGTGCAGAGGGCATCGAGGTGCTCGCCATGCCCCCGGAAAGCGTCGATGCCATCGAGCGCATGGAGGCTCCGATGCACGAGCCGGCGCCGCTGTCGCGCCAGGCCTTCGCCGCTGCGGCGGCCGCGGCACGGCCGCAGGAGACGCCGGCCCAGGGCCGCAGCCTCCTGGCTCGCCTGCGCGGGGGCGCCGCGTCCCCGGCTGCCACGGACCGTCCGGGCACGGCGGCACCGGTGTCCCCCAACCCGGTCCAGGAAGACGTCGGCACCCTGGCCATGAGCACGCTGTCTTTCCAGGACTATGTGCGCGAGCGCATGCTCAAGAAGCGCGAGGCTGAGCTGCAGGCCCGTACCTCTGAGCCGGTGCCGGTGTCGCCCGATACTTTGGCACAGCGCCTGAACCAGCGTGTGCAAGCGGGTGAGGCGATGCCTCAGCCCAGTTATCCGGAGATGCTGGCGTCGGCCAGCCGCACCCGTTCAGCCGAGGTGGACCTCGCGGACACCACGGCGTTTGTGGCGCCGGTGGAGCGTGCCGCCGCCCCACGTCCTGCGACCCGCGTGTCCAAGCCTGTGGCCCCGCAGGAGACGGCGCCGGCGGCGCTGGACGACGGTTTCGCCGAGTCGGACCTGACGCCCCTGCGCGCCTCGCGCTCGGAGCGCAGCGCTTCGCGCGACCAGAGCGACATGATGAGCGAGATCCGCGCGATGAAAGGCCTGATCGAGGAGCGCTTTGGCGCCCTGGCCTTCATGGAGCGGATGCAGAAAAATCCGCGTCAGGCCCAACTCATCACGCGCCTGATCGACTGCGGTTTTTCGCCAGCACTGATCCGCAAGCTCGGCGACTCCATGCCCGAGAACGTTTCCGACGAGCTCATCTGGGCCGGATCGGTGCTGCAGCGCAATCTCAACGCGTGTGAAAACGAGCCCCCGATCGAGGACCAGGGCGGGGTCTACGCCATGGTCGGCTCGACCGGCGTGGGCAAGACCACCTCCACCGCCAAACTGGCCGCGGCCTTTGCTGCCAAGCACGGCGCTGCGCACCTGGGCTTGATCACCTTGGATGCCTACCGTCTGGGCGCCCACGAACAGCTGCGTGGTTATGGGCGCATCCTGGGCGTTCCGGTGCACACCGCCCACGACAAGGTGGCACTTGAGGATCTGCTCGACCTGCTGTCGGCCAAGAAGCTGGTGCTGATCGATACGGCCGGTCTGGCCCAGCGCGACACCCGCACTCGCGAGCTGTTGGAGATGCTGCAACACCGTGCCATCAAGCGCCTGCTGGTGGTCAACGCCGCCCAACAGGGGGAGTCGATCGAGGACGTGCGCAGCGCCTACAGGGCCAGCCAGGCCAAGGGCATCGTGCTGTCCAAGATGGACGAAGCCGTCAAGCTCGGCCCGGCGCTCGACGCCATGATCCGCAACCGCCTGAAGATCGTGGCCGTGGCCAACGGCCAGCGGGTGCCGGAGGACTGGCACCGGCTCACCGCGTCCGCGCTCATTCAGCGCGCTCTGCGCAGCACCGGCTCTCAAGCCTGGCGCATGGACGTCAACGACGTCAACCTCATGTTCACCACCCCGGCCCCGGCGGCGCCGGCCAAGCGCCGTCGCGCTCGCCCGGCGGGTGAGGCCCAAGGCCCCGCGGCTCTCTGATCCGAACGACGAGACGATCATGAGCCGCCCGATGCCCCACCCCACGTCGTTTCGCCGCACCGCTCCGGCCGATCAGGCCGACGGATTGCGCCGCATGTTCTCTTCGCGCGCGATGCGCTTTGTGCCGGTCGTGTCGAATCCTTTCATCGCCTATGGTGGCGTGCTCATCGAACGCCTGTGCACGGCGCTCGACGAGATGGAACTCGACACGCTGTTGGTCGACGTTTCCGAGCGGGGCGGCGCCCCGATGGAGCTGGCCAACTTTGATCTCTCCGAGGGGATCGAGCCCTTGTCCGACCGTGTGGCCTACCTGGCCGCCCGGGGGTTGCCGGCCCGCTGGGTCGACCGAGCCGGTTCGACGCGAGCCTTCCTGGATGCGATTGCCGAATCGGTTCCCAGCACCCAGGTGGTGCTGGTGCACGGCAGCGCGCTCGAACTGGCCCGCATGTTTGGCCGGGGCGACGAGGGCATCAGCCGCCCGCGTCCCGTCATCCTGTGTGACGACCGCGCGGAAGCCATGACCCATGCCTACGCGGCCTTGAAGATCTTCGCGCAACGCGCCGACTGGCACTCGCACGACCTGCTGATGTGCGCACCGCCGGCTTCTCCCCAGGCACGGCTGGTGGCCGATCGCCTGGCCCATTGCGCCGACCTGTTCCTGGGTGGGCTGCAGCACGACTGGGTCCAGATCGACCCGGCCGAGCCGCCCACCGCCTTGCCTTCGACCCGGCTGATCGCCATGGTCGAACACCTGCTCAACGCCGCTGCTGTGCTGTCCCCGGCGGAATCCGAGCGCGACTTCCTGCGTGTGGCTTTGCCGTCGCCGCGCCAGGCGTCGATGACCTGACCCCTTCGTGGAGCCGACCATGTACACCGCCACAGGCCGCCCCGACGTCAACACGATGCTCAAGCAGTACAGCCCGCTGGTTCGCCGGCTGGCGCATCAGATGATCGCCAAGCTGCCCGCCAACGTCGAGATCGACGACCTCATCCAGGTCGGGATGATCGGCCTGACCGATGCCCTGAGCCGTTTCGACCTGGCCCAGGGCGTGCAGTTCGAGACCTTTGCCACCCAACGCATCCGGGGCGCCATGCTCGACGAGTTGCGGGGTGCCGACTGGATGAGCCGGGGCAACCGCAAACACCAGCGGGACATCGAGTCCGCGGTTCACAAGCTGGAACAGACCCTGGGTCGAGCCCCTGCGGAAAGCGAGATCGCCAAGGAGATGGGCATCTCGTTGTCCGACTACCAGGACCTGCTCAACCGTGTGCGCGGCACGCAGTTGATCTACCTGGAGGACATGGGGGGGGACGACGGCGACAACGACTACCTCGACCGCCATGTGGCCGACGAGGCGGGCGATCCACTGGCGCAGCTCAACGATTTCCGGATGCGCTCGGCGCTGATCGAGGCGATCAAGAACCTGCCCGAACGCGAACAGTATGTGATGAGCATGTACTACGAACAGGACATGAACCTCAAGGAGATTGCGGCGGTGCTCGGGGTGACCGAATCGCGGGTGTGCCAGCTCCACAGTCAGTCCATCGCTCGCCTGCGTGCCAAGCTGCGCAGCTGGTGAGTCTTCCGAGCGAGTCCAGCGCCATGCTTGCATTGCTTCGTCGACCGGCCCCGACGGCTCCTGTGAACACGCCCGAAACCGTGTCCGCGAGCGCCGAGCAGGCGCATGCCCTCCAGGTGGTGCGTGCCCTGGTTCCGCAGGTGTCTACCATTGGCCGTGACGCTGCGCAGGCCCGCGGGGCGATCGAGGACACCCAGGGGCTGGTGAACGCGCAAGTGCAGTCCATGACGGATCTGGCCAGCGACCTGAAAGGGGTCCAGCACGCCCAGGGCGCCATCGGAGAGGCGACCGCCGAGGCCTTGCAGGCGGTGGCGCGTGCGCGGGAGGTCATCTCTCAGGTCGCCCAGGAAGTGGCGGGGATCGTGGAGGTTCTGCACGATGTGTCGGACGCCGCGGGGGACATCTCCCAGATTGCGCTGCAGACGCGCCTGGTGGCGTTCAACGCTTCCGTCGAAGCCAAACGGGCGGGGGAGGCCGGCCGCGGGTTTGGTGTGGTGGCCGAGGCCGTCAAGGACCTGGCCGGCCGCGTGGAAACCTCCTCCAAGACCATCATGGGCACGCTGGCCCAGCTGGACCAGCGCATCGAGAACTTCTCTCGCGACATCCGCATCGACCCGGCCGGCGTTTCGGGACAGCAAGGGGCCATTCACCGCGCTTTTGGTGAGGTGGAGGCCGACGTCTCGCGCATCAACGACGCCGCGGCGACGAGCCGCTCGATTTGCGACAACGTCTCGGCGCTGACGCACCAGTTGAGCGGTCAGATGGCCGAGGCGCTGCAGTTTCTCGAATCGGCACAGGCGTGCAGCGATCGCTTCCTGGGGGTGTCGGAGCGCTTGATCGATGATCTGGCCCACAGCGGGATGGAAACGGAAGACACGCCGTTCATCCGCGCCGTTCAGGAGGCGGCAACGCAGATTTCAGACCTGCTGGAGCAGGCGCTGGCCTCCGGGCAGGTGAACCTGCAGGACCTGTTCGACGAGCACTACGTGGCGATGCCCAACACCCGTCCGGCGCAGCATGTGACGCGATTTGTCGCGCTGGCCGATCGGCTGTTTCCTGCCGTCCAGGAACGCATGCTGGGGTTCGACCGCAAGGTGGTCTTCTGCATCGTGGCCGATCGCAACGGCTACGTGCCTACGCACAACCAGCAGTACTGTCAGCCCCAGCGCGGCGATCTGGCCTGGGACACCGCGCACAGCCGGTATCGGCGCATCTTCAACGATCGCACGGGCTTGGCCTCGGCGCGCAATGTGCGGCCGTTCCTGTTGCAGACCTACCGCCGCGACATGGGCGGAGGCCGCTTCGCCCTGCTGAAGGAAGCCACCGCACCCATCCGCGTGCAAGGGCGGCACTGGGGCGGCTTGCGCATGGCCTATCAGTTCTGAGCCGGGGCGTTTCCCGTTCCGGGAAGTGTCATCCGACCGAGCGCGAAACTTCGAGCAAGGCCACGCAGCAGGTGGGCAGTGTCACGGCCAGGCGCAGCGCGCTGCCGGTGTCGGTCACCGACACGTCCTGGCTGTCCGAAGTGAACAGGGTCTGGACATCGTCGCTGGCGAACGGCGTCGAGGTGTGCAGGCGGCGCAGCGTGGCCTTGACGTTGGCCGATCCGTTCCAGCCGGCGAGTTCGACGGTGCCGTTGCCCTCCCGCTCCAGGTGCTTCTGGATCAACAGCACGTACACGGTCTGGACCGAGTCGGCCGTGGCGGTCGATGCGAGGGTTTCCATCACCGGGAGTCCGCTCACGGCGGGGACCAGTCCAGCGCTGACGGTGTTGACCGTCGTGGCGGATGTCTGGGCCGTCAGGCGCTGTCCGCGCATCAACGCGGACATGAGGGCCATGACCTGACCTGTGGGGCGCAGCCAACCGTCGGCGTGAATGGCCCCGAAGCGGCCGTTGTCCGAGAGGGACCACAGGTTGGCGCAGGCCACGTCGGAGCGGGTGGCCAGCGTCCGCAGCAGGTCGGCCACGTACAAGGCCCCCAGCGGGCTGCCGGTCCATTCGTCGCTCGCCCCAGTGTCGAGGCTGAACAGGGCGTTGTATTCCGTGAGGGCGATCGGCAGGCCCGTACTCCAGTTGTCGGTCACCAGCGCCTGCAGGGCGTCGAGGTCCTGCGCGACGGCGCGGCTGGCGGCCATCGTGGCCCAGTACGTGGCGGTGCGGTCGCTCAGCTTGTCGTAGGCCAGAGGCAGGTAGGCGTTGTGGGTGGTGATGAAGTCGATGCCCACCCCCGCGCGGCTGAGCAAGGTCAGCACCGTGACGGTCCAGCTCAGCTCGCGGACCATCCGCGTACCGTTGCGGCTGTCGGTCGACAGGGGGATGCCCACCGCGATCGAGGCGTCCTCGGCCTTCATGGCCTGGATGATCTCAATGGCCTTGGTGGCGTACTCCTCGGCGCTCAAGGCCAGGTCCGGCAGGGTCGAACTGTCCAGGTACGGCTCATTGCCGATTTCCCAGAACTCGACCTTGGGCAAGGCCTCACCGGTCGAGGCGGTCATGCCGGTGATGTTGATTGCTTTCACCCAGGCGGCGGCCTCTGCGGCTGTGCCCGTCGGCACGTTCACGGTGATGACCGGCAGCGCGGAGGTGCGGCGGCACAGATCGAGGTATTCCGCCGTGCCGAACACGCTGGACTCGTACTCTCCCGTCTGCGGGTGCATGTTTTCGGTGCGCAGGGCCTGATCCCCGATCCCCGACGCCCAGTGGTAGACATCGGCGTGCTCGCCGCCGGGAAAGCGGATCACCGTCGGTGCGACGGCCACGAGCGCGGCATCCATGGACGGGTCCGGATCGCCGTTGTCGTCCACCAGGTGGTCGCCCAGGGCGGTCCATTGCACGTTGTGCCCCATCAGGTAGGCGTTGTAGCTTTCACCGATCTGGGTGGTGTCCACCGTGACGGTGAAGCTGTGCGGGGTGTCGGCGTCCGAGTCTCCGCCCCCGCCGCAGGCTGGCAGCGCACTGGCGACAACGGCCATGCCGCCACCCAGCAGGAATCGCCGACGAGCCGGCTGGGTGGGGCCGTGGGCCGCCATGCGTCGCGCCGTCGAATCGCGGGTGACCGGACCGGCCGCAGACGAGAGATCAGCCGAGGGGGAAGGGTTGGATCGGCGGATGGACATGGGCGTGTTGAGGGGATCTGATTGAAACCAAGTGTAACGATTTGGCGTTGCCGCTGTGTTTCTGTCGTCAGGCGCAGGCCCTGTTCGTGGCCGTTTCATCGGCCAGGCCAAAGTGCCGGCGATAGGCGTCGACCAACACCTCGGCCGCCCCCTTCCACTGGAACCGCTGGGCCTGAACCAGGCCGCGGGCCGCGAGGTCGCGGTTGAGGTCCGGGCGGGTGACCAGGTCCGTGAGAGCGTCGGCCAAGGCGATCTCGTCGGTGGGCGGGACGGTGAGCGCGGCTTGTCCGGCCACCTCAGGCAAGGAGGTCGTGTTGGAGGTCACCACCGCCACGCCGCAGGCCATGGCCTCCAGGACCGGCATGCCGAAGCCTTCGGCCAAGCTGGGGTAGGCGAACACCTGGGCGTGTCGGATCAGGGCCGGGAGCTCCCGGTCGCGCACATCCTGCAGGAAGTGCACGTCGGCTTTCAGGTCCAGGCGCTCGACTTCATCGAAAACGGGTTGATCGTCGAAGTCTCGCTGGCCGATCACCACCAGCGGCGGCACCTTCAACCCGGGCACCTGACGCAGCCGGGCATAGGCCCGCAGCAGGGTGAGGTGGTTCTTGCGCGGCTCAATCCGTCCCACCGTGCACAGGTAACGGCCCGGTTCGAGTCCGCGCGCGATCACCAGATCCTGGCCTTCCTGGCCCGGAAAGAAGCGGCTGCGGTCGACGGCGTTGCCGGTGATGGCGATGCGGTCCGGGTCCAGTCCGTACAGCCGCGCCATTTCCCGGCGCGAGTAGTCGCTCACGGTGAACAGCAGGGCCGATTGCCGAGCGGCCCGTCGACCGGTCCAGCGCGCCATGCGCGCGAACGAGGGGGTGAAGAATTCAGAGTGCGTTTCGAACAACACGTCGTGCACGGTGCAGGCACACGGACCCATGGGGACAAACGGCAGTCGGTACTGCACGTGCAGCAGATCCAGTCGCTGGCGGAGTTGTGCCTGGGCCAGTTGCCACCCCAGGCGGACCGTGCCGGATCGGTGGGGCATGTGCACGAGCTCCACATGCGCCGCCCGAAACGCCGGCTCTTCGTCGCGCAGGCGGTCCGGCTCGCCCAGCAGGAACACAAAGTCGAACTCCGGGGCCATGCCGATGGCTTCGCGGTAAATGCCCAGCAGGTGACTGCGACTGCCCTGGAAGATGCCGTCGAAGGTGTGGAAGTCCACGCCGATGCGGCGACGTGGGGTCGGGGAGGCGAGGCGCATGGTGTGCAGTCCGACGGGGTCAGGAGGCCGTGATCTCAAGCACCGCCACGCTGGCGGCGGGCAGCGACACGTGGAACCGGGTGGTGCCGTTGGCGATCAGTGCGGGCGTGAGGTCCACCTGCGTGCGGACCATCAGGTCGCGGGTGTCCTCGCTGCGCAGGGGATCCGGGGCGTGCAGCAGCCGAAGTGCCCCGGTCCGGGCCTGGACCCCCTGCAGATCGACCGAGCCTGTGGCCGCGCGGCTGCGGTGCTTGTTCAACAGCAGCACCCGCCAGACGGTGGAAGCACCCGTGCCCGCGCGGGTGGCCAGGGTCTCGATCAGCGGCAGGTCCGGCTCGGCCGCCACGACACCCGCTGCCGGTGTGGCGGTGCTCTCGCTTTGGCGCGAGGTGTCCAGAAGCTGTCCTTGCAGGACGGGCGCCAGCATCTGCAGGACCTGTCCCGCCGGGCGCAGCCAGCCTTCGCTGTGAATGGCCCCAAAGCGCCAATTGCCCGACAGCGACCACAGGTCGGCGTGGATCACGTCCGGGCGTCCGGCCAGCACACGAAGCAGGTCGGCCACGTAGAGCGCGGCCAGCGGGCTGCCGGTCCATTCGTCTGTGGCGCCGCGCCCCAGGCTGAAGATGGCGTGGTATTCGGTGAGGGCCACTGGCAAGGCCTTGAGGTCCGGTCGGACCCGGGCGAGCAGAGCGTGCAACGCGTCGAGGTCGCGCGCGACCGTGCGCGTGCCGGCCATCGTGGCCCAGTAGACGGCCTCCGGGTCGTCCAGCCGGTCGTAGGCGAACGGCAAGTAGGCGTTGTGGACACAGGCCACGTCGACCCGCTCGTGAAGGTGTGCCAGGACCCGCTCGCTCCAGCGGGGAAAGTGCACGACGGGAATGCCGTTGCGTGTGTCGGTCGACAGCGGCAGGCCGATGCGCAGGTTCGGGTCCACTGCGCGCATGGCCCGGATGCAGGCATCGGCCTTGGCGGCGAAGGCCTCCGGTTCCAGGGTCAGCGTGGGCTGGGCTTCGTCCTTCAGGTAGGGTTCGTTGCCGATTTCCCATTCGTGGACCGCCGGCAGGCGCTCGCCGGTGCGGGGCGAGAGGAGTCCGTCCACGTTGACGGCCCGAACCCAGGCTGCGGCCTCCTCGGGGGAGCCGCTCGGCACGTTGATCGTCAGCAGCGGCCGCGCGCCGGTTTGCACGCACAAGTCGAGGAACTCGGCCGTGCCCATGACGCTGGCCTGCTGCTGGCGACTGTGGAAGTGTTCGTTGGTCTGGCGCTGGGCGAGCGGGCCAATCCCGCGCTGCCAGTGGTAGCGATCGGATTGGGCACCGCCCGGAAATCGCAGCACGGCGGGCTGGAGCGATTTCACGGCCTCCAGCATCTCGGGGCGCAGGCGCCCGTCGGGTTGCAGCAGGTCGTCGCCGCGGTCCACCCACTGCACGTTGTGGCCCAGCAGTCCGGCGGCGATCGGCTTGCCCGGGCTGGCGGTGTTCACCTGCACGGCAAAACCGTGAGGACCGGTGTGCGTGGCGGCCGCGCGGGCGCTGGGCCACAGCTCACCTCCAGGACCGAGTTTCATCCAGGCACCGGTGGCGAGGGTGGCGGCCAGGCCCCCGCCCAGCAGCAGGCGCAGGCGTTCGCGGCGCGCGGGATCCCGCAGGGCACGCCGGTCGCGGCTCAGCATGTCGCGGATCAGGCGCTCCCGGGCGCTGCGGGGGGGGCGGGAGGAGGGCATGGGGCGTTTCCCGTCAGGCGCGCATGATGCGCAGGGCGCGGTGCATCAGGTCGTGGCTGGAGCGGGCTTTTTCGTTGAGCTGCGCGGCGCTGGAGCGCTTGAGCAGCGCCCCGGCGCGGTACAGCACCCAGCGCAGGCCAAAACCTCCCACGGTGATCAGGTCGTACAGCCACAGGCCCTTGCCGCCTCGCATCTGGCGGTAGAACTGGCGCGGACCTTTCAGCGCAGACAACAGCACGTTGCTTTCCTGCTGCTGTTTCATGCTTTCGCCCTGGTAGTGGACGATGGACACGCGCGGGGTGTAGACCACGCGTCCACCCCCTTGCTTGAGCCGGTGGCACAGCTCCATGTCCTCGCCATACATGAAGTAGTCCGGGTTGAACAGCTGGCCCTGCAGCTCGTGGGTGCGCATGACCATCAAGGCACCGCACAGCCAGTCCACGTCGGTGTCCTGGGGCACGTCACGGTCGAGGAACAGCGGCATCGGCCGCAGGGAGCGGGGCAGCAGCTGGTCGAGGAAGAAGTAGTGGTTGAACAGGTTGAGCAGGCGCGGGTAGGCCCCGCCGGTCCAGCGTTGAAGCGAGCCGTCCCCGTTGAGCAGTCGGCAGCCCAGCACGGCGATGGACGGGTCGGCGTCCATGATGTCGACCAGCTTTTTCAAGGCCCCGTCGAGCACCTGGGTGTCCGGATTCAGCAGCACGACGTGGCGGCCCCGGCACATCGGCAGCGCCTGGTTGTTGGCCTTGCCGAAGCCGACGTTGTCGGCGTTGGCGACCAGCTCCACCTGGGGAAACTCTGCTCGCACCATCGCCACGCTGCCGTCGCGCGAATCGTTGTCCACGACGATCACCTGAACTTGTTCCGGCGCGAGACCGCCAGCGTCATAGGCCGACTGCAGGCACTGGCGCAGCAGGTCACGCACGTTCCAGTTGACCACGATGAGGCTGGCCTCGACGGGCTTGGGGGCGGCGGGGGTCATGCGGGAACTTCCTCGTCTTTGGGGGATGGGGCGTGGGACGCCGGGGCTGCGGCTTCGGGGGTCGCCTGGGTGGTGGGCTTGAGGATGCGGGCCGGGGCGGCCGCCACGACCGCTCCGGCCGGCACGTCCCGGGTCACCGTGCAGGTCGGCCCCAGTTGGGCGCCGTCGCCGATGTGCACCGGGCCGAGCACCAGGGCCCGGATGGCGCACATCACGTGGTCGCCGATGACGGGCAGGTCCGGACCTCCGCCGATGTCCTTCTGCTCGATGCCTCCGCCCATGCCCCCGTCACCGAAGTGCGTGAAGTGATGGCCGATGCGCCCGCACAGCACGATCGGTGCGTGGCCGAGAAAACACGAGCGCCCGATGGCCGTGGTCGGTGGAATCTCGATGCGGGTGAGGTAGGTCGCGGCCAGGAAGATCAGCCAAGACGTGTTGCGCCAGCCGCGCAGGAACAGGTAGCGACCCAGGCGGTACCACAGCAGGGCCTGGCGCGACGGCAGCAGGCTCCAGTACAGGACACGACCGAGCGAGCGTTGGCCTCCCATGGTGTCCACCACCCGTTCGAAATCGGATCGCATGAGTTCACGCATCTCGGCCCAGCTCATGGGCGGTTCGTCGGCGGGGGACACCGGGTGCACGCGGACGCTGGCTTTGGGAGGATGTGCGGGGGTGTTCATCTCGATCACCCCCGTGCGCCGCCGTCGACCTGGGCGCCACCCGCGATCACGCGGGGCTTGGCCCACATCACCAGCGAGCCCGCGGGAATGTCGCTCGTCACCAGCGCACCCGGCCCGATGTTGACGCCGTCTCCGACCCGCACCGGGCCCAGGACTCTGGCCCCAAACGCCACCGCAACATCGTCGCCCGCCACGGGGTAGCCGGGGCCGCCACCGATGTCTTCGGCACCGAATCCGCCGCCGAATCCGCCGTCACCGCGGATCGTCACCCGAGCGCCGATGCGCCCGAAGACATAGACCCCGGTGGCGTGGGCGATCAAGGCCGACGGGCCGATCGACGTGGTCGGCGGGATTTCGGCGCGCGTCAGGTAGATCGCCATCAGCGACAGCGTGCGGGCACTGTGCCGCCAACCCTTGAGCAGCAGGTGGCGTGTGACGCGATGCCAGAACAGCGCCTGGAAGCCCGGCAGGAAAAAGCAGTACAGCCGGTGTCCCCATTGGTCCGGAGATTCGAGGTGCTCGAGCAGGCGCACCATGTCCGAGCGGATCAGGGCACGGGTCTCGGACCAGCTCAGGGGGCGGTCCAGGGCGGGTGAGCTCGGCGGCGCGGCGGTGGCCGAGGGGTCGGAAAGGCTCAGGTTCATGGTGCGTGTCCAGTGGTTCGGTCCTCGGTCATCGGGCCGGGTCTGGTGTCGGGAAAGGCGGGGGGCGGACAGGCGCTGCGCCGGACGATGTCCAGCCAGCCGTCCAGACTGCATTCAAAGAAGGCCTCGGCCTGGCCGATGCCCGTGGCCGGCAGAGACATGGAGCGGTAGGTGTTCAGCCCCTCGATGGCTCGCCGGTAGTCGACGTCGGCGATCTGACTGGCGTACAGGTCCAGCAAGCCCCGTTTGCGTTCGGCCAGGTCGGAGATGTCGGCCACGCGGTTGGCTGGCAACGGTGCCCAGACCTCGTAGCCGCGCAGCACCAGCTGGTGTTTCCAGGCGCCGCAACGCGACAGGGCGGCCGCCAGCAGGCGGCTGGTCTGCCAATGGTCTTCCAGCAAGTCGGTGACGAAGGGCAGATACACCAGCTCCGGCTGCCAGGTCTGCAGGCCTTCCACCAGCCGTTCCACCTGATCGGCGTGGGGTCCGATGCCGCCGTCCGGGGCGTGCAGGAAATGCACTTCCGCGACGCCCGCCGCATCGCCCCAGCGCAGGGCCTCGTGGTGGCGGGTGGCGACCAGTTCGTCCTTCAGCCGCTGGCGCTGCGCAGGCGACAGGTTCGGGTCGGACAGGGTGCGGCTGCCGTTGGCACCATCGCTGACCTGCAGCACCCGCACTTCGGCCTGGGCCGCCACGTGGCGCAGGACTGCACCGGCACAGCCGATGGCCTCATCGTCGGGGTGCGGGCTGATCACCAGCACGCGGCGCTGAGGCCATGCCTCGATCCGCTTGGGCCAGCGGTCGTGGCCGGCCAGCAGCAACGCCACGGCCAGCGAGTTGCGGGCGTCGGGGCGCACCCAGCGGCGCAGGGCTGCGCGCAGCACTTCCACGGCGCTCATGCGGCCTCCCGTCGGCGCGCCTTGACCTGTCGGTCGTGGGCTTCCAGATAGAACTGCTCCTGGGCATCGGCCATGAGGTCCCAGCGATAGCGCTGAGCGAAGGCGCGGGCCGCCAGCCCGCGTTGGAGCAACTCGTCGTCTCCCGTGGACAGGACCTGGCGCAGGACCTGGGTCAGGACCTCCGGCGCGAACGGCATGCGTGCCCGCCAGCTCGATGGCGAGGCCACCTCGGTCATCGGGGCCGAGTCCCACAGCACGGCGGCGCGGGCGGCCGCGTTGGCCTCGGCCAGCGTCATGCCGAAGGTCTCGTAACGCGAGGGCATGACCAGGGCACGGCAGCCGCGCAGCAGGGCGGCCCGCTGGTCGGCGTCGTACTTGCCGAGCACCTGCACCCACGGGCCGATCTGGTACTGGTCGATCAGGCGTTGCAGGTGTTCGGGCTCCTGCACGGTGCCGGCCAGCGTCAGGGGCTCGCGCTCGGCCTCGGGAATGCCGGCGTAAGCCTGGAGCAGCAGATCGATGCCCTTGGTGTGGATTTCCAGGCGACCCAGGTACAGCAGGCCCCGGCCTGGGGTCGGATCGAGGTCGAACAGGCTGTCGTCAACCCCGTTGCCGATCACGCGGATGTGCGCGCTGGGGTGTCTCTGGAGCATGCGCCGGCGCATCGAATCGCTCAGCACCACCAGGGAGGGGTACAGGCGAACCCCGTACTCTTCGCCCCAGTGGAACGGCAGCTTGAGCCATTCGGTGTAGCTGCGGGCGTAAAACCACTGCACCGAGCCCACCAGGGCCGCCGAACGTTTGCGGAACAGCGGGTTGAAGGTGGCCGATCCCGGCGGCATGAAGTCTTCGACCAGCAGGTCGTAGTCGTGGCGACGGACCGCGGCCGGCAACGCCGCGAGGTAGGTCAGGTGGTGGGACGATCCGTGGTGGCGGACCTTGCGGCCCAGGCGCAGGTAGCGGATGCCGTCGCGTTCCTTTTCGGGGGTGCTCCCGTCGAAGGTGGGGGTCAGGATCGTGACTTCGTGGCGCCGTGCCAGGCGCCGGCAGATCTCGTAGGTGCGCACAGGCCCACCGCCTGCCAGCGGGTTGTCCAGATCATCGGGGTCGAGGTGAAGAATGCGCATGGGACCGGTGGCCAATCAGGCGTGCGAACGAGGACGGATCCGCTGGATCAGGGGTTTGAAGAACGCGAGGTGGTGCCGGCGCAGAACGCCCAGCACCACGCACAAGGTGACATACAGCCCCAGCGTGATCGGCAGGGCAAACCAACTGCCCATCGGCAGCGAGAAATGGAGGGCCACGCCGGCTCCGGCCGCCGCCACCACCGTGCGCAGCAACTGGCTGGGCAGGCCGGGCACCGCGTGCTCGGACATCAGCCAGCGCAGGCGCCAGGCCACGCGCACCGCCAGCGAAGCCGGGACGGCAATGGCCGCCCCCAGCGGGCCCCACAGCGAGATGCCCACCACCAGGAAGACCAGCAGGCCCCCGACCGCGAGGACCAGCGTGCGCAGGTCCTCCTTCTGGGCGTGTGCGGCGATCATGGTGGAGGACAGCATCTGGTCCAGCGTCATCAGCACCGCGCCGAAGATCAGCCATTGCAGCAAGACACCGGCTTCGCGCAGGTGGGCGGCATACAGCAGGTCGATCACGGGCTGGGCCAGGGCCGCGATCGCCAAGGCCACCGCCAGCCCCACCACCAGGCAGGCCCGAAGGCTTTGCCCCAGCACCGTCGCGAACCGTTCCCGATCGGTCATGTAGAGGCGCGCGAGGGACGGCAGGATGACCATCGCCGCCACCGTCGGCAGCATCAGGGCGGCTTCGTACAGGCGCGCGGCGGCAGCGTACTGGCCTGCGGCTTCCAGCCCGGCCATGCGCGACAGCACGATCAGGTCGATGCGCCCAGCCACGGCCGCCAGCAGGCCGATGCCCAGAAACACCGGCACTTCGGTCCAGTTGCGCCGCCACAGTTCGCGTCGGACGGCGCTGCGGCGGGGGCGGGGCAGGCCTCCCGTCTTGAGGTACACCAGTGCGGCCAGGAGCCGCCCGGCCAGAAACACGGCAAACAGGCCGCTCAGCGATCCCCCCAGCAGCACCACCGCCACCGAAGCCACTGTGCGTCCCAGCGCTTCCAGGGCTTGCACCCGCGCGACGGTGCTCATCTGTTCCCGGCCGATCAGGGTGACCTCGATCACCAGGATCCACGCCGACGGGATCACGCCGGCGGCCAGCAACCAGAACGCGCCGTGCATGAAGTCCGGGTATCCGATTTCGCCCGTCAGTCCGCATCCGAGCGCCAGTGCGGCGGCCACCGGAAGGGCCACGGCCATGGCCGTGCTCATTTCTTCGGCCAGATGCTGCGGCTCGGTGGCGATGCGCCGTGTCAGTGGCGTGGCCAGACCCAGCAGTGGCAAGGTCTGGAGCAGGTAGAACACGTTCATGAGCAGCGAGAAGCCACCCAGCTCGGCCCCTCCCAGGCGATGCGACAGCACCCAGAACAGGCCGTAGTTCAACCCCGCCATCAGCAAGCGGGCCCCGAACGAAGACGTCATGGCCTTGATCAGCGGCATGTGGCCTCCTGAAGCGCTGCCCGGGTCCGGGCGGCCCGGGCTTGCAGCGTGAGCGCCTGGAGCGTGCCGCAGGCCAGCCAGAGCTGGGCGATGCGGATGTCGATGTAGTAGTTGTCGGAGGCCAGGTACAGGATGTGCGCGACGATGGCCGCCCCCAGCCCCATGCCCAGGGCCATGTATGCGGGACTGCCCCACTGCCTCACCGGCCAGGCCTGGCGTGCCATCAGCACCAGCAGCAGGAACCAGGCGATGGCGCCGGGAATGCCGAGCTCGGCGGCGGTGAGCAGGTAGCTGTTGTGCACCACCAGTTGCAACAGCATCTTGTGGTAATCGGGTGAGACGTCCGCCCAGGACGATGGGATGTGGCTCGGCGCCATCCAGTTGTAGCCCCCCAGTCCGGTGCCGAACAGCGGAAAGTCGCGGATGATCGCGAACGCCTGATCGTTGAGCAGGGCCCGGGATTCCAGCGATCGGGCATCGGGCTCTGTCAGCCGCAGGAACACCTGCGGGTACACCAGGGCCACAGCCAGCAGGCCCAGCACGATCAGTCCACCGGCCACCACGGCGTGCCGCCGGGTCAGCAGGCCCTGCCGGGCGTAGACCACTGCCAGCACGATCACGCCCAGCACCAGAGAAGCCCAACCGCCACGGGACAGCGACGCCAGCAGCATCGCCGTGCCGACGACCAGCACGAACAGGGCCCACCACCATACGCCGCGGGCGATGCGGTCCCGTCCCATGAGCACCAGCGCCAGGGCGGGCAGGATCAGCCACAGGACATAGTCGGCCATGGTGTTGGGGTGGTCGAACAGGCCGAAGGGGCGGAAGGCCGACGTCTCGCCATAGCCCACGTTCATCGAGGCCATGCTGAAGACCTTCAGACCGGGCACCTCGATCGGGCCCTTCTTGACCATTTGTGCGGCCGAGAATCCGGCCTGCGCCAGGAACGTGAACACCATGCCGCGGATGGCCAGGCGCAGGTCGGTGGCGTCGGTCAGGCTGTGGGAGACGACGTAAAAGCCCAGCACGCACAAGGTGTAGGCCACGGCGCTGGAGGTCGCCAGGTGCCCCGATGGGGAGTAGGTCGTGGAGATCCAAGTCCAGGACAGGAAGGCAAACGCCACCAGGTCCAGCTTGGTGACGGGCAGCCCGCGGCGCTCCACCAGCAGGCGCTGGCCGATCCACAGCAGGGTCCACAGGATCACGATCGCCTGCGCCAGCGTGATGTACAGCCCCGGCGAGTAGAACTGCTCCAGGGGCGGATCGACGGCCTTGTTGATGTCCAGTGATGCGCACATGAACAGCAGGAACATCATCAGCCGGCGGATCGAGCCCAGCTTGGCGAACAGCACCTGCACGCGCAGCGCGATCATCACCCCCACGGCCAGGGTGATCGAACTCCAGGCCCCTTCCAGCAGCAGGGCCGACATGGCCACACACATCAGCCCCACGAACGTGGTCGTGAGCACCGAACCGATGCGGCCTGGGGGAAGCGTCAGGGACGACAAGGACATCAAGGGCGTCTTCCGCTTCGCTCAGAGCCAGTGTCGATACGCCCAGGCGGGAACGTACTGCGGACGGCGGTTCAGTACCGCGCCGAGCAACTTGCCGGCCGGCAGGCGTGCCCCGTCGATGGCTCCCTTGACCACTTCGCGGCGGGTGCTGGAGGCGTCCACCACGAGCAGCACGCCGTCGGCCTGATGGCCCAGGCTGCCGATCTGGGGCAGGGCGCCTGCGTCCACCACGGTCCAGTGATAACGCTCGCGCAGCTTGGCGAACAGATCTCTCACCGTGGACTCGTGGTACACGAGGCTGGCGTCGCGGTGCGGGCCCGCACCCAGCAGGTGCAGGCGGGCGTCGCTGCGGCTGACCACGGCGCTGGCGTGGGCCTTGGGTTCGCGCAGCAGGTCGTAGAAACCGGGACGGCTCTTGGCTCGGCTGCCGGCGTGTCCCGCCGGATCCTCGGCGCTGCCGTCGATCAGCAGGACGCGGCCCCGGTGCTGCTGGACCAGGCGCTTGGCCAGGGCCCGGGCGATCACGCTCTTGCCTTCGTCCGGACGTGAACTCGACACGACCAGCACACGGCCCAGGCCGCGGTCGGGCAGCTGCTCGCGCACCCGCAAGGCCAGGCGGTGCATCAACAGGCCCCGGTCGTTGGCGCGAACGGTGCGCAGCGCCGGTTCGGTGTGGGCCTGGGCCGTTCCCACCAGCGGAGCGCCGTCGATGGCCCGGCGGCGGGCGTTTTCGACCGCGTCCAGGTGCCGTTGCAACTCCTCTGCGTCGGGCAGCAGCGTCACCCCATCCGACGATTCCACAGGCGCCGATCGGGACTGGGTGCTGGTGGGGTCGACGGTCAGGGGATTGCCCGCGGCATCGGCGGCGTCCAGCTGGTGCGCGACGGGGCCTTCTGCGGACAGGTCCGGCACGGCGGCCAGGACCTCGATGCCCAGCGCTCGGCGCAGTTCTTCCGGGGTTTCGATGCGGCGGTCGGACATCTGGCGCATCGCGGCCAGGGCCAGACCGAGCAGCAGGCCGCCCACGGGGGCCATCAGGAAGGCGATCTGGCGCTTCTTGTTGTCCGGTGCGGTCGGCACGTCGGCGGACTGGGTCACCACGCGGCTTTCCGCTTCCGAGGGGTTGACCTTGAGGTACAGGTCGATCTGGTCCAGGCGGCGACGCAGCTCGACGAAGCGGTCCTGGGCCAGATTGCGCTGGCGCTCCAGACGCGAAAGCTCGGCGTCGGCCTCGGCGTTGGCGCGAACTTCGGTGCGCATGCGTTGCTGCAGAGCCGTGATCGACTGGTCGAGGGCCCGCACGTTCTGCGCTTCCTCGGTGTAGATCTGGCGCAGATCGTCCAGCTTGGCCTGGAGATCGGCCGATTGTGATTTCATGGTGGCCACGGCTGGCGAGCCGCCACCCGTGCCCCCGACGGCCTGTCGCGAGGTGCGGTCACCGTTCTTGGCCATGAAGCCGACCAGGGCCTGCTCCGAGGACGCGAGGTCCCGCCGCGCCTCTTCGGCCTTGGCTTCCAGAAGGGCAAAGGTCTTTTCGCCCAACTGCCGGTTCTGCAGCGAGGACACTTCCAGATAGGCCTTCATCATCGAGTTGATCGCCTTGGGCACCAGCTCGGGGTCCGCCGCCGTGAACTGGATCTCCAGCACGTTCGAGGTGGTGTCGGCGCTCTTGGAGCGCAGCGCTTCGAGCTTGAAGCTCTTGATGAAGGCGTCGACCAGGGCCTGGTGGGCTGCTTGGCGAGATTTCTCGGTGGGCTCCTTCTGGGGCAGGCCCGGCAGTTTGGGCAGGCGGTCCTGAATCACCTGGATCGGTGAACGGATGAGCTGCTCCGGACGCACACCCAGTTCTGCGATCACGCGCTCGGCGTTGTCGCGCGAGAGCAGCAACTCCATCTCCGTCTCGATCTTGCGGTTGGAGGGGTCCGGTGCGCTCACATCCCGGTTGGGGGTGAGCCCCGTCAGGAAGGCCGGTGCGGATTGCTGTTCGGTCTTCACCCAGAGCTTGGCCGAGCTGGCATAGGTGGCGGGCTGAACGGAGGCCCCGGCCCACACCAGCGCCGTCACGGCGGCCATGCAGCCGGCAATGATGCGGCCATGCTTGAACAGCAACTGCAGGGCGTCGCGGGAGGTGAACCCCGTGGACGAGGCCGGGGTGGGGGCGAACAGGTCGGCCACGTCAGTTGTTGCTGTCACGGAGTGCATAGGAGAAGCCGAAGGAGCTGTTGCGCAGGAACGGAATGAGGCGGAACACGTACAAGTCGAGGTTTTGCGCCAGCGAGGCGGCGGCGTTCTGCGGTGCCACGACCACGTCGGACGCCTCCAGCACGATGTCGTTGGTGCCGCGGCCCGTCATGTCCGCCACGAGGTTGCGTCGGATGACCAGTGGTTGTTTGCCGGGCACCTTGCGCAGCACGATGATTCCGTCGAGCTGGGCCGACGACAGCGAGCCACCGGCCTCGGTCAGGGCCTGCACCAGCGTCAGGCCGGGACGCCAGTTGATGACACCAGGTCGCAACACCTCGCCGCCCACGAACACCTGCGACGCCTGGGCCGACTTCACCGTGAGCGTGGACTGCAGGTTGTCCAGTCCGGAGCGGGCCAGCGTGGTGGTGTTGCCCGGTCCTCGCACCTGCACGGACCGGCTGCTGAAGGTGCGCATGATCACCGCCAGTTCAGGGCGCTTGAGCACCCGGGCGTATCGCTTGATCAGCTCCTGCTGCAGGGCTTCGGGGGTCAGGCCACGCGCCTTGACGGTGCCCGCCAGCTGCAGCGTGATCTTGCCGTCCGGTCGCACGTTCACCCGTTCGTTGAACTGGGGCAGGTAGGCGAATTTCACTTCCAGTTCATCACCGACCTGGATCAGGTAGGCGCGCTCGCCCGCGCCACCACTCAGTTCCTGGTAACGGGCCAGGATCGTGCGTTCCAGTGCTTCCGGGGTGCGGCCGGCTGCGCGCAGGCCTCCGATCATGGCCACGTTGACGAAACCGTCCGGGCGCACGCGCAGGGTCTGGTCGAGTTCCGGGTGGTCGGCAAAGCGCAATTCCATTTCGTCGCCGGCCTGGAGCAGGTAGCCCGGGGCGGTGTCGAGGGCGCCCGGCAGTCCGGACTCCTGGCGCAGGGCGGCGTCGTCCTGGGCGGCTCCCATTGGCACGACCTCCTGGCGCGGAGGGGTGTGCTGGCAGGCCGCGAGCACCAGCGTCGAGGCCACGAGCGGCAGCCAGTGCATGCGAAAGAGGGTTCGGCTCATCTGGATCCCCCTCATTCGGCCATGCTGCGGGGCAGCTGGCTGCGGGTCAGGCCGGCACCGAGGACGGCGCTGTCCCGCAGATCCTGCGGTTCCATCGACGGGGTCCACCCCGGATGACGGCGGGCATAGCGCCACAGCAGGTGTTCGTACCGCTGCAGCACCGGTCCCCAGCGGAACCGCTCCTGGAAGCGTTGGCGGCTGGCCCGGGACATGGCGGCGAGCCGGGCTGGCTGTTCCAGCAGCATGTCGAAGGCCGCGGCGGCCTCCTCGGTGCCGTCGAAGAAGGCCGCGTCCGAGCCGGCCACCCAGCGGTTGAAGCGGTTGCGGTGCGCCAGCACCGGATTGCCGGCGGCCAGGGCCTCCACCAGAGACGGGTTCGTGCCGCCCACCCGGTGGCCGTGCACGTACATCAGGCTGTGGAAGCGCAGCGCAGACACCACTTTGGGGTCGTACACCGGGCCCAGGAACTTGACTTCGCGGCTGGCCGCGGCCATCACCGCGCGGTGGTAGGGGTGGGTGTCCGGTGAATAGCGGCCCAGGACCGCCAAGGTCACGCCCCGGGGTTCGGCAGAAAAGCCCTGGACGATTTCCAGCAGCGAATTCTCGATTTCCGGGCGGGCGATGACGGTCAGGAACTTGCCGGGCGTCAGGCCCAGCGCCGTGACGGGTTCGGTCGGGGCGCTCAGGACCTCGTTGGCGCCGTAGGGGATGACCGTGATCTTGTCCGGGTCGGCGCGCTGGGCCAGGTGGTCTGCGATCGACGGGTGGTCGGCGATGAGGTGGTTGCCCAGTCGGGCGCCCGCCCACTCGTTGAGCCACAACCATGCCTTGGCGGGGCCGCTCCACTTGTCACGCTGCCACTCGATGCCATCCATGTTGATGGCGTTGGGGACCCCGGCGGCGCGCAGCAGCGCGCAGAACACCGCGGTGTTGTAGCCCAGGGTCAGGGCCACGTCCGGCTTGTGACGGCTGGCGTGGGCGATGGCGCGCCAATCGAACACGATGGTCGAGGCGGCCGTTTCCTTGCCGCACGGAATGCGCACGCGCTCGATGCCTTCCCACTCGTCCTGAAAGAGTTTGCCTTGCGTGTCTTCCTGGCAGTAGACGGTCACGCGCCAGCCGCGGTCACGCAGGTGCAGGGCGAGCCGTTCGGCGAAGGTCTCGAAGCCGCCGTGGGCCGCGGGAATGCCGCGGATGCCGAGAATGGCCAGATGGGGCCGGCGGGATGATGTCGAAGGCGTGTGCATGAGGTCTCAGAGTCTTGAACTGCTGGGTTGTGACTCAATGTCCCCGAAGGCCCTGTCTACGTCTCCCCCGCAAACACACTCAACCCGCCCCGCGCCTGAATGGAGCGGCATCCCGGTACGTGCGAAACCTGCGAGAACTGCAAGAGCGTCGAAGGGCCCGGAACCTGAATCCCAAGCTCCCGAGAGTGGAGTGCCTGACCAGACCTCGGACAGGCACTCCCTGGTCTGCTTGTATCGGCACTCTGTATCCTCCTGAATAGGTAGTTTACATTTGGTTTCTATCTGTTGCGCAAAGTCGGTGCGCAGGGGGAGAACGGCCTCCAGATAATGTTGGGTTTTTTTCGTTCGGGTAGGCACCAGCTTCCAAACCTGTCAAGATTCGTGCCTTGACCTTGATGCCGGCCTTCAACAGGGCCGGCTGATGTCCTTTGCCGTTGAACACCTCGCGATGAGCACCAAGTCCGAAGACCGCACCCCCCAAGACAAGATCGACGCCAACGGCCTGCGTTATCGAAACAAGACGCCTGGTTCGCCCTTTGCGGCGCAGGGCGCCTTTGCCTCCGGCACCATGTCGTGCTTCCTGTGCGGAAAGCACCGACCACGCAACATGCTCAAGAGCCGCCGGCTGCTCGGGCGCAACGAGGCGGTCTGCGCCCCCAACTGCGCAACCGTCGACGAGCAGCTGGCCAAGGGCTGAACGGCCCCCGCCGCGCTTGTGAAACACAGAAGGCCGCCCAATGGGCGGCCTTCTTCGTGACGAGGCTGCGTTCCGCAGCGAGGGTCTTCAGGCGATCACTTCGTGTAGAAGCCGACGCCGACCAAGTACTTGCCCACCTTCTGCACCAGGGTGTGCTTGTCCTCGACCTTGTTCGTCACCGGGTTGCGCCACACGTAGTCCACCTGCCCGCTGCCCTTTTCCTGGGCGAGCTGGATCATGTTCTGGATGAGCGGGGTGCCGGCGGCATCACGCAAATCCCGGGCGCCCATGCCGGTCAGCGAGGGTGTGGCGCCATTGGCGAGAAACTTGCCGTCTTCCAGTCCCACGGCGAAGACATAGAGGTCGCCCCGGACAAATCCGCCGGCCGGCTCGTTGAAGCGCTTGAACGCGCCCCGGCTGTTCTTCTGGACCTCGGCGACGGCCTTGGACAGGAGGTCCTTGGCCTGCTCCGAGGTGCCGCGTGCGGTGTAGTAGCCCACGCCCAGCACGTACTGATCCACTTGGCGGAAATAGGTGGTCTTGCTTTCGACGCGGTTGTCGGTGCGGTTGAGCCACTTGTACTCGACGGTTCCTTCCCCCTTCGCGGCGGCTCCGTCCAGCATTTCCTGGATCAGCGGCTTGCCTTCCGCATCGCGCAGATCCTTCACGTTCAGGCCCACGAGTCCGGCCGGTTCACCGCCGTGGGCGTACATGTGGCCTTGGGTGTCCACGGCGAAAACGTACAGCTCGCCCCGGACGAACCCGCCCTGGCGATCGTTGAACACCGCGAACGATTTTTCCGGACCGTGCTTGCGCAGGTGATCCGCCGCGTCGCCAAGCAGTTCCTGTGCGGCCTGGGCCTTGCCTCTCTCCGAAACGATCGTCGGCTTGGCGGCGGCCCCGCCCTGGGCCCAGGCTGGAAAACCGCCTCCCAGGCCAGCGGCAAGAAGCAGTGCGAGCGCACTGGCGCGAACGAGCGAGTGATGAGACTTCACGGTGACCTCCAGAAGATGCGAGTAGCGACAACGGGTTGCGATGGCGCCAAGGTACGGCACGACCGCTGCCGTAACTTGCGGGAGATCAAGGTGGACAGTGGAATTGCCAGTCTGGAACAGTGGCTGTTCCAGACTGCATCGACGGGACGATCGATGGGTTCCCAGATGCACCGGGCGCTGCGCCCGCTTCAGGATCCGGGCGGTCTTCCCTCTTCGGCAGTGCGTGTGGGAAGACGGTCCAGCAGCATGGCGTCGCCGTAGCTGAAGAAGCGGTAGTGCTGCGCGATCGCATGTGCGTACAGGGCCCGCACCCGGGCGTGGCCGGCCAGTGCGCTGACCAACATCAGCAGCGTGCTCTTGGGCAGGTGGAAGTTGGTGATCAGGCGGTCCACCACCTGGAATTCGAATCCGGGGGTGATGAAGATCTCGGTTTCGCGGGCGCCGGGCAGGGGCAGTCGACGGCCGCAGGCGTCGGCCGTGGCGCCCGGCCCTGCGGCAGCGGACTCCAGGGCCCGCAGCGTGGTCGTGCCGACCGACACCACCCGACCGCCGGCGGCACGGGTCCGGGCGATGGCCTGGACCGTGGCGGAGGGCACCTCGAACCATTCGCTGTGCATGCGGTGCTCGTGGATCTTGTCGACCCGCACCGGCTGGAAGGTACCCGCGCCGACATGCAGCGTCACGCCCGCACGCTGCACGCCCAGGTCTTCCAGGCGTTGGAGCAGGGGCTCGTCGAAGTGCAGCGCCGCCGTCGGCGCGGCCACGGCCCCCGGGTGGCGGGCAAAGACCGTCTGGTAACGGCGTGCGTCGTCGGCCGTGTCGTCGTGGGTGATGTAGGGCGGCAGCGGCACATGGCCGATGCGCTCCAGCCAAGCGAACACATCCGACGGAAAGCGAAGGTGGAACAGGCCGTTCTCCGGACCGCAGCGGCCCAGCACCTCGGCGCGCACCTCGACGTCGCCCTGGCGGAAACACACGGTCTGACCCGCCCGGGGCGACTTGCTGGCGCGCAGGTGAGCCCAGGCTTCGTGGCGGACCTCACCGCCGTGCGTGACCGGCGGCAGCACCCGTTCGACCAGGGCCTCGACGCTGCCTCCGGTGTCCTTGGCGCCGTATAGACGGGCGCGGATCACCTGGGTGTCGTTGAACACCAGCAGGTCGCCGGGTTGCAGCAGGCTGGGCAGGTCGGCAAACACCCGGTCCACCGGCGTCGCGCCGGTGCCGTCCAGCAGGCGTGAGGCGGTGCGCTCCGGGGCGGGCTGTTGCGCGATCAGTTCGGGCGGCAGGTCGAAATCGAAGTCGGCGACGGTGAGTTCACCGGTGGGGCTGGAGGTCATGCAGAGCGGGTGCGCGGGCGGGGCC
>JACCDS010005462.1_pt1 | contig 24813 bp, 17 predicted proteins | sample 7446441 | NCBI WGS metagenome assembly JACCDS01 (sample SAMN15323445, study PRJNA562643) | freshwater metagenome | isolation source: river surface water | place: USA:Blue River Watershed | collected 2017-08-17 | reverse complement strand
TCGTCAGCTGCGATCCCTGCGCTTCCATGACCGCCGGCGATGCGTAGTTCTCGGACGCGATCAGCTCGATGTGGTCCTGCTGGCGCTGGTTCTCTTTCTGGATCGCCGACCACAGGTCAGGATCAACCTGCCGGATGGTCTGGCTGTGAGGGAATGCGCCGGGCGCCGGTGCGGCTTTCTGCAACATCGAAGATCTCCTGACGAGGGGGCTGAGTGCGGCACAGTCGACATGCCGGAGCCGCAGAAACAGTAAGTTAGACGTCTCAGGTCAGTAATGTACTGATGAGTTCAAATCAGAAAAACTTAGAATTTCTTAACTCAGCAGTAAGGAATGCTTACTTGAACCAGAATGTTGCAATAATTAGAACATTCTGCCTGCGGTAGTCCGCGGGTTTCTGGATTGCCCGTGGCCGGGCTTTTGGGCACAGCACGCTGACTGACTCTACGGTTGGTCCTGCGGACATGCGCCGATGATGTGAACCGCCAGAGTCACGCCGGACGGCGGGCGGTGTCAGTAAAGGCTATCGATGTGGCCTCAGTGCGATGAAGCTTGTTGAGACTGTTCAGTGCAAACGCGTTGTCATCAGCCGCCGGAGCTCGATGGCATCGCCTTCTGAAGCTCGGTATTCGCTTTGGTGAACAAGTTGTTGACGCTGCCTCCCAGCGAGAAAACGATGCTCACGATCACGCCGGCGATCGAAGCGGCGAACAGCGCGTACTCGACCGCCGTCGCACCCTGCTCGTCATCGCGAAACTTACGCAGTTTTCCTCTCAATACCTTCATCGCGTTACCTTGGCTGACATGGACTTATGGCGGGCCTGAATCTTTGCCATAAGGAACTATTTCCCCGAAGAATGAACTGTAAATTGAATTTTAGTTTCTGAGTAGCAATAATTTTGCTATCACTTTCAAAGTGTTAATGGCGCGGCCGGGAAAGCAAGCACGCAGGTGGCGGGTGAAGTGGGGGCAAGTCGATACGCCCCTGACCGGCGGGATACTGGAAAAGCGGCGATCTGACGGATGTCGAGGCAATCGTCTCAGATGCCCCGCGCGGCTATCACGGCATGACCCGGCTTGGCGGGCCACAGGCGCAGGCGCGCGCCGTAGCCAAAGGCGAGACCGAGATACAGCAGCACGCCGGTGCTTGCCACAAGTGCCGCAGGTCGAGACAGCGCAAAGCTTGCGCCCGCGGCCCATCCGGCAGCGAGCAATACCGGCAGCAGGCACGGCATGCACAGCACGGCGCACAACAGCACGGACCACGCATTGCGCCGCAGACTGCCAGCAGACATGCGATATGAGAGCAGCAGGAGCAACGTCAACAGGACCGCATAGCCGAACCAGAAGGTGCTTTCTGCCGATGCCGCCGTCAGCGGCGCGATTTCCACGCCCAGGACCGCCGCCATGACCGCGACCAGCAAGGTCGCCGCCGCGAACCGCCTCGAGGGCGGTTTGCCCTGCAGCGCGCGTTTCCAGGTCGCCGGCGCGAGCAGCAAGGCCATGCTCACCGCCACGCCCCATGCGATCGCGATCGGTGGCCATCGATCCGCGGGGAGTCGCCATCCGGCGAAAGCGTCGAGACCCGCAGGCACGAGGGCCACTTCATGCAGCACCGCGCCGATCGCGATCGAACACATCATCCACGACGCCCGCTCCGGCCAGTGACAGGATACGGGCAAAGTCCGCACGTCTCGGTCGCCGACGAACGAGAGCCAGAACGCCATGATCAACGTCATCTGCGGAACGATTAACGTGAGGGCAGCGAAATCGATGCTGAGAAGATGCTCGAACAGCCCCGCGCGCCCGGCAATCACGCCCTCGATCAAGAGCACCGGAGCCGTGGCAAGCGACGCAAATACGGTGGCCATCCACACCATATGCGAGCGAAAGTCGCGCGCGAATGCCGCGACAATCGCTTGCAGCAGCATGAACAGGGTGACGAGTGCATTCGACCAGAAGAGCAGTCCCACGGCATTGGCCGGCGCGCCGGGATCCGGCGGCACCTGAGCCAGAAAAACGATGGCGGCCAGCAGCATGCACAAGGTACTCAGCCAGACCAGCAAGCCATTGGCGCGGTGCCACAGTGGATAACGTCGCCGCAGATACGGGGCAAATTGCAGCACGCCCAGCACAAGTGCCAGACCACCGAAGAAGAAGTACGCAGCAAGCATTCGCTCACTGGGGCCAGCACCGCCATGAATGAGGGTGACCGCATGCGCGATCGCCAGCGCGCCATAGCCGGCCGCGACGGCCGTCACGAGAGCGGCCCCAAGGCAGACCGCCAGGGTTCGGACAGGGTGGTGCTTCCACTGGGTGCGAAAAGCGCGCATATCCCCTCCGTTATTATTTCGATAAGATTCGAGGGTAGACCAGGACGCGGGACAATGCAATACGCAGCCGGTGGTTTTAAGCAAGCGGAGAAAGTGGCCTGGAAGAGGCAGGGGCGTTGCGGGTCAGCCGATGACGTTCCGCTCTCGCAGCCATTCCTTGAAAGCCTGCGCAGGCAGGGGTCTGCTGAAGAGATAGCCTTGAGCTTCATCGCAGCCGAGATCCTTCAGCATGCGCGAACGTTCCTCATCTTCCACGCCTTCGGCGATGGTGCGCAGGTTGAGGCTGCGGGCCATTTGCACGACGGCCTGCACGATGGCCCGGTCTTCGTCGTCCTGCAGAATGTCGCGGACGAAGGACTGGTCGATTTTCAGTTTGTCGACCCGGAAGCGCTTCAGGTAAGACAGGCTGGAATAGCCTGTGCCGAAGTCATCGATGGACAGGCGCAGGCCGCGTGACTTGAGCCGCCGCAGGCTGCTCATGACCGCATCGATGTTCAGCAGCAGGATGGATTCGGTCAGTTCGAGTTCAAGGCACGTTGGGTCCAGCCTGGCATCATGCAGCGCGGCGAAGATGTGCTCCTCCAGATGCCCATGGCGAAACTGCGCGCCGGAGAGGTTGACGGCGACCACCGCGCTGCCCCAGCCGGCATCGCGCCACGCAGCGGCCTGCTGACAGGCCTCGCGCAACACCCATCGGCCCAGAGGCACGATCAGGCCGCTTTCCTCGGCGGCGGGGATGAAATCGGAGGGCTTGACCACACCGTAGCCGGGACGGTTCCAGCGCACGAGAGCCTCGACGGCCACCACCCTGCCGGACTGCAGCTCGATCTGGGGCTGATAGTGCAGCTCGAATTCCTGCCGCTCCAGTGCCAGCCGCAGTGCATCACGCGTCTGTACATAACGCAGCATTGCCGCATTCATTTGCTGGTCGAAGAAGCGGTAGGTATTGCGGCCATCCAGTTTGGCTTCGTACATGGCGGTGTCGGCATTGCGCATCAGCGCCTCCGCGTCAATACCGTCCTGCGGATAGATCGCGATACCGATCGAGAAGGACGTGTGCAGGCGCAGCCCTTCAAGGTCGAAGGGGCGCGCCAGATGGGTCAGGACCTTCTCGCAGACACTGACGACATCTTCCTGTTCGCCCACATCCTGCAACACGATCATGAACTCATCGCCGGACAGGCGGCACAGCATGTCTTCCGCACGCAGCAAATGCGTCAGGCGCTGTGCGACGGCCTGCAGCAGCGCATCGCCGACGGTATGCCCGTGCGTGTCATTCACGTACTTGAATTTATCCAGATCCATGTACAACACGGCGAACCGCCGATGATGCCGCTGGCCGGCCACAACCGCCTGCTTCAGCCGGTCGAGCCCGAGCACGCGGTTCGGCAACCGTGTGAGTGCATCATGGAAGGCGAGAAAATCGATGCGTGCCTGAATTTGCTTTTTCTGGGTAATGTCCTCCATCACTTCCAGCCGCGCATCGATGTCGCCGTAGGTGGCGGCAGACGAATTGACCCGCACATCGATCAGGCCGCCATCACTGCGCCGGTGTTGCTGCTCACCGTCGTTCGGCACTTGTTCACCTTGAACGACATCGCTGCGGCGCATGGTCGGCCATGCGTCACGTGGCCAGCCATACTGCGCGATCGCACGATCATTGACCAGGAGGAAGCGCTGGGTAGCGGTGTCATACAACCACGCAGCCAGCGGATTTTCATTGAACAACTGCAGGTAACGCTTCTCGCTGGCCGCAAGCTCGTCGTTCTTGCGCTGCATGACGGCCGTACGGCCGGTCATGCCCAGCATTAGCACCTGCAGTAAAGCGGCAAACAACAGGCCGACGACGCCTACGCCCCAGGCAAACCAGCTGCGCCGCTGCTCCCGATACATCGGTGTCGGCGCGAGTGCCAGTTCCCACACGCGATCGGCCACCTCAATGCGGGTCGACCATGCCACGCGGTCCGACGGGAAGGGAGCGGCCTCCAGCGCGTCTGTATCAGAGCGATACAGCAAGGAACCGGGCTCAGGCGCGGCGACATCGCGCAGCTGCATCGCGATATCGGCGGGCATCATGCCCTTGAGCGCGATGCCGACCAGTTCATCGACCTTCAGGACACCCACGGCAAAACCGAGCGGCTGCTCGTGACCATGCCGGCCTGCGCCATTGGGCTCCGGGTAGATCGGATACAGTTCGAGCAGACCGATACGACGGCGCTGGTCCTGCACCAGCCACAGCGGTGCCGTGATGGCCATCGTGCCACGTTCGATCGCGCTCAGGATTGCACGTCTTCGCACCGGTTCTGAAAAAATGTCGTAGCCGACCGCCGGCAGGTTCTTCTCCAGCGGGACGATGAAGCGCACAGCGACATGCTTGTCGGCCGGTACTGCCGGCACCAGCTGCCCCTGCGCGTTTCGCTCCGTGATGCGAAAACCTGGCAGCGGTGAGAGCCGGCCCGCCCGCGATTCGTAGGCGTCGCGTTGCTCCTCAGTGACCAGGTCATTGAAGCTGAGCGCGAACAGGTCCGGATTTTCGCGCAGTGCGTGGCGGGTAAAGCGCTCGAACTGCGGGAATGTGAAATCCGGCGTCGCGACCACAAAATTGCGTATCGACGCCAGCACCTCGCGATGGCGGATCAGATGATCGGAAATCCGGTCTGCGAGCTGCCGTCCCTCCTGCGCCAGTTGCCGCGCCTCGGCATCGGACTCGCTACGCGACGCCGCGTAGAACACCACGCCCGTGATGGCCAGGGTAAGCAGCATGGGCCCGACCACGCGGCGACGGCGCTGCCGCCACAAGGGTACGGGCATCAGGAAACACAGGCTCAGAGGTGCGAAGATCATCACGCCGAGCACGTCGCCGGTGTACCAGTTCCACCAGGTGAACCCGGCCTCGCCAATGGCAATCACCTGCAGCGCGACGAGAGAGGCAACGCTCAGACTGGCGGATACGAGTCCGGCCAGCAGCCCTCCCCACAAGATGAAGACAAAAGCGTCCTGCTCGCGCTCCATCACGCGCCAGCGAACACCCTGACGGCGCCAGATCAGCGACGCGCCCACGGCTGCCTGCAAGGTTGCCCCAAGGCCGATCAGTGCGGCGACGGCGACGACAGTCCATCCGGGCGGCGCTCCGTGCCAGGAGTGCAGCAGATTCAGCGTGAATGACCCCAGCCAGACGCCGGGCAACCAACGGTAGCCGCCGGCCAGCACCATCGCGAGCGCCAGGCCGGCTGCCGGAAACACGGGGCTCGCGTAGCCGGGAGGGATGGCAAGCTCCAGCCCGAGCCAGCCCAGCGCCATGTAGCCGAGGGCTAGGGCGACGATCCAGCGCAGTGGCAAGCGAAGGAAAGACAGGATAGATTCGGACACGCTCGGGGTCGGCGTAAAAAGTTATTTAAATTATGTAGTTAATTTTGGTATTTCATTGTCAGATGGATTATAGAGTTCAAGCCTGATCGATAGTAAAAAAATACCTATCGTCGCCATGAGTGGCAGCCGAGTCCACCAGTGCGACCGTAGAGGAACCCGTGGGTCGGCACCCGGCCTGCCGGGACAGACGGCCGGTCTGGCGGATCAGGTGCCGAAAAACGCCTGCAACATGTCGATGAATACGCGGGTCTTGGCCGGCATCAGTTTGCGGCCCGGGAAAACCGCCGATACCGCCGGGCTTGGCAGGCGCCAGTCAGGCAGCACGCGGCGCAAGGTGCCGGCGCGCACAAAACCGATCGCAAAATCATCTGGCACTGCCGCAATGCCGGCGCCGGCGCTGATGATACGGATCAGGAATTCGGGCGAGTTCGCATTGACCTGACCCGGCGGCAATCCCTCCCAACGGTCAGTTCCGCGCTGCAGCACCCACGGCAGGGGCTCACCATGGCCGGCCAGCAGCCGTACCGCGCGGTGCCGCAACAAATCGTCCGGACGCTTCGGCTCGCCGTGCTCCGCCAGATAGCCGGGGGCCGCATACAGGCGGGTGGGCAGTTCGCTCAGCCTGCGCGCCGCCAGCAGACTGTCACTGGCCAGTTCGCCCACACGAATCGCCAGATCGAAGCCCTCCCCGAGCAGATCCACCCGTCGCGGCGACAAGTCCAGTTCCAGCTGGATTCGCGGATGCAGAGCAACAAAGGCCGCCAATGCATCCACCAGCAGCAGGTTGGCAAAATCACTGGGCATGGAAACGCGCAACCGCCCGCCGGGGGCCGCCTGCCGGTGCTCGCTGAGGGCCTCCACCGCGTCGATTTCTGCGACGACCTGGCGCGCGTGCTCGAGCAACTCCAGCCCAAACTCTGTCAGGGTCTGGCGCCGGGTTGTGCGTAGCAGCAAACGCTCTCCGACCCGCTGCTCCAGCGTCGTCACGCGCCGCGACACCGTCGACTTGGGCAAGCCGAGGCGGTCGGCCGCGCGGCTGAAACTGCCGAGCTCAGCCACGTGCGCAAAGATCACCAGATCATTGGGATCAAGATTTTTGCCCGATTGTTCCATATTTGGAACGATTATATCCAAAATACCCAATTTTTCTTATGATTGATCCGAAATAAAGTGTAGCCATCCTTAGTCAACGATGGAGTACACAAGATGAAGATCCTGCAAATCAACAGCAGCTCCCGCAGCGCAGGCGCGAATTCGACCCGCATTGCCAACGATATCGCCGCGCAACTGCAAGCGCGCCATCCGCAGGCACACCTGACGGTCCGCGATCTGGCAGTCCAGCCGCACCCGCCGCTCGACGAAGCGGCGCTCGGCGCCTTGTTCACGCCGGCAGAGCAGCGTACGCCGGCACAGGCAGCGCGCGTGGCGCTGGATGACGCCCTGATCGCTGAAGTGCAGGCCCATGACGTGATCGTGCTCGGCGTGCCGATGTACAACTTCGGCAATTCGGTGCAACTGAAAACCTGGATCGACGCCATCGCACGTGCCGGCGTGACTTTCCGTTACACCGAGACAGGCCCCGAAGGCCTGATCAAGGGCAAGACCGTTTATGTGGCGCTCGCGCGTGGCGGTGTTTACCGTGACACGGCAAATGACTCGCAGGTGCCTTACCTGAAGAACGTGCTGGGTTTCCTCGGCATGACGGATGTGCGCTTCATTTACGGCGAGGGACTCGCGATGGGACCGGACGCGGCAGAGAAAGGCTTCGCGCAGGCACAGGCAGACATCGCAGCCGCACTGTCCTGATCGCTTGTGCCACCCCGATGAGATGGCCGCGCTGCGACTATGATGAGCCGCAGCGCGGCGGCCGGCAAAGCCGCAACCGACAAGGCGAACTCCATGGATACAGTACAAACGACAGGCAACACCTGGACACGTGAAATCGCGAACGATGGGGCATTCGAGCGAACGCCCACCAGCTTCCATGGCGTGGTATCCGCGGATACGTCGGCGCGGCATGCTGCCGAGCCGGGCCGCTATCACCTGTATGTGTCGCTGGCCTGCCCCTGGGCCCATCGCACGCTGATTGTCCGTGCATTGAAGGGACTGCAGCACGTGATCAGCGTTGGCGTAGTTCATCCGCACCTGACTGACAAGGGCTGGTCGTTCGATACGGATTTCGCCGGCACGACCGGCGATACGGCGGGCGGTCGCGCTTACCTGCAGCAGGTCTATTTAGAAGCGGCACCCGACTACGCGGACGTGATCACGGTGCCGGTCTTGTGGGACAAGCAGCTGCACACGATCGTCAATAACGAATCCGCCGAGATCATCCGCATGCTGAACACGGCCTTCCAAGCGTACAGCAGCCGACCGGACCTCGATCTATACCCGGCGGCCCTGCGCGATGAGATCGATGCGGTGAACGCCTGGATCTACCCGAGCATCAATAACGGTGTCTACCGCAGCGGCTTTGCGCAGAGCCAGCGCGCGCATGAGCGTGCTGTCGATGAGTTGTTTGCTGCGCTCGACCGTGCCGAGCAACTGCTGACGACGCAGGACTACCTGTGCGGTGGCGTATTGACCGAGGCCGATGTGCGTCTGTTTACGACGCTGATTCGTTTCGATGCGGTTTACCACACCCATTTCAAGTGCAACCGCCGACTGATTGCGCAATACCCTGCGCTGCACCGGTTCATGGCGCGCCTCTATCGCCTGCCGGGAGTCGCCGAGACGATCAGCATGGAGCAGATCCGCTTTCATTACTACTACTCGCACCGCCACATCAATCCGACGGGCATCGTGCCGGCAGGGCCGGATGTACTGCAGCAGCTGGCCGATGTGATTCTGTGAGACGCACCCAGAGAAAGGACATGACATGAACACCCTCGACAGCAAAGCGACCGTCACTCGCACGCGCAGCGTGGAAAGGCTGGTCGCCGGCCAGGAGACTTCCGACGGCGCCGGCGTCAAGCTGACGCGCGTCCTGACCAACTCGCTACAACGCCGCCTCGATCCCTTCCTGATGCTCGATGCCTTTGGCAGCGATAACCCGGACGACTACATCGCCGGCTTTCCCGACCATCCTCACCGCGGCTTTGAGACCGTCACCTACATGATCGCGGGCCGCATGCTGCATCGGGACAGTGCCGGGCACGAAGGCTTGCTGCAGAACGGCGGTGTGCAGTGGATGACGGCGGGTCGCGGCGTGATCCACTCGGAGATCCCGCAACAGGAAGAAGGCGTGATGGAGGGCTTCCAGCTGTGGCTGAACCTGCACAGCAGCGAGAAGATGAACCAGCCCTGGTACCGGGACTTTCAGGATGGCGATCTGCCGAAGCTCGTCACGGATGAGGGCGTGAACGTGACCGTGATCGCCGGCGAAAGTCATGGAGTCAGCGGTGCCGTCACGCGCGACATCACGGCCCCTCTGTATCTCGACATCCACCTGCCGGCAGGAGCACGTTTCGCTCAGCCCCTGCCCGCAGGACACAATGCCTTTGTCTATGTGTATCGCGGCGATGTAAGCGTCGGTGGCCAGCAGGTACCGTCGAAACGCATGGCCATTCTGGCCAACGACGGACAAGCGGACGGTGTAGTGATCGAAGCGCGGGGCGAAGCGAAAGTGCTGCTGATCGCCGGTCGACCCTTGAATGAGCCCATCGTGCAGTACGGCCCGTTCGTGATGAATACGGAAGCGGAAATCTATCAGGCATTGAGCGATTTCCGCGACGGCAGGCTCGGGGAAACCGCCTGAATCGAAGTGGCTTGAGGGCTGATCACACGGATGACTGTAACGCCCGCACTCGCGGCAGCGCCAGCGTGATCAGCCAGCACAGCATCAGCATGACTGCCGACCCGGCCAGCGCATAGGGTAATCCGCCCCACTGATACAAGACGCCGGACAGCAGCGTTCCGAAAAAGCGGCCCAGCGCATTCGCCGCGTAGTAAAAGCCCACGTCCTCGGCTGCCTTCTCCGAACCCGCATACGCGAGGATCAGGTATGAATGCACCGAAGAATTGACCGCGAACGCAAACCCGAACACGCCAAGACCGCCGACCACGATCCACTCGATCGGCTGCACGCCATGCCAGACCGCAGCCGCCAGTGCCGCCGGCACCAGAGCGAGCGACAGCGACCACCAGCGTGCCGCCGGCACCTCGCTGCTGAGGCCATCTGTGCTGCGGCGAATCAGTCGCGGCGCGGCAGCCTGCACAAGGCCGTAACCGATCGTCCATGTCGCCATGAAAGTTCCGACCAGGGTGAAGTTCCATCCCTGGCTGTACAGGAACACCGGGATGCCGACGACGAACCAGACATCGCGTGCGCCAAACAGGAAAACGCGGGCCGCCGCCAGCTGATTGATCGCGCGGCTCTTGCCAAAGAGTTCGCCGAAAGATTTCGATGCCTTCGCTCTGCCCATCATCGGTGGCAGCGAACGCAGCACGGCCGCGAGAACGATCGCCAGCAGGGTGGCCATCAGCCACAGGGCGCCGCGAAAACCCAGGCTGTCAAGCAACAGGCCACCGGCGAAAAAGCCCACCCCCTTCATTGCGTTCTTGCTGCCGGTGAACCATGCCACCCAGCGGAACAGCTGTCCCGAAGCTTCGCCGGCAGTCAGCTTGATCGCCGATTTGCTCGCCGTCTTGGTCAGGTCCTTCGCGATACCGCAGACGCCCTGCGCAACGACCACCCAGGCGACCGACAGTGCGGCGGTCCAGTCGGGCGACACCGCTGACAGCAGCAGGAAGCCGGCTACCTGCGTGGTGAGCCCGACCGCCAGCATGCGCGCAATGCCGAACCGCGTCGCCAGCCAGCCACCGATCAGGTTGGCGCCCACGCCGGCGGCTTCGTACAGCAGGAACAGAAAGGCCAGCGTAAAAGGCGAATAGCCCAGCCGGAAGAAATGCATCAGTACCAGCATGCGCAAGGCGCCGTCCGTCAGCGTGAAGCTCCAGTACGCTGACGTGACGATCAGATAGTTGCGCAGACCCGGAGACGGCTGCCCCATGGTCAGATCCCGGTCGCCTGCATATGACAGGCGAGGTCGACCATGCGGCACGCATAGCCCATCTCGTTGTCGTACCACGCATAGACCTTGAGCAGCGTGCCGTCGGTGACCATGGTCGACGGCGCATCGACGATCGAGCTGCGCGTATCGCGCGCATAGTCGGCACTGACCAGTGGCCGGGTCTCATAGCCGAGGAGGCCGGCTAGCTCGCCGCACGCAGCAGCGGCGAACAGGCTGTTCACCTCATCGACGGTGGTGTCGCGCCTGAGCTCGAACACGCAATCCGTCAGCGATGCGTTGAGTACCGGGGCGCGTACGGCGTGGCCATTGAGCTTGCCCTTCAGCTCGGGGTAGATCAGCGCAATTGCCGTGGCGCTGCCGGTGGTCGTCGGCTGCAAGCTCAGCATCGCGCTGCGCGCACGGCGCAGATCCTTGTGAGGCGCGTCGACGACCACATTCGTGTTGGTCGGATCATGAATGGTGGTGATCTGGCCGTGCCGTATGCCGATCTGTTCATGCACCACCTTGACCACCGGCGCCAGACAATTCGTCGTGCATGAGGCCGCCGTGACGATCGGATGACGCACCGGATCGTATAGATGATGATTGACACCGACGACCACGTTGAGAACTGACTCGACCTTCACGGGCGCGGCGACGATCACGCGCTTCGCGCCGCGATCCAGGTGTCCCTGCAAAGTCTCCGGGCTCAGGAACTTGCCGGTGCACTCAAGGACCACATCGACGCCAAGCTCGCCCCACGGAATGTCAGCGGACCTCGGATGGCTGCTGAAGCCCAGGCGCCTATCGCCGATGACGATCGCGTCGTCGCCCTCGGCGTGGATGCCGGCGCGCCAGCGTCCCTGCACGGAATCAAATTCAAGCAGGTGCGCGGTTGCGCCAGCACCGCCCTTGATCTCGTTCAGGTGAACCACATCAAGACGATTTCCGGCACGAGGGTCGTCCGGCTGCCGTTCCGCCGCCCCCATCGCCGCGCGCAAAGCCAGGCGACCGATGCGCCCCATTCCGTTGATTCCGACTCGCACTTTCTCCCCCTATTGCCAGGTTTACGTGAGCTGAATGAAAACCGGCCGGATCATATCACAACACTTGAATAAATTTTGAAACGTTGAGACAATCCGGCACACTACTATCCGGCCGCTTCAGTCCGGCAGTCGGTATCGCGTTGATATCCATGCGCAGCGCCGACGCCCATCGACCTCCGAATGACCGGCAAAACCAAGGAGAAAACCATGGCAACCCCAGTGATGAACGTGCTCTTCCTCTGCACCGGCAATTCGGTCCGCAGCCTGTTCGCCGAGGCGCTTCTGAACCAGATGGGCGAGGGAAGATTCCGCGCCTACAGTGCGGGCAGCCATCCTCGCGGCGATGTGCATCCACTCACGCTCGAGTGCCTCAGCAAATCGAAGATTCCCGCCGATGGCCTGCGCAGCAAAAGCTGGGACGCGTTTGCCGCACCCGGCGCGCCGCACATGCACTTCGTGATCACGGTCTGCGATCAGGCGGCCGGCGAGATATGCCCGGTATGGCCGGGGCAGCCCATCACGGCGCACTGGGGTTTCGCCGATCCGGTCGCTGTCGAGGGAACCGGGGATGAGCGGGTCAAGGCCTTCCAGCGGGCGATGATGCAGATCTCTCACCGGCTCTCGATTTTCCTCAGCCTGCCGATGGACAAACTGGACCGCCTCGCCGTACAGGAAAAGGTGCGCGAGATCGGTCGCGTGCCGGCCGATCTCTCCGCAACGAAGTCTTTCGCGTAAAGTCGCCCCCATGGAAAGCGACCAAGCCGTTAAATCGCTGGCCGCACTCGCTCAGGAGTCGAGGCTGCGTGTATTCCGCCTGCTGGTGCAGGCGGGTCCGGCCGGGATGGCAGCGGGCCTGCTCTCCGAGCGGGTCGGGCTCTCCCCGTCCGCCCTGTCCTTCCACCTGAAGGAACTGGTGCATGCCGGACTGGTGGTATCCCGCCACGAGGGTCGCTTTGTGATTTACTCGGCAAAGATCGATGCCATGAATGACCTGCTCGGCTATCTCACCGAGAACTGCTGTGGTGGCAATCCGTGCACGCCGGTCAGCACGGTTGTCTTCAAGCCGGCAGCGATCTCGGCAGGCGGTCGTGGCACGAGCTCCTCCGCGACCGTCGAGCCGGCACGGCGCGCCACCGGCAAGGCGAAGTCGCCATGAATCGGTTCGAACGCTACCTCAGCCTGTGGGTGTTTCTGTGCATCGTTACGGGCATCGCGCTCGGACAGTTCTTCCCCGCGCCATTCCGCATGATCGGCTCGATGGAAGTGGCGCAGGTGAATCTGCCGGTCGGCTTGCTGATCTGGGTGATGATCATCCCGATGCTGATGAAAATCGATTTCAATTCACTGCATGAAGTTGGCCGGCAAGGGCGCAGTATCGCCATCACCCTGCTGGTGAACTGGGCCATCAAGCCATTCACGATGGCCGCGCTCGGCGGCATCTTCGTCTATGGGGTGTTTTCACGCTGGCTGCCCGCAGACCAGCTCGACAGTTATGTAGCCGGCCTGATCCTGCTCGGCGCCGCACCTTGTACCGCGATGGTCTTTGTCTGGAGCCATCTGTGCCGCGGTGACGCCAACTTCACCGTGTCGCAGGTAGCCCTGAACGATCTGGTGATGGTATTTGCATTCGCTCCCATCGTGGCCCTGCTGCTGGGCGTGTCGGCCATACCGGTGCCCTGGGACACGCTGCTGCTGTCCGTCGTGATGTATATCGTGATTCCGCTGGCGATTGCCCAGCTGCTGCGGCATCAGCTGCTGGCGCGCGGGCAGGCCGCATTCGACCGGGCGATTGCGAGTGTCGGTCCGTTCACGATCATTGCGCTGCTGGCCACCCTGCTGCTGCTATTCGCCTTTCAGGGCGAGGCTATCAGCGCGCAACCGCTGATCATTGCCATGCTGGCGGTGCCCATCCTGCTGCAGGGTCTGCTGATTGCCGCCATCGGGTACGGGCTGAACCGGCTTTACAAGGTGAGGCACGACATTGGCGGGCCTTCCGCGCTGATCGGGGCATCGAATTTCTTCGAGCTTGCCGTCGCCGTCGCCATCGTGCTGTATGGCTTTGATAGCGGGGCCGCGCTGGCCACCGTAGTGGGCGTGCTGATCGAAGTGCCGGTGATGCTGTTACTGGTGCGCGTGATCAATCGCAGCAAGCACTGGTATGAAGCCGGCAGCGCTAGCCGCGCTCCCAATACTCGACATGGATGACATGACCGACCTTTCCCGCGACACCCTACCCGTCCTCGCCGAGGACTGCTTCCGGCCGATCGACGAGACCGCCCTGTTTGCCGGCAAGCGCAGTACGCACCCGCCGCGCATCCTGCTGCTGTACGGCTCGCTCCGGCAGCGCTCGTTCAGCCGCCTGCTGGCGGAGGAGGCCGCGCGCCTGCTGCGCCGCCTCGGTGCCGAGACCCGCTTCTTTAATCCGTCCGGCCTGCCGCTGCCAGACGATGTCGCAGATACCCATCCCAAAGTGGTCGAACTGCGCGAGCTGTGTCAGTGGGCCGAAGGTATGGTCTGGTCAACGCCGGAGCGGCACGGGGCGATGACCGCCATCATGAAAGCGCAGATTGACTGGATTCCCCTCGCACTCGGCGCGATCCGGCCGACTCAGGGTAAGACGCTTGCTGTTATGCAAGTTTGTGGCGGTTCCCAATCGTTCAATGCGGTCAACCAGTTACGCGTGCTGGGGCGCTGGATGCGCATGCTGACGATTCCCAACCAGTCATCGGTCGCGAAAGCCTACGAGGAATTTGACGCAGACGGCCGGATGAAAGCATCGCCCTACTATGACCGTCTGGTGGACGTGATGGAGGAGCTGGTGAAATTCACCTGGCTGACCCGCGATATCGCGCCTTATCTGGTCGATCGCTACAGCGAAAGGAAAGAAGCGCAGGAAGCGCTGGAAAAACGGGCGCAACTCACGAAAATATGATGGCGGCCGGATGAAGCACACAGCTGAAAATCCCGTGACAGTCGCGGCTGGCCACCTGCATGGGCGTCCGGCAGTTCGCCGAAGGCGCGCTTAACCCGCTTGAAGTACCAACCTTCTCGTCGATGGCGCCGATAAACAAAAACTCCCGCATTGCGGGAGTTTTTGCCTGCTGCGATCGTCGCGCTGTATCCGGATTTCCCCGAAGACAGCGACGCTGGTTAAAACGAATTAATCGTTTTCGCCTTGCTCGGCTTTTTCACGGGCCAGACCGGCATTGATCATTTCTGCACGCAGTTCGTAGGCAAGCGCTTTCGCTTCGCTGCTCACGGCAATGCTTTCCTCCATCTTGCTGCGCATTGCGGCAGCGGTCGAGCGCGCATTCGCGGCCATGCCGGCAGCATCATACGCAGCGATTTCCGCCTTCTTGGCAGCGATCACAGCAGCATCCATTGCCGCCTTCTGGGCTTCGGTCACTGCCAGTGCATCCTTGCTCGTCGTTACAGCCGACTCAGCGGCAGTGGCAGCTTCTTCCGAGCGCGCGATTGCGGCCTGCGAATTGGCATCTGCATCATTGGCGATCTTGACAGCCTGTTGAGCGGCCGTATCGGCGCTTTGCGCGGTCTTCACTGCTTCCTGCGACGCGCTGTTGGCATCTGCCGAGGTCTTCATCGCCGAATCAGCCGTCTGGACGGCGCTCTGCGAACGGCTGGCCGCGTTTTCGGAGACGGCACGAATCTCGGCGATTTGCGCATCGACGCTGTCTTTCAGCGCAGCCAGGTCACCGTTGGTAGCGCAGCCGGTCATCAGGCCCGACAAAATCACCACCGCAGAAAGTCCGGCCACGCGACCCAAAGTTTGTTTCATCTTCTTCTCCTATGCAGTACTAGACGGTAAATAATGAATCAGAAATTCGATTGAACTGCGCGCAAAAACTTGATTGCTGCCCACTGATTTGGCGTGGCGCTTTGCCGCGGATGTAACTTATTATAAAAATTTGAATCCATCAATCATTTTCAGGGTTGGGCTTATTCCGTATGTGAAGACCCACTCACACCTATCTGGCGACTAGTCATTAATAACAAAAATTTGACAATTTGATTACCACGCGCGGGCCGATGGAAATCCCGGACGCATTTGCCAGGGCAGTCTCATGCGCGGCTTCTGATAATTCCCGGGGATTGCGGGCAGAGTGAGGGCAGATTTTCCCTGCCAAATCCGCGAGTTAGTGGAGGATTTTCTTGATGACTGCGCGCATTCCTTCCGGCGAACTACACGTTCGTTTCCCGTTTACCCCGGCAGGCGCAGACGATCCGGCGATCAGCCTGATTCATTCAAAAATCCAATTTATCAGTTTTTTACGAATTTTTAATCTCATTCGATCTGCTTTAATGGAAGCTCCAAGTTCCCCATGATTGGTAAGCCTCCAACGGCGCAATCCGTTGTTTGAGCGCAACACCTTGTCTCATTCCATGGAGGAAATTTTGGACAGAAAAAACCGCTTCGCAGTCACGCGTTCGCATGCCGCAGGTCTTTCCACGCGTACCAGCTCAGGCGTCATCACGGCGTTACCATCCGACGTGCAGCGCGTACTGCGCAACACCTACGCCCTGCTCGCGCTGACCTTGTTGTTTGCCGCGGGTGTTGCCACCGCCAGTGCAGCATTTGCGCTGCCCGCACCGGGGCTGGTTCTGACACTGCTTGGTTATTTCGGGCTGTTGTTTGCCATTCACCGCCTGAGGAACAGTGGCTGGGCACTGCCCGCCGTGTTTGCACTGACGGGCTTCATGGGCTACACGCTAGGCCCGATCCTGACCCGCACCCTCAGCCTGCCCGGAGGCGCCGGCACGATTGCCCTCGCCCTGGGTGCGACCGGCGCCATCTTCCTTGCGCTCTCGGCCTGGGTACTGACGACGCGCCGCGATTTCAGCTGGATGGGCGGGATGCTGTTCGCCGGAATGATCGTGGCCATCCTCGCCGGACTCGCAGCCATCTTCTTCGAGATGCCCGCGCTCGCGCTCGCCGTGTCTGCCATGGTCGCGCTGCTCTCGGCCGGACTGATCCTGTTCGAAACCAGCGCCATCGTGAACGGCGGCGAAACGAACTATGTCATGGCGACCGTCAGCCTGTTTGTGTCGCTGTTCAATATGTTCACCAGCTTGCTGCAGCTGTTGGGGCTCGGTGGCTCAAGTGAGTAAGTAAGTCCCATCCACATCGGAGGAACCATCGATGAAATGTCCTACATGTCCCGATGCCGTGCTCGTGCTGAGCGAGCGGCAAGGCGTGGAAATCGATTACTGCCCGCAGTGCCGCGGCGTATGGCTGGACCGCGGCGAACTTGACAAGCTCCTGGAGCGGGCGGCGCAGGCGGCACCCGGGTATGGCGGGGAGCGACAGCCCTCCCCCTACCCGGGCAAGCATGAAGAACATTCGGACTACTCGGGCCACAAGCATCGCCGCAAGCACTCGTCATGGCTCAGCGAAATCTTCGACTGAAACGCACAAGATCAAGAAGAGAGGAAACCCTCGCATGCAAAACAACGAACAACAACTGGTATATGCGCCAGAGCACTTCGTCGATGGCCTGAGCAGGAGGCTCGGGGTGCGCAGCTACTCGGCGCTGGCGCGCGTAGTTGGGCTGTCGCCCTCAGTGATCAGCAAAGTCAGGCACCGGCGCCTTGTCATCAGCAGCAAGATTCTGGTGCAGATCCATGAAACTACGGACATTCCAATCCGCGAACTGCGGCGGATGATGGGCGACACCCGGCGCTACTTCAGTCCGCTGAAACTGAAACCGGAGCCGTCGGCGGCATGACGGCTCCGGACGACGAGGCCGTCAGCCAAGCCCGGTCGTAGTCTGGTACTTGTCTGCGAAGTCGCTGATATTCACTCCCTCGAGCACAAGGATGGCGCTGACACCGCTACCGTCAAGATCGTAGGCGACGAAAGTGGTGTTCCCGCTCGCCGACCCACCGGCGAAGACCCCCGCACCGGGCGCGTCGTTGAAGTACCCCAGCGCAGCGCTGGTAAACGACGCAACCGTCGTGATGCCGGTCTCGTAGTCCAGTCCCGAGAGATTGCCGAAATGAAGCTCATCGGTGTCTAACCGCAAACCGGATACGGTCACTTTCTGGATTCCACCCGACGTCTGGTGATCCTGATCGATATCGAAATGCAGGACAGCCTGGCCGGATGTGCCCGCGAAATCAATATCGATTTTTTCGACCAGACTATTTCCTCCCTGAGTAGAGCTGGTCAGTGTCAGTTCGGCGGTGCCACGCTGCGAGCCGCCTCCGATCTTGATACCGCCGCCGTTGCCGGCCAATTCCAGCGCGGCCTCGGCACGGTCGCCCGACTGCACCGCTGACATCACCAGGTCAAAGTCTTTGGTGCCAAAGCTGCCGACAGACAGTGCGGCAACCGTCGTCGCCCCGGAAACGGAGTCGGTGCCGCTGTTCGCCATCAGCTGGATCTGCCCGGCCACGGCCACTGTTGCGCCGGCAGACTGCGACACGGTCACGCTGATGCGGCTGCCGTCACCCAGTGCCGTCGCGCTGACATCGTTCTTGATCGTCAAAGCCGCCGATGCCGAGGCGAGCGTGGCCTCGATATCGCTGGCATCGCCAGTGGCGATCAGCGATACGCCGCCGTTGACCGTCAGGGTACCGGTCGATGCCGACAGCATCACGTCAGCCTCGCTGTCATAGCCGCTCGCGACTACCTGCAGACCAGCGTCGCTGAGGCTCAGGCTGCCGTTGGCTGTGGCGTTGAAGTTCAGGTGGCTTTCACTGCCGACGGCAGACATCGACAGACCACCGATCGATACATTATTTTTCGTGGAGCTAAGCTCCGCGTTCGCGCTGCTCGCTGCCGCCGACGCTGCCATCCTGACCATGCCATCCACTGTCAGGTCATTTGACTCGGCAAGTCTCGCCGTATCACTCAGCACCAGCGTGGCCGCCGAGCCGATACCGCTCGCATGGATACTGACGTCCTGCCGAAGCGTGAGGCTGCTGTAACCATTGCGCGCCTCCAGACTGACATTCGATACGGCGTTCACTCCGGATGCCGTCAACGACACATCGCCGGCCACCTCGATGGGGCCGGGCGAATTCAGCGACGATCCCCATAGCCAGTTATCGCTGAGGACTCTCACTTCAGCAAGACTCGCATTCCCGCCAGAAATCGCCGCAAGTTCGCCAGACAGGACGAGAGGGCCGCCCGATGCGACCAGCCCGACCGAACTGCTCGCCTGCTCCCCGGTGGCCAGCGCTGTCAGACGGCCACCGATCCGTAATTCATCCATCTCCGATTCAAGATGGGCTGTCGCGTTTGCCTGGGTATTCGAAGCGATGGCACTCAGGTCGCCGACGACCGCGAGCTTCGCTCCGGGCGGGATCCCCTGATTCACCGCGTCCAGGTAAGCGGACGACGCATGAGCATCAAGTGTCGCTTGACCCTCTGCCGCTGAGGCAATGAGCTTCAGTGATCCGCCAAAAGTCAAGGTATCGTTCTCAGTAGAAGCGAGCAGGCTTGCCGTGCTTTCAGCGCCTGTTGCCCGCACCTCGGTCTCACCGCTGACAGTCAGCTTGCCCGGACCTGCGCCAACTTCGACATCTTCGCCATTCACCCAAGTCGAACCGGTCTGCATGGCGAGTTTGGCCGCCGACCTGGCCGCCGACGCATCGATACTGATACCACCAGTACTAATCTCCCCATTGGGGACATTGAGGGTCGCCTCCGCCTGTGCCGCAAGCGCACTGGCCCTGACCGATACAACACCGGCGATGGTCAGATGACCCGATGTCAGCGACGGCAAGCCCGCCAGCGGCATTTGACCCGCCTGCAGAGTCGCTGTCGAATGACTGGCGACACCAGACGCACTGACCGTGAGCGCTGGCAATGACATCGTTCCGTACCATGTGGACAAACTCAGCTCGGCATTCGCCTGATACCCGGTGGATATCGACGATACGGCACCACCCATCGACACATCGTTCCGTCCCACGAGGGCGACATCGATGAGAGAACTGGCCCCTGCACCAGTCGCTTCGGCTGTGAACTTTCCAGCGACAGAGTGGACCGGCACGAGATTGCCGGTGACTGTGGGCAGGTCGTTACTGACCTTGAACTCGGCTTCAGCATAGCTACCATCTGCCCGAACGAGCAGATCCTTGGCCAGCGCGATTCTGCCCTCATGAAGGTCATCACTCACCAAGGCGCTCGACTCATCTCCGATGGCCTGAACCGAGAAATTACCTCCGACCCGCAGGTCACCGGACTGCACCTGACTCATCTGAAGTGACGATTCAGAACGGAATCCGACTGAACTTACGGCAACGTCACTCTTAAGATCGATATGATTAGCCGCCGATGAACCTGCAATCCCGAAGAGTATCGCTTGTGCTGTGCTGTATTCCGCCTTCGCCTCCAGGGTAAATGCACTGCGGATTTCCATCATCCCTTCAAATCCGGAACTGAATCTCACCTGGGACTGCGCTGCCTGAGCCCTGGCGGTGAAATTCTTCTCGATCACCAGACTATCTCCGGATAAGGACAAGAACTCGGCAAAGCTGTCCCGACTGGACGCGACGAGCCGGACATCCCCACGAACTGTGATGTCTTCACCGGCGCCTGAAGCTGCCACCGCTGCGGCAGTGCTGCGATATCCGTCCGCGCTCACCAGCAGATCGGCCGAGCTGACCTCCCCATCGCCCGTAGTAAGTTTCAGGACCCGTCTCTCAAGATTATTGGCGGAGATGGTCAGTGCGGATTTTTCAATATTGCCCGAGGCGGTCTCGACAGAAGCGGCGTCGATTATTTCGGTTACGGGTAATGTCGAGAAATCCGTGGTCTGTTCCAGCGGTACCGGTTGCGTCGTCACGAGTACGGATAGATCACTAGGGACATTAATGTCTTCGAGCTTGACCAGACCTGTGATACCTGAACCATCGTAGTCGAACGCAATGTACTCGCTGCCGTCGATGATGGTCGTTACAAACCCACCCGCCGGATCAGCCGACAGGGCCACCGTTGCCCCGGCGAGGAAGTAATCCAGCTGCGCATCGACACTTCCGGCAACGTTACCGATGTACCCTTTCCATGCCGAACTCGGAAGAGCCAGAAATTCGAATTTGAGTTTGTCATACCCCTCACGGAACCCCGACACACTCATGACCGATGTCTTGATCTCCTCCTTGGTATGGTCGGCATCTTCTGACGCGAGCGAGATGACCCCTCGCGCAAGTTCATCGCTGATATTGACCTGGCCGACCAAAGCATCACGCAACTGAAGGTAAGCGTTACCCCGGCTGCCGGCCACGCCCATGTGTACTGTTCCGCCGTAGTCCGCTGCCGAGACATCCAGCACCGCAACATCGAGTGCCGTCACCGGATTGATTGTCCAGACCTGAGTCCCCAGATCCGACTGGCCGCCTGCATGCAGATAGGCAAAGGCACCCGCCGCTACCAACGTCTGGGCCGCATTTGCCTCGACATTGACGCTGCCGCCAAAACCGGTCAGGTTCTCCAGATCGAGCCTGGCTTGTGCACCCATACCAACCGCCTGAACTTGAATATCCGCACTGATTTCAAGCGCCGACGCTCCCGACAAATTCGCCGTTGCAAAGCTGCCGATTCCAGCAGTCATGACATTTACCGGACCGCCAATATGGCTGGTCACAACGCCCTCTCCCGGACGCGCTTCGAGCTGGGCATGGGCTGATGCAAACTCCCCTGCCACATTCACCTCGACCTTGCCGGCCACGTCGAATGAAGCCCCTGCGCCTTCGATGACTACCGTCGCGTCCGCCCCTTTCTCACCGGTTGCAGATCTTCCGGACGAACCGGAAACGACCAGGAAATCGCCGTTCACCAACAAATGCGACGGGTCAGTGGCTGATCTGACGCCTGCATCCAGCTGGACACTGCCGCCGAATGCCAGCGACTGGACCAATACACTGCCCAGATGCATATTTCCCGTGCTTGAGTGCAGGTCGGCATGGACGAGACCATTCGTGGCTCCAGAATACGTGGTCAGATTCAGTGCTCCCGCAATGGCAACATCCCCGGTCGAATCAGAAAAAACGAGACGCGTAAAGTCGCTCGAACCCAGCCGCGTACCCGCAGCGCCAGTCCGGGACAGTTCGATCCCGCTATCCATACGCGCATCAGCGCCGTTGCCGTTCAGGATCAGCTCAGTACCTGCGCCATAACCGGCCGATCTCACGCGCAATGAGGTGGAAGCCTCGGTCGAAGGACCGTTAACGGAAAATGTCCTCGCAGCATCGAACACCACGCCCGAGTAGCTCAACTCACCTGCCGCCTCCAGTTCCACGGCATTGTCAAATGTCAGCTCATCGCCCGACATGATGTTCGTGTGAACCCGACTGGCCGCACCATCGGCATGCTGGTGCAAACTGCTGAGATTCACCGTTCCGCTGTGAGACCCCAGTGCCGCAACAATCTCGGCACCCACACCGGATGCACCGAAACTGAGGGCATTCGCCGCAGTGAAATTGCCGCTCGACGTTACCAGTGACAGGTCAATCTGGGGCTGCAGTGCGAGCTGATCCCCCCCGGCATGAAGCGCAATTGCCGAGGTAGAGATATTGCGGCTGGCGTCTGATCCGTCCGTTTGAACCCGCAGACGGGAAACGGCGTCAGCACCGATAACAGCCAGGCTCAGGGGACCATCGATACTCAGGGCGGAGGACTGGTTGCCCTGCCATTCGATGTCGGTCTCGGCGCGAGCGCGGTAACCTTCAGCGACTTGCATCCAGTCGCCGGTAACGGACAAACCGGCATCATGCAAAGCCACGTTGAGTACTGCCGATGCATCATCACCCAAGGCGCGCGAATCGATATCACCGGACAGTGCGAGAGGCCCGCCTCGCGCGGTCAGTTCTGCCGTTGCGGTCGCGCTCTTCCCCGAGGCCACTTGTAACAAACCGGCCATCTGCACCGCCGGATTTTCAGCGGCACTCGACTGCCCGGATATGACAAGCGATGCGCCAGAGTCCATGGCCGACGCGATTACAGCAGCGGGACCATGGACAGAAATCGTACCCGAACCGGATCGCATCTCGACGAGTGCGCTGCTGCCCATGCCAGAGGCCAGGGACCGGGTCTCGCCCACCGCAATCGGCCCGCCTGCAGCAACCAGGCTGACGGTCGCTGTATTTGTCAGGCTCTGGCCATTGTGCGACCAGACCGAACCGGAAGCGACTGCACTCACGTCGCCATATACATAGGTGCTGCCGACCGCTCCTCCGACCTGGATACCTTCCGCTCCCGCCTCCACGCGCAAGGTTGCCGTCGTGCCCGCCCCCGTCGCGCTGGCACTGGCACGGGTGCTGGTAACTCCTGACGGGCTGACGGAACTGCCGTCAACACTCAGCAAGGCGTTACCGCCTGCGGCGTAACTGCTGGCCGAGAGTTCTCCTGCGCTCATCGACTTGCCGCCGGCAGGCTTGAACGTTGCCGTTGCACTTCCCCTGAAGCCCGTAGCAACCACTGCGACATCTTGAACCGCAAGATCGCTGTTGGATATCGCCGTCAATACCGACGCCGAGCCGGTGCCGGCCGCTTGCACACGCACGGGTCCGCCGATATCCCCGGGAAGGCTGCCGCCAAGACCGAGGGACAAGGAAGCAACGCTGGCCTGTGCGCCGTCCATGTGGCCGGCGGCAAGGACAGTCAGTGCGCCGAGTTGGGCGGTGATGCCCTGCGTCACATCGATTTCGGGCAATTTGCCAATGCTGAGCCTTCCACTGCCGCCTAAACCACGTGCCGTCAGCGACAGATCTCCTTTCACCCCCTTGCTTTGGGCAGCATTCAGGAAGCTGTTCGCGTCACTGGCGCTCCACGCCAGGTTAAGCTGGTTGCCACCGTTCAGGTTGCCCAGCTCAACAGACACCCGGTCATTCGCGTTGAGTCCCGACATGGATGGCATCTGCGCAGCGAGCGGCAGGTCTTGCCAGCTGATCACGACACGTTTGGCCGCCAGATCGGCGTTACCACCCGCGCCGTAGTTCGTGCTGACCCATGCACCATTGACCTTGTCTGCATCATCCAGCCTGCCGTCACGATTGCCGTCAATGAATGCGTTCGTACCGTTAACGATGACGCGCGCATAGGCATCAGGCGTGCCGTTGTTGACCTGACTCTGCAGCGCGCTGCGCAGCGAGGCTAGCTGGGAAGCCAGTTGCGACTGGGTTCCTGACGATTCCAGGGTTCCTGCAAGCATTGCGCCGTGCATGCCCGCCATCGTCTGTGCAAGCTGCGGCACAACGGCCTGTGCGGCGCGCGACATGCCGCCATCACCGTCGACGGCAAAGGCGAATGCTGACATCAGCGGCGCCAGTGTTGAAGCGAGTGCGTCTGCCATCGGCAAGGCTTCCGGCAAGACACTGACGATCAGCTGCCTGAGCTGGTGGGCATCGGTCGGGTCGATGCTGCCATGGCTCATCAGATAATGGGCCAGCCGCTCGCCGATCTCGGCAGTTGCCTGCGCAGAGACTGACACATTGGATGCATCGCGCTGACCGGTAGACAGTGACACAAACGTGTTCAGCAGCGCATTGACCTGTCGCTCGGCGACAAGGCGCTGGACGGCACTCTGCTCGGGTCCGACTGACATCATTTGTTCGGCCGATGTAGGCACGCCTAGCGTAGCGCCGACAAACTCGACGGCATGCGCATAACGTTCACCCGCATTGAAGCTGGTCGGCGCTCCCTCGGTCAGCGTGCTCCTGAAGAATTGCGATGCCACGGTCGACAAGGGGCTCAGCACCGTCTGGAAGCTCGTCGTGCTGCTCTCCAGCGCATGTGCGCGATAGGCCATGTACTGCACCGGACCGGCAATGGCCACTTCCTGCCCGAGCACCGTGGCCGTGCCGCCCGTCGACGTGAACTGCAATACCCCGGCGGTACCGGCAAAAGCCTGCGAGATGCCTGACGGGATGGCGAATTGTCCGCGTAATGCACTGGCACTGCTGGTCGACAGTGCTGCCTGCACCTCGGCCAGATCAACCCTGCCGTCAGCATTCGCGTCATGCCAGATTCGAACCCCGGCACCTGCCAGTGCATCGTCGGAAACCAATCCTGCGTACTCAGAGATTGTCTG
>JACCDS011565953.1_pt1 | contig 24831 bp, 18 predicted proteins | sample 7446441 | NCBI WGS metagenome assembly JACCDS01 (sample SAMN15323445, study PRJNA562643) | freshwater metagenome | isolation source: river surface water | place: USA:Blue River Watershed | collected 2017-08-17 | reverse complement strand
TTCCGCTGGTGGAAGCCCGCACCTGGCTGACACCCCGGCGGGGAATCTCGCTCCCCTTCACGGACGAATGCCGAATCCTCGGCGACGCGACCGCACGCGCCGCGTTGGTGGCGCAGGCCCTCGCCGAAGGCGACGCGCGGCACTGGCGGTACTGCGAGTTTCGCGATCCCGCCGCCGTGGACGAATCAAACCCGGCCCAGGATGAATTTTTCGGGCATGCGTTGTATTTGGACCCGGATGCCGGAAAGGTTTTCGCCCGGCTTGACGGCGCCGTCAGGCAAGCCGTGAGAAAAGCGGAACGGGGTGGTCTGCGGATCGAATTCTCTGCCGGCCCCGACGCCATCCGCGATTACTACGCGCTGCATTGCCTGACCCGCCAGCGCCACGGCACCCCGCCCCAGCCCTTTGCATTTTTCGCCAATCTCCAGCGCCACGTGCTGGCCACCGGAGCCGGCCAAGTGGTGTCGGCCCGCCACGGCGAGCGGGTGATCGCCAGCGCGGTCTTCATCCATCGGGGACGCCACGCGATCTACAAGTTCGGCGCCTCCGACGAGGCCTTCCAGGCCCTGCGCGCCAACAACCTCGTGATGTGGCGGGCGATCGCCTGGTATTCTGAAAAAGGATACGCCAGTTTCGATTTCGGCCGCACGGATCCCGACAACGAAGGGCTCCGCCGCTACAAGCGCTCCTGGGGAACCGAAGAACGTCGCGTCCGCTACTTCCGATTCGACCGCCGATCCCGCCGCTATGCCGCTGCCCGCCCCGGCGGCGGCTGGTCGAGCCGCGTTTTCCGCCGGTTGCCCCGCCCGGTGGCCCGGCTGATCGGTCTCGCCCTGTACCGCCACGCCGCCTAACTTTTCGCCATGAATGCACCCACACCCGCCGAGAGCGGACCCAGTTTCAAGGTCGGTGACATTTATTACATTCTCTTCCGCCACAAATGGAAGATAATGCTCTGCACCGTGGCCGGCCTGATCGCCGCGGGGGTAGTTTACAAGACGATGAAACCGCCCTTTCGCTCGGTCGCGAAGCTCTTCGTGCGATTCGTCATCACGGAAGGCAAGTCGCTGGGCCCAAACCAAGGGGATGCGTCCGCCAAATCGCCCGACCAGCGCGGCGAAACCATCATGACCGGCGAAAAGGAGATCATCCTCAGCGCGGACTTGGCCTTCAAAGTGGCGGAGACTGTCGGATCGGAGAAGATCCTCGCGAAAGCGGGAGGCGGCAAGGAACTCGCCAAAGCCATCGGGCTGGTAAGAAACGGTCTTAGCGTCTCCGTGCCTGCCCGCAGCAGCGTGATGCACGTTTCGCTGGAGCATCCCGACGCCGAAGTCGTGCAGCCCATCTTGCGCGAGGTCGTTGAACGCTACCTCAAGCTGCACGTGGAAACACATCGGAGCACCGGCATGTCGCTGGATACGCTCGTGCAGGAAACCGACCAGCTCCGCTCCCGGCTGGCCCAGACGGAGGCTGATCTGCGGAAAGCAAGGCTGGAAGCCGGAGTCGTGTCCCTCGACGCCACGAAACAGGCCTACATCGATCATCTCAACCGGATCCGGGATCAGATCTTCTCGGCGCAGGCCGAACTGGCGGCTCAAATCGCCATCCTCGACGAAATCAACAAACGCAATCCCGACAAACCGAAGCTCGTCGTGCCCAAACTCGACAACCCGACGCCGCTCCCGCCGGGCAAACTGGACGAGTACAAAGTGGCGCTGCAGCGCCTCGCGAGCCTGCAACTCGCGGAGCAAAACCTTCTGGTCCAATTCAAACCGGAGAGTCCCCGGGTGCAGGAAGTCCGGGCCCAGATCGAAAAAGCGGAAGCGGCCAAGTCGGCGCTGCTGACCGCGCACCCCGAACTGATCCAGACCTCGGCGCCTCCGCCCCCGGCGGCCATCGCATCAATCACACCGAATCTCACGCCGGACCTCAACCCCGTGACCGTGATCACTCAGATCGCCGCCCTGCAGGCCCGCATCAAGGCGCTGAATTCCCAGATCGATGTCGTTCGCGCGGACGCCGCAAAGGTCGATCAACTGGAAGGCACGATCACCGCCTTGGTGCGGAAAAAGGAACTGGATGAGGGCAATTTCCGCTATTACGCGGCGGCTCTCGAACAGGCGCGCATCAACGAGACGCTCGGCAACGGCAAAGTCTCCAACATCGGTGTCATCCAGTCGCCGTCCGCGCCATTTCCCGACTACACCAAGATCTACAAAATCGTCGGCGGTTTGGCCGCCGGCGGCCTTTTGCTCGGCTTGGCATGGGCCGCGGCTCTCGAGCTCTTGTTCGACCACAGCATCCGCCGCGCGCAGAATCTCGAACAACAGCTGCAAGCTCCGCTGTTCCTCGAAATCCCCCACCTGCGGCGCCGGAAACGCTCCTGGCGTGAACTGCTGCGATTCGGCCGCAAAGCGGGCAAGAACGCGGCGATCGAACCGCGCCAATTCCTCGACCGCGGCCTCGCCGAGGAGTCGCGCATCTTCCACGAGACCCTGCGCGATCGGCTGATCGCCTACTTCGAAGTCAAAGGGCTGACGCACAAACCCAAGCTCGTCGCCGTTACCAGTGTTTCGCCCGGAGCCGGAGTCACCTCGATCGCCAACGGTCTCGCCCGCAGCCTTTCGGAGACCGGCGACGGTCATGTTCTCCTCGTCGACCTGACTACCGCCAACGCGACCTCGCAGCATTTCTCCGACGGACGGCCGCGCTGCGAGCTCGACGAACTCATGACTTCCCGGGAGTCCGCGCGCGTCGACGACAACCTCTACGTCGTCACGGAAGGCAAAAACAACGACGAACTCTCGCGGCATCTGCCCCTGCGGTTCTCGAAACTCGTGCCCAAGCTAAAGGCGAGCGACTTCGACTACATCATTTTCGATCTGCCCCAAGTCAGCCAAGTCAGCATCACACCCCGACTGTCCAATTTCATGGATATGACGATGCTGGTCGTTGAAGCCGAGGAAACCAATCTGGACATCGCCAAACGGGCAGCCGGGCTGCTCCGCAGCACGAAGTCCAATCTCGGTATCGTGCTCAACAAAACGAAAAACTACGTCCCGGCCCGGCTGCACCAAGAACTGCTTGTGTCGACATGAACAATGAGGTTTCAACCGCTCGGGTTCCGTCCTGAGATCCCGCCCGTGCTGCCACCCTCTCCACACTGCTGCCGACGATGCTGAAAGACCGCATGTACTATGCGGTGAAACCGCTGTTGCCGTGGTCCCTGCGGATCGCGCTGCGGCGGATCGTCGCGCGGCGGATTGCCCGCCGCTCCCGGGAAATCTGGCCGATCAATCCCGCCGCGGCGAATCCACCGCCGGACTGGCCCGGTTGGCCCGACGGCAAACAATTCGCGGTCGTCCTCACCCACGACGTCGAAGGCCCGCGCGGCTTGGCCCGTTGCGCCGAACTGGCCAACCGGGAGGCCAAGTTGGGCTTCAGGTCTTCCTTCAATTTCATTCCCGAGGGTTCCTATCGGGTCGGCGCGAACCTTCGCCGCGAACTCGACGCCCGCAACTTCGAGATCGGCGTCCATGATCTCAAGCACGACGGCAAGCTCTACGCCAACCGGGAAGCGTTCCGCCAACACGCCCGGCAGATCAACCGGTATTTGGCCGAATGGCAGGCGGTCGGTTTTCGTTCCGGGTTCATGTATCACAACCTGGACTGGCTCCACGATCTCGACGCCGACTACGATGCGTCGACCTTCGATACGGATCCGTTCGAGCCGCAACCGGACGCAGCCAATACTTTGTTCCCATTCTGGCTGGAGTCCCCGCCGGAAATCGCCGCGCGCAAACCCGGTTACGTCGAACTCCCGTACACCCTGCCCCAGGATTCCACCCTGTTCATGATCTTCCAAGAGTCGGCCGGCACTATCTGGAAAAACAAACTGGATTGGGTAGCACGCCAAGGCGGCATGGTCTTGGTCAACGTTCATCCGGACTATCTGCATATCGGCCACACTTCGTCCGCCGACGGCGCCAGCGTGATGGACCACTACCTCCAACTGCTCACCTACATCAAGGAGGCGTACGCGGGAGCCTACTGGCACGCCCTTCCGCGCGACGTCGCCGCCTTTGTCCGCGCCTGGAAAAAAATCCGGCCCGTAGTTCCCTCGGTTTCATGATCCGGCTCCGCCACAAGCTCTTTATCCACGCGTTGCGCGGCCTAGACCAGGCTATCCTTTACGGAACCCTGCTGGCAGTCATCGACGTCGTCGCGCGGGGCCGCAACTCCGCCGGACAACCGATCCAGCAAATCCTGCGCGAAGCGTACCAACCGGCCGATTCGTTCGGCATGCTGATCCTGATCGTCGGCTGGATCATTGTTTTCAACCGTTTGGTCAGTTACCAGACCAACCGCTTCACCACGCTGAAGGACGATATTTTTGATGTGCTCAAGGCCACGTCGGTCTCCGCATTTCTTCTGATCGTCGTCAGCACCGCGTTCGACTTCGGGCGCGTGAACAACAAGGTCATCGTGTTTTTCTGGGCCGGAGCCACCCTGCTGGCGATGCTCAGCCGCATCGGCGCGCGCGCGCTGCTGACCACTGCCCGCCGCCAAGGCTACAATTACCGTCACCTCCTCATCGTCGGCCACAACGCGGATGCCCACCGGATGGCCGCCCGGATCGAATCGCTCCCGGAACTAGGCTACAAAATCGTCGGCTTTGTCGCCGAGCCCGCGGGGGCAAACCCGCAGCCCGCCGATTCGAAAATTGCACCGGTCGTCGGCCAATTGGCCGAGGTCCAGCGGATCCTGGAGCAGGGTTCGGTCGACGAGATGATCATCTGCCTGCCGATCCGCGAACATATCTCCCATGTGTTCGATCTGGTCCGGCTCGCCGAGGAACTCGGCATTGTGGTGCGCCTCTTTCCCGATGCCGCCGGATCGAAATTTCTCGAGCGCCTCCATCTTGAGAAATTCGACGGCGACCACGTCATCACGCTGTTCCGCGAGCAAATGCTCCTGCAGTTGCTCGGCAAGCGCGTGATGGACATCGTCGTCTCGTTCACCCTGCTCGTGCTCCTGAGCCCGCTGCTGATCGCCGTCGCGGTTGCGATCAAGTTCAGCAGTCCCGGCCCGATCTTCTTCATCCAGAAGCGCGTGGGCATGAACAAGCGCATCTTCCATCTCTACAAGTTCCGGTCCATGTTCATCGACGCCGAGAAACGGCGCCGTGAACTCGCCCATTTGAACGAGATGGACGGTCCCGTTTTCAAAATCAAGAACGACCCCCGGATCACTCCGCTCGGCCACTTTATCCGCAAGACCAGCATCGATGAATTGCCGCAACTGCTGAATGTCCTGATCGGGGAAATGAGTTTGGTCGGACCGCGCCCGCCGATCCCGGAGGAAGTCGACCGCTACGATTGGCTCTACCGGAAGCGGCTCTCCATCAAGCCCGGCATCACGTGTCTCTGGCAGATCAGCGGGCGCAACCATATCTCTTTCAAGCAGTGGATGGAGCTCGACCAAACCTATATCAAGAACTGGTCCCTCTGGCTCGACATCAAGATCCTCGTGAAAACCGTCCCCGCGGTCTTGTTCCAGCGCGGAGCGAGCTAAGCCATGTCGACCATCCCAAAAGGCCGCCGCATCCGGTTGGCCGCCATCTCGTCGGGCGGCGGCCATTGGGTCCAACTGCAGCGCCTCCGCCCTGCGTTCGCCGATTGCGATGTCACCTTCCTTACCGTCAAGGAAGGCTACCGCGCCGATGTCGGCGATTGTGGATTCCGCGTCATTCCCGACGCCAACCGCTCCAACAAGTTCAAACTCCTGCGCACCGCGCTGGTCGTGTTTTGGCAGCTCTTCCGGCTCCGGCCCGATGTTGTGATTTCGACCGGAGCCGCGCCGGGTTACTTCGGGATTCGCGCCGGGAAACTTCTGGGCGCCCGCACCATCTGGGTGGACAGCGTGGCCAACGTCGAAACCCTCTCGATGTCGGGCCACCGCGTCCGGCCCTATGCCGATCTCTGGCTGACCCAATGGCCCCATCTCGCCGGCCCCGAAGGTCCTTTTCACACCGGGAGCGTGCTATGATCTTCGTCACCGTCGGCACCGACTTGCCCTTCGACCGCCTCGTGAAGGTCATCGATGAATGGGCGGGGGAAACCGGTCGCAAAGATATCTTCGCCCAAATCGGGGAAACCGAATGGCGCCCGCGTCATCTGGCCTACAGCAAATTCCTCGAACCACCCGAGTTTGTCCGGAATTTTTCCCAGGCCACAACCATCGTCGCCCACGCCGGCATGGGCACGATCCTGTCGGCCCTGCGCTACGAAAAGCCCATTCTGGTCATGCCGCGCCGTGCGTCCCTCGGCGAACAGCGCAACGAGCACCAACTCGCGACCGCGAAACGGCTTTCTGACATGGGGAAAATCACCGTGGCGTTCGACGAGGCCGAGCTCCGCCGCTGCCTCGACGATCTGGGCCGCCTGCAACCGCGCGAGAAAATCGGCCCGCATGCCAGCTCCGCTCTGGTCAAGGGCCTCAAGGATTTCATCCACACCGGCCGGCACCCGGCCAAGCCCGGAGACCAGCCGCCCTTTCCCGCATGAACGGTTCGTCCGTTGCCAAGGGGCCGGCCGAAGCCGGAACACTCGCCAAGCTGGCCCGCTTCCTCGGGTCGATCCTCGACCCAAGAATCTACCTCCACGGCCTGCGGATTCTCCACTATTACGGCTACAGCCATGTCAGGGATCGCCGGCAAATCCGCTGCGGCCGAGGCACCGGCATCGCGCCCAACGTCTCCTTCCGCAACGGCGCCCGCATCGCCATCGGCGAGCAATCCCACATCGGCGAGCGCGCCTATCTTTGGGCCGGAGACTCCACCGGCCGAATCGTGATCGGCAATTTCGTTTCCCTCGCCCCGGAAGTTTTCATCACCGCCTCCGACTACCAGTTCGTCGCCGGCGTGCCGTTCCGCCGCCAGCCCAAGAAGGAACGCGATGTCACCATCGGCGACGACGTCTGGCTCGGCGCCCGCGTCGTGGTCACCGCCGGGGTCACGATCGGAGCCGGCAGCATTGTCGGCGCCGGCGCCGTGGTCACCAAGGACATCCCGCCCAACTCGATCGCGGTGGGCGTGCCTGCCCGTGTGGTCGCCCAGCGTTCGCCCATTTCATAATCCATGCCGGCCGACGTCGCAGTCCTTATCGTTACCTACAATTCGGAAAACGAGATTTCCGACTGCCTGCGGAGCGTGGTCGAGCAGCGCCGCTCCGTCGCGCAGGAGATCGTCGTGGTCGACAACGATTCGAAGGATCGGACCGTCGAAACCATCCGCGCCGGATTTCCCGAGGTAAAACTTGTCACTCCAGGAAAGAACCTCGGCTTCGCCGCCGGCGTAAATCTCGCCGCCCGCCAAAGCGACGCGAAATACCTCCTGCTGCTCAATCCCGACACGACCATCCTCGACCATGCGATCGACGTGGTCGTGGAATTCGCGCGGCAGCATCCGCACTACGGGTTCTACGGCGGCAGGACCCTGAAGGCCGACGGCCGGTTGGAGCCCTCTTCCTGCTGGGGCCTGCCCAGCCTCTGGAGTCTGACGATGTTCGCCTTTGGCCTGAGCACGCTCGCAAAACACAACCCGATCCTCGACCCAGAATCCCTTGGAAGCTGGCCGCGCGACACGGTGCGCGAAGTCGGCATCATCACGGGCTGCTTCCTCCTCGTGGAACGTGCAGCGTGGGAAAAACTGCAGGGCTTCGACGAGCGCTATTTCATGTACGGCGAGGATGCCGACTTGGCGATGCGCGCGCGCAAAGCCGGTTACCGGCCCGTGATCTGCCCGGACGCCCGCCTCGTGCACGAAGTCGGCAAGTCCTCCGCCACTCCGTTCCACAAGGCGATTTTGCTGTACCGGGGAAAAGCAAACTACGTCCGCGTGCATTGGTCGGGTTGGCGCCGCAACCTCGGCCTCCTGCTGCTCGCGGCCGGCGTCGGCTTCCGCGCCTTCGGGTCGGCGGTCGTCCGCAGTCCGTCCGACACCTGGCGGAGACTCTGGCAGCAACGTCGCGATTGGCTGCGCGGTTATTTCCCCGCCCCCGGCGCGCCGGGGGCCGCCCGGCCCGAAGCCTGATCCCGATCCGATGAGTCCGGCCAAACCCCTCGTTTCGGTGGTGATTCCCGCCTTCAATCGGCGGGACAGCGTGCTGCAGCTGCTCGGCGATCTGTTCCGCCAGACCGGCGTGAGTTTCGAAGTCATCGTCGTTGACGATTGCTCGCCCGACGGCACGCCGGAAGCGGTCGCCGCGGCTTTCCCGCAGGTCAAAATCCTGCGCAACGAACGCAACGGCGGCCCCGCCGTTTCCCGCAACCGCGGCATCGCCGCGGCGCAGGGCGAGTTCATCGTCGGTGTCGACAGCGACGTGACCATGCCCGACCGCAGCTTGCTCGCGAACGCCGCCGCCACGCTCCGGAGCCACCCCGAGGCCGCGATGCTGGCTTTCCGGCTGTACGCCGCCGACGGCAAATCCGAGGACGGTCCGCGCTGGTGGCACCCGCTGCCGCTTGCGACCCATGCGGCCAAGACATTCCCGACCCACTACTTCAGCGGCACGGGCTACGCCGGGCGGCGCGAAGCGCTGGTCGCCGCCGGGATGTATCCGGAGATCCTCTACATGCATTACGAGGAGGTGGAACTCGCCTTCCGGGTGCTCGATCGCGGCGGCGTCATCCGATACTGTCCCGACCTCCCGGTCGTCCATCACGCCCACCCGGTCGCCGCCCGGAGCAAGATCAAGGTGTTCTACAAACCGCGAAACCAGATTCTGGTCGCGCTCGCCTGCTATCCTTGGCCGAGGGCGTTCGCCTATCTCGCGCCCCGGCTGGCCTACAATCTCGGCTACGCGGTCCGGCACGGAAATCTGGCCGATTTCATCGGCGCCCTCGGTTCGGCCTGGCAGCTGGGCCGCCAACGCCTCCGCGACCGGGCCCCGCTCTCCGCCGACACCTGGCGCCGGATCGCCGCGCTGCGGAAACAGGACCCGGCGGCATGACTTTGGGGAATTCCGGCCGGACGGACGGCTTGCAACCTCGCGGTCGTACCGGTTGCATCCGCGCGCTCTGTTCGGTTCGGTAGCCGCGGCAAAAACGCGCCTCCGCCGACCGACAGGCACCCGATCCGACTTGCCCGCATCCCACCCGCCCGCGCACCAGCCGCCTTCCGCCATTCTTCGTCCCACCATGAACCCAACGATCCCGATTCCGCGCTCCCCAAGTCCGTCGTCCGCGTTCGTGCCCGCGGAGCGGGATCCCCGTCGATCCGACGCAGCCGGGCGCTGGACGCGCCGTTGCCGCTTCGGCCTCCTCTGGTTGGCCGGTACCGTCGCGACCCTTTCCGCCGCAGCCGCCACCTCGGTTACCCAGTACGGGATCACGTGGACTTTTTCCGCCGACCGGCCGACCGGTCAGTACGCCAACGGCGATTTTTGGGTCGTCGGGCCCGTCACCGTCACCTCGATCAGCCCGGCGTCGACCGTGGTGGCGTCCCGCGTGTCGAACGCCGGCGGGACAACGTTCGTCAGCGATTCGATCATCAACGGCTCGATGGTGAATCCAGCCGCCGGTCCCGCGGTCAACCAAGGTTTCGACAGCCATCTCGACGGCGGTGCCTCGTACCGCGCGAACCTCAATGCCGCGCGCCCCGGCGGTAATGATCTTTCCGCCGCGAACCCGCTCGTCCTTCCGGCCGGCTCCTCCTTGGTTTCGACGATCAGCCATCCCCAGGCTCTCCGACGGCCGGCCCTTACGGACGCCGCGGTCCTGACCGTCGTGGCGGCTCCGCCGCCGGCCAACTCTTTCCGGCCTCCCTATCAGGGTACCGACAAGTCGTTCAGCAAGACCACCGCGGACCTCAACTACGGGATCCTGCTCTCGTTGCCGACCGTCGCAAACACGCCGACCCTCGCTTCGCTGGAGCCGATTTTGGAACGCCCGTGGATCGAAATCAACACAAGCCATCAAGGTTGGTTCTACCATCCGACGAACAACCAAGGTACTTCCGGCTACGGACGCGACCTCGCCTACAATACCGGCAGTATCCTGCTTTCGCTGCACCTGAACTATACCAATGCCCAGAAAGCCACCCTGTTCATCCGGACGGTTCAATTCGGCATCGATGTCTTCGGAGCCGCCAACAACGGCGGGATCTGGGAGGCCAACGGCGGCCACAATCACGGCCGCAAGATGCCGATGGTCTTGGCCGGACTGGCGTTCAACGATGCGGCGATCCTGGCGAAAGCCGATGCGACCCAAGCCTTCATTTTCCAGGAAGACCAGCAGACTTGGATCGTCACCAACGCCGATGTCGGCCGCGCTCTGGTCGACGAAACCGCGATCGGCCGGATCCACGAACCTTATATTCTCGCCGACGTCGGGCTGCCCGAGTGGGGGGAAAAGCATTTCGGAGCTCCCGCGCGCGACGGCCGCAACTGGGACGCGTTTTACCGCGATCAGGTCGGCGCCCCCATGCTCGCCCATATCCTGACCGCCCTGCTGACCCGCGGCTCGAAAGCGGCGTGGAAATGGGATCCCCTGTTCCTGTATACAGATCGCCACTACAACACTGAGGTCGCGCTTTACGGGGTCAACGGCGCCCGCTACATCGCGTTCCACAAAAACATGTGGATCGCCTATCGCAGTCTGGCGGACGGTCCGGTAACCGCCCCTTCGAATCTTCGCTCGGGACCCTGAGTCGATCGCGCCTGAAACCTGTGCGCCATGCCCTGAACGCGCCTGCGGATCGAACGCCGCTCCAGGCCTTGAGTTTTCCGCACCGCGCTGGGGGCCGACTGCCGCCCCCCTAGACACCTCGGTTGCCCTGTTCTTCCATGTCAGCCCAACTGCCGCCCCTGTTCGTCGACCTCGACGGCACGCTCGCGGCCACCGATACCCTGTGGGAATCGCTTGTGGCCACGGCGAAAAAACATCCCGCCGCCGTCCTCGCCGCCTTCATGCGGCTGCCCGGCGGCAAGGCCGGCTTCAAGGCGACCCTGGCGCCGGACCTCGTGCCCGACGCCTCCTCTCTCCCGCTGCGCCCGGAAGTAGTCGAGTTGCTCGAAAAGCGGCGCGCCGCCGGGCAACGCATTGTCCTGGCCACAGGTGCAAACCGCCTCGTCGCGGATGCCGTCGCCGACCGGTGCCGGATCTTCGATTCCGTGCTCGCGAGCGACGATTCCATCAACCTCATCGGGGCGGAAAAACTGAAAGCGATCCGGGCCCTGTGCCCGGGTGAATTCGACTACATCGGCGACTCGCGGGCGGATCTCGTGCTTTTCCGGGAATGCCGCGAAGGCATTCTCGCGGGCGGCAACCGCAGCGTGTTGGCCGAGGCCAACCGCCAACGGCCCGCCGAAAAGCCGCTCACGGTGCTCGAGCCGGCGCGGGCCGGCCATTTCATCCTGCGGGCCCTGCGGCCGCACCAATGGGTGAAGAATCTCCTGATCGCGGTTCCGCTCGTCGTTTCCCACAACCTCGGCAATCCCGCGGCGCTCGTCGCCACCTTGGTCGCTTTCCTCGCCTTTTCCGCCATCGCCTCGAGTGTTTACCTCTGCAACGACTTGCTCGACCTGCCGTCGGATCGGATCCACCCGAAGAAACGGAACCGCCCGCTCGCCAGCGGCGCCTTGCCGATCCCGGCCGGCATCGCGCTCGGCTTGGGTACTTTGGTCACCGGCATCGGTGTGGCGGCCGCCTTCTCCAACCGGGAGTTCCTGGCCCTCCTGACCATGTATTTTGTCATTTCCTCGACCTACTCGATCTTCCTGAAACGAAAACTGCTGATCGACGTATTCGTCCTCGCCGGGCTGTACACGATCCGAATCATCGCCGGCTCGGCCGCGATCGGCGTGAGACCCTCCGAGTGGCTGCTGGCCTTCAGCATCTTCATCTTCACGAGCCTGGCCATGTTGAAGCGCTACGTGGAGCTCAACGCTCTCCGCAAGCGTTCGAGCCAATGGTCCTCGGGACGCGGCTACCATGTCACCGACATCGATCTTTTCCGCTCTGCCGGCCTTGCCGCGGCCTATGCCGGGGTCCTGATCTTCTGTCTCTATATCAGCAGTCCCGCCGTCGCCACACTGTACCGCCAGCCGGGTTACCTCTGGCTCGTTTGCGGGGTGATTCTATATTGGCTTTCCCGCCTTTGGTTCCTGACCAACCGCACCCGGCCGATGGACGATCCGGTGTTGTTTGCCATCACCGACCGTGCCAGCCTCGGTTGCGGGGCCATGTCCATGGTGCTGGTTTATCTCGCGACCTGACTCCAGACCCGACCCACCATGCACGCCGCGACTGCCCCGACGTCCCGATTCTCCGCGCCCGACACGATCTTCGTCCCGCTGTTGGCCGCCGTCGCCGCGGTCCTGATCTGGTTCCAGGCCGGGCGCATCCCGGCCGGGACCCTCGACCCCGGGAATCCGGATATCTACTATTCCTCCGATACCAGCCGCGTGCACGCGAACATGCATGCGCGGGACAGCAACCACTGGCGCACCAACGTCCACCCCCTGTTCTCAATCCTGCTGCATCCGCTCTACCAGGCGACGGCCAAGGCAACCGGAGCGGACCTCGCCCAAGGCCCGCTCTCACCCGACGCCCTCAAGGTGGCGCGGATTCTGAGCGCAACCGCGGCCGGAATCGCCGCCGCGCTGTTCTACGTGTTGCTCCGGATCTGGAAAGTGCGGGCGCCGGATGCGCTGCTGCTGGGTTTGGTTTTCTGCGGCAGCGCGTTTTTCCTCTACTGGTTCAGCCTGCCCGAAACCTACCCCTGGGGGGCGATCGGCATCCTGACCGCGCTGATCCTCACCTCGCGCGCGGCCGCGGACCGGGCGGGCACGGTCCGGCATGTCGTCGCCCACATCGCGAGTCTCGCGATCACGACCACCAACTGGATGGCCGGACTGGCCGGAACGTTCTTCCGGCACCGGTGGACCGTCACGTTCCGGATCGCGTGTATTGCCTTTGCCGTTACAGCGGCCGGGGCGCTGGTCCAGAAACTTGTTTTCCCCTCCAGCCGGCTCTTCATGTGGCCCGCAAATGAAAAGTCCTATGTGATGCAGGCCGAAAGCGGCGGGCCGCGCCGGGTTTGGACTTCGATCTTCGTGCACACCGTGGTCGCGCCGGAAACCGCCTTCGCGCCCCACAGCCGGATCAAGGGCATCACGGTCCTCAGCGCGCAGAAGTCGCCGGTCGGGACCCGGGGAACGATGGAACTGGCGGCAACCGCGATTTGGCTGCTGCTCGCAGCCGCCGGCGTGTACGCCCTTTTCTACCGCGGCATCGAAACCGAAATCCGGCTGACCCTCGGGCTTCTTCTGGCCGGCCAAATCGGTCTGCATACGGTCTACGGGGCGGAAACCTTTCTTTACTCCGCCCATTATGGTCCGCTGTTCCTCGCCGCCGTCGGTCTCGCCACCCGTACCCGGCTCCGACCATGGGTGCTCGGGTTCGGCGCGGTCCTGCTGGCGCTGCTGCTGGCGCACAACTTCAAGGCCTTCGACGATCTGCTGCAATTGCTCGCCAAAGGCATCGAATTGAATGCCGCCCAAGCGACCCCGAAACCCTGATTCGGCGGCCCGGAATTCCTCCGCCACAAGCCGAGCGCTTTCGGCCGGACGGCCGCTGCCCGGAGCAGGCCCATGACACCGGCGCTGCTGATTTTTGCGTCCGTCCTGGTCGTGGCGCAGTTGCTGATGCCGCGGCGGCTGGCCTTTCTGCCGCTCGTGGTGGCGGGATGCCACCTCGGCAACGTCGAGATTCTCGGCGATCTCTCGGTGGCGCGGATGCTGATCATGCTCGGTCTGGTGCGCGCCTACTTCGGCAAGTTCTTCGTCTTCTCTTCCAAGCACCCGCTGGACCGCCTGTTTCTCTATTTGAGCGGCTTCATGCTGATCAGCGCCGTCGGACATCACGATCAGATGGGCAGTCCGCTGATCTATCGCCTGGGCTGGGTTTGGAACATCATGGGCGCCTACCTCTACGGCCGCACCTATCTGAACGATCTGGCCGCCTTCAAACGCTACGCCTTTACGCTGCCGCTGATTTTGGTGCCGCTCGCGTTCGGCATGGCCTCCGAGAAAACCACCCAGATCAACGCCTACTATATCCTCGGAGCCTCCCGCCCCACCGCGATGGTCCGTGAAGGTAAAATCCGGGCCCAAGGTCCGTTCCGGCATGCCATTCTGGCCGGCTGCGCCGGCGCTTCGACGTTGCCTTTCGCCTATATGATGTGGCGAAGCCGCCGGCGCTTCTGGGCCCTGGTCGGCGGCGGGGCCTGCATGGGGGTCATTTTGTTTTGCGCCTCCAGCGGTCCGCTGGCGGCCGTCGCCGTCACGATCGTTGCCGCTATGCTCTGGCCGATCCGAAAATACCTCTATGTTTTCCGCTGGATGGCACTGGCTTTCGGCGCGTTCTACTGGATCGTAGCCGGGCGCGGTCCCTGGTACATCATGGCCAGCCTGGATCTCGTGGGCGGCAGCACCGGTTGGCATCGTTCCAAGCTTTTCGACCAGGGCTGGGTCTATTTGCACGAGTGGTTTCTCGTCGGCACCGACTACACGCGGCACTGGATGGCCACCGGGGTGAGTTGGAGTCCGGATCACGCCGACATCACCAACTATTATCTGCATCTGGGCGTGACCGGCGGCGTGGCGCTGCCGATTCTGCTGGGGATGATTTTGTGGCGCTCATTCTCGATGCTCGGGGTGCGGATGCGGGAACTGCGCCAAGTCGGTTCGACGGAAGAGATGACCCTGTGGTGCGTCGGCACCGCGCTTTCCGCCCACGCCATTTCTTTCGTATCCATTTCCTACTTCGACCAGATGTACGTGTTATTCTATCTCGTCGTGGGCGCGGTCCCGGGCCTAGTTTTTTCCGATGCACCCAAAGCCGCGACCGAACCGAGTCCCGCTGCGAGTCCGGCCGCCGTCGGCTGAATCGGCTGCTGCGGACCGAGGTGCAGGCTGGCATTCCACGCGCTGAGGTCCTTACCGTCACCGATTCATTGCCGTGCCCATGCCACTCACAACCCGTTCTCACGACGTCACCTTCCGGCCGGGACCGGTTTCCATCGGCATTATGGGTACGCCCGCTTCCTCGGGTAACCGCGGGGTGCTCGCCTTGGGCGCCGCCCTGGCCAAACTTTGCCTGCGCGCCGGCGCAAATCACCGCGTCATGCTTTTCGGCAGTCACCGCAGCGCGGAACCGATCCCGATGCGGCCCGAAGGCACGACCCTCGCGATTCCGATGGTGCATTGGCGCATGTCCTTGCGCGGCGGCTGGCGGCATCACCTCGGCGTCATTGTCGCGGCATCGCTGGCTTATCGGTTGAGCGGCTCGCGGACCGTCCAATCGTGGATTTCAGCCCGGATTCCTTGGATCGCTGCCCTCGAGAACGCGGCCTTCGTCGGGGACGTCCGGGGCGGAGACAGCTTCAGCGACATCTACGGGATGAAACGGTTTCTCATCGCGACGCTGCCCGTCCTCAGCGTGCTGTGGATCAAGGGCGGCATCGTTCAATTCCCGCAAACCTACGGCCCCTTCAAGTCGCCGCTGGCTCGGCTGATTGCCCGGTTCATTGTCCGCCGTTCAACGGTCGTCGTCGCCCGCGACCGGGAAAGTCGCCGGATTGCGCAGGACTTGGCCGGCGACACCAACCTCGTCCTGCTCAGTCCCGATGTCGCATTTGCGCTGCACGCCGAACGCCCGGGCCCAGTTGAGCTCGATCCGCCGCGGCCGGCTGGCCTGCCTGCCGGTTTGGTCGGTATCAATATCAACGGCCTCATGTTCAACGGCGGCTATACCGGGAAAAATATGTTCGGGCTCAAGCTGGAGTACGCCTCGTTTGCTTCCGAGCTCCTCACGGCCCTTCTCCACGAGCACCCGGGTGAGGTCCTGCTGGTGCCGCATACCCTGGCTCCGGCCGGCGATCCCGAAAGCGACAACGACGCGAGTCGCAAACTCCGGGACCTCCTGCCTGTTGCCTTGCAAGCCCGGGTCAGGATCGTGGTCGGCGACTACGATGCCCACCAATTGAAGGGCATCATCGGGGCTTGCGAATTCTTCGTGGGCTCCCGGATGCACTCGTGCATCGCCGCGCTTTCCCAGGGCGTTCCCTGCGTCGGGGTTGCGTACAGTATGAAGTTCGCCGGGGTCTTCGAGTCCGTCGGCTTGGGCGATTGGGTCGTCGACGGTCGCACGACCGCCAACGCCGACGCCGTCGCCGCCGTGCTCGCCTGCTACCGCGACCGCCGCTCCCGCCAGCCTGCGCTGGCCCGGGAAGCCGAAGCCGCACGCGAGCGGCTAACCGGAGTTTTTTCGCACGTGACCGAGGTCGCGACAAAGGGCTCGGCGTGAGGCTCGTCGCGGCGAAATCTCCGATCACAATTTCGGTCCGCCCCGCGGCGGCCGACGGGGAACCGATGCGCTCTGTTCCCGGCCCATGAGTGCCGCCGAAGTGTCCGACGCCGGCGCGCCGCCTCCGCCCCGTGCCAAACGCACCAGCCTGAAGAAAGGGGCACTGCTCAATTGGCTCAGCCTAGCCGTCCATTTCGTCGCCACCTTTGTCGTTACTCCGATCATCATCCGCACCCTGGGCAATGCCGGCTTCGGCACCTGGGCGCTGATCCAATCGTTTTCGGGCTACTACGGTCTGGTGAATCTCGGACTCGGCTCGGCATTGCTGCGCTCCATCACCCACGACTTGGCCACGCAGCGCCTCGATTCGCTGCAGACCACCGTCAGCACCGCGGTACGTTTCTTCGCCCTCACCGGCGGCGGCATTGTTTTGCTCGGCGCGGCACTCTGCGTGCCGGCGGCCGGCTTCTTCGGCGTCGCGGATGCCGAAGTCGCCACGTTCTCCGTTACGCTGCTGCTGGCGGCCGGTTCCGTGGTCCTCGATTTTTTCGGTTCCGTCACCACCTCCGTGGTCAACGCCTGCGAACGGTTCGACCTGCTCAACTACCTCAACATCGGGCGCCAGTTGGCCCAGACCGGCGGGACGCTGCTCGTGCTTTGGATCCAGCCTTCGATCACCGGCATCGCGGCCGTGATTTTTCTCGTCTCCCTCGGTGCCCTGCTGCTCGGAATCGGATTCACCCGTCGGCTGCTGCCGGAAATCTCGCTGGCCAAACCGGGGTTCGACCGCGGCCGCCTGCGCGAACTGCTGGCCTACGGGAGATCGACCGTTCTGCTGACCGTTTCGAACGTCGTACGGCTGCGGCTGGGCAACGTGATCATTGCGAAATTCGCCGGTGTGGCCGCCGTGGCCGGCTACAGCGTCGCGGTCAGTCTCGTCACCAATTTCAGCACCGTGATCTCGTCGTCGCTGGGCGTGCTCAATGCCCGGTTTACCCGCCTGCATGCGAAAGCCGAACATGCGGAACTCGCCAAGCTTTACCGTAGCGCGCTGTTCGCCTCCTCCGCCATGGCCTGCGGCCTCGGCACCGGGATGATTCTCTTCGGCGAAAAATTCATCCATCTCTGGATCGGCAAGACTCTGCCCGAGGCGGTGCCCGTGCTGCAGGCCCTCGTCCTCGCCTACATCCTCGCCCTGGCCCAGTCCCCCGGCTGGAACCTGATGTTCGCCCTGTCGAAACATCACTTCATGGCGCGAATTGCCGCCGTGGAGTCCGCCGCCAACATCGCCCTGGGCGTTTGGCTCGCGGCCCGCTACGGCGCCGTCGGATTCGCATGGGCCACGGCCGCGACGATGATCCTTACCAAAGTCACGGTGCAGCCCGTCTATTCGGCCAGAATCGGGGGCCTTTCCACCGCGAGCTACCTCGCACCGATGGCGGCTCCATTCGCCGCGGCCGCGGCCTTGGCCGCCGTGTGGTATGGAGCGGGCCTGCATACCGCCATTCTCCGCGGCGGCCCCGGCACCTTCGTTCTGGCGGGAGCAGGGTACGCCTTGGCGTTCGGGCTCCTGGTCCTGCTGCCCAACCTCAACCGCGATTTCATGCCTCCTTTTGTCGGCAAGGTTTTGCGCCGATTAAAACTTCGCCGATGAACGCTTGCCGCCCCGGACCGTTCCGGAAAAAATCGGCCGCCGCGGTTCGTCGGGCTGGCCTTCGGACTTCGAATCCTCGCTAATCGCCCTTCAGTCACCTTCATGAAAGTAGGCATTATCACCGTTCACTTCGTGCCGAACTACGGCGCCGTGCTCCAGGCCTACGCCTCGGCGTCTTACCTGCGCAGCTGCGGCCACGATGTCCGGACGGTGGATTACCACCAACCCGACCTCGCCGGCGTCTACCGGCTGCGCTGGAAGTTTCCGCCTCCGATCAAGCATTGGCTGCGGCTGCGCCGGAATACCGCCTTCGTGCAGGGTCGCCTTCCGCTGAGCTCGTCCCGGTACCACGACGTCGCCTCGTTCGCGCGCGATGTCGGCGACTACGACGCCTTCATCACCGGCAGCGACCAAGTCTGGTTTACCGGCCCCGTCCAAGGCTTCGATCCGATGTATTTTCTGGATTTCCCGGCTCCGGGAAAACGCAAGATCAGCTACGCCGCCAGCGTGGGCGGCACCACGGATTTCGGTCCGGTGACCGAAAAGGTCCGCCAGGCCCTCAGCCACTACGATCACATCGGCGTCCGCGATTCGCACACCGCCGCCATGGTCGCGCCGTTGGCCCAAAAGGAACCCGTCCAAGTAGTCGATCCGGTTTTCCTCGACGATTTCGCCCCGCTGCTGGCCGGGCCGGCGCCGAGCTCCGAACCGTATCTGCTGGTCTTCGGCGACTTCTCCGGACCGCGGGCCGCCGCCCTGCAGGCGGTCATTCGCGCGACTGGATTGAAGACCGTCGTCAGCCTGCAGTACCCCTGCCCTGACGCCACGCACCGGATCGCCGCCCCCAGCCCCGAGGATTGGCTGCGTTACTTCCGCCACGCGGCCTTCGTCGTCACCAGCTACTTCCACGGTACGGCGATCGCGGCAAAATTCGAGCGTCCGTTCGTCGCGATTCCGACGCCCGGACGCCGGATCAAGGTTGCCACCATGCTCGATTGGATGGGCCTGCGCCACCGCTGTTTTCTCGAGGAGCCGACTCCGGACGCGTGCGCCGATCTGGCCCGGGCTCCCATCGATTGGGAATCCAGCCGCGGCCAACTGCGCGCGCGCGTCGACCGCTCGAAGGCATTCCTGCAACAGGCGCTCAGCTGAGTCCCGACCGCCCCGCCTTCACGTATCATGGCCGAAATCAGCGTCGTCATTCCCACCTTCAACCGGGCCGGCTTGGTGCCGTTGGCGATCCGCAGCGTTCTGGCCCAAACGCACCCCGCGGCGGAAATCATCGTCGTGGACGACGGCTCGGCCGATCGGACGCCCGAGGTCTTGGTGGAATTCGGTCCGAGAATCCGCGCCATCCGGCAGGAAAACGGCGGCCTGAGCGCAGCGCGCAATACCGGAATCAAGGCCGCGAAAACCGAGTGGGTCGCTTTTCTGGACGATGACGACGAATACGCGCCCGATCGCCTCTCCCGGGCCGCGGAAAGCATCGCGCGCCATCCGTCCGCCAACGCCCACCTCACCAACACGGCCATCGTGGCCGAAGGCGCGGCCGACATCGACCTCTTTGCCCTCCGCGGCGTCTCGGCCGGTCCCTGGAAACCCGTGGACCGCCCCCTCGGCTGGGTCTTGAAGGGCTGCTTCTTCGCGCAGTCGCTGGTCGTGCGCCGCACGCTCCTCCATGACGTCGGGCTCTTCAGGAAAACGTTCTACGAGGACATGGATATGTTCGCGCGCCTCGTGCCGTCCCGGCCCTGGATCATCGACGAGAAGCCGATGCTTCGCCTGATCCGGCGCGGCAACACCCAAGCCATGTCCGACGACTGGCGTTCGAAACCCATCGAGCGCTGCGGGGCTCTGGTCCGCATCCATCGCGAATGTCTCGCCTTGCCCGACCTCGCGCCCGCCGAAATCGCCATGGTCCGCAACGGTCTCGCGTCCTACCTCTTCGAGCTCGGAGCCGCCCTGCAGCTGAAAGGCGATGGCCCAGCCGCGCGGACCCACTTTGCCGAAGCGGCCCGGACGTTCGGAAGCCTGCGCCCCCGGCTCAAAGCCCACTGCGCTTTTTTCGGCGGAGCTCCGTTTGTCCGCCTGCTTCAGTTTGCCGCCCGCCGCCGGAAACGCTTCGTCCGCTGAACCTCGCCGTGACCGCCCCCGCCTCCGCTCGTCCCTCCGTCACCTTCGTCCTGCCCGGCGACGGCCGCTCCGGCGGCGTCCGCGTCACCGTGATCATGGCGAACCTGCTGCGGAAACGCGGCTACGCCGTGCGCATCGCCGTGCCGCGCGGCCGGGAAAGTCTGCGCCAGCGCCTGGATCTGTTTCTGGCCTCGCTGACCCGCCGGCGCGAAAAAAGCACGGGGTTCCTGCACCAGTTCGAAGGGCCGATCGCCCGTTTCCGGCACCTCGACCACCTCGACTACGCGCCGGGCGAGGTCGTCATCGCGGTCGGCACCTACAGCGTGCCCGACGTGAGGGCATTGACGAAACCCGCCGTGAAACTGCGCTTCAACCACGGCTTCCCCGCCAAACCCGACGCGCTGCAGGAACAGGCCTGGCGCGGCCGGATGCCGACCATCACGGTATCCAATACTTTGGTACCGAGGCTGCAGGAACAGACGGAAGGCAGCGTCCTCGGCGTCGTGCCCAACGGCATCGACACCCGCGACTACTTCGTCGACCCGACGGTCGCGCGTGACGGCATCGGCGCCCTTTACAACAGCCATCCGAACAAGGCGCCCGAGGACCTGATCGCCGTTTTGCGCGAGGCCCGCCGGCGCCGGCCGGACGTGCTGCAGTATGCGTTCAGCACCGAACGCCCCCCGCCCGGTCTGGAACACGTCGGCTACACGCGCCTGCCGCCCGTCGCGGAAGCGCGGGCAATCTACAATCGCGCCAAAATCTGGCTCCTCACCAGCCGCACCGAAGGACTGCCGGGCGTTGTCCTCGAAGCCATGGCCTGCGGCTGCGTCGTGGTCAGCTCCGACAACGACGGCAGTCTTGAGATCATGCGCGATGGGGAAAACGGCCTGATCGTCCGCCGCGGCGATCTGCCCGGCTTCCAAGCGGCCATCGACCGCGTGCTGGATGACGCCGCCTTGGCCGCCCGTCTCGCCGCCGGGGCCCAGGCCACCATCCGGCAGTTCACCTGGGAACGCGCCGCCGACAAAATGGAGCAGATCCTCGCGACCTTGCCGTCCAGCGCCCGCAACTGAAGTCCTACCGCCGCCTCGTCGATGAGCCAAATCACGCAACTTCAGGATGTCGTCGCCTCCCGCCTTTGCCTCGGCTGCGGCGCCTGCGCGTATGCGTGCCCCTCGGGCGCCGTCACGCTCCACAATTTTCCCGCGGAGGGCATCAGGCCGGTCGTCGATTCCTCCCGTTGCACCGACTGCGGCGACTGCCTTAAAGTCTGTCCCGCCGTGCAGGCGGATTTCGGCCGGTCCGCCCTCGGACTTCCGCCCGCGCTCGCGGCCGCCGCGTTCGAGGACGACTGGGGACCAGTGCTGGAAGTTTGGGAAGGCCACGCGACCGATGCGACGATCCGCTTCGAAAGTTCCAGCGGCGGCGCCCTCACCGCCCTCGGTCTGTACTGTATCGAAAAAGCCGGAATGCACGGTGTCCTGCACATCGCGGCCGACCCGGCGAACCCCATTCTCAACCGCACCGTGCTCAGCCGCGATCGCGCGTCGGTGACCGGCGCCGCGGGCTCCCGCTATTCGCCGGCATCCGTTTGCGACCGGCTCGGCGAAGTCGAAGCGGCCCCGGCTCCCTGCGCCATCATCGGCAAACCCGCGGAAATCGCCGCCGTCCGCAACGCCGAGAAAATTCGCCCGGCCCTGCGGGCAAAGGTCGGCGTCACCATGTCGTTCTTCTGCGCGGAATCGCCGTCCACCCACGGCACCGTCCGCCTGCTCGAGAAAATGCAGGTCGATCCCGCCGAAGTCACCGCTCTCCGCTACCGCGGTTTCGGCTGGCCCGGGCACTTCGCCCCCCACGTCCGTCAAGAAGCGCAGCCGAAGGCGAAAATGACCTACAGCGAGAGCTGGGCCTTTCTGCAAAGTTTCCGCCCCTGGTCCACCCATCTCTGGCCCGACGGCACCGGCGAACTGGCCGATCTCACCTGCGGCGATCCGTGGTACGAAAAACCAAACGGCCAGAATCCCGGTTTCTCGCTCGTCGTCGTCCGTACTCCCCGCGGTGCCGAAATTGTCCGGGGGGCCGTCGCCGCCGGTTACCTCACACTCACGCCGGCGGAAAACTGGAAGTTGGCAAAATCCCAGGTCCACCTGCTGCGCAAAAAGGGTTCCACGTGGGGACGCCGCTGGGCCATGTCCCTGCTCGGAATGCCCGTAACGAAATTCACGGGCCTCAATCTTTGGCACTGCTGGCGCCAATTGCCCTTCGCGGAGAAGTTTCGCTCCACACTCGGCACGGTACGCCGGATGCTCGGCCGCAAGCTGCACCGGAAATTGGTTTTGCCGCCGCCGCCCCGGACCTGATCCAGGCCCCGCCGCGGACACGATCCGCCCTTGCCTAACCTCGGCGCGAGCCAGATAAACCCGGTCTCCCACACCTGCCTGCCGGCGCCGCTCTCGCCGCGAATTTGTTCACCGGAATGACGTCGCGTCGCGAGTTGCTTGCAGCTGCGACTTCCGTACACGTTCCAGCTGCCTCCGCCATGGCCTTTCTCTTCTTGTCCCTTTTCCCAACCGTACGCGCCGCGGGAACGCCTCCTGCTGCCGCCGTACGGCCCGTCCTGCCCTTCGCCCACTCCCTTTCCCGTATGTCCGCCGTCATCCGCCCGTTTCTGCTCCTCGCCTCCCGCCTCGTCCGCGCTGTCGTCGTCTGCTCGGGTCTTGCGGCCGCGTCGCTGGCCGGCGCCGCTTCCGTTACCCTGAATTGGGACGACAACTCCACTAACGAAGCCGGTTTCCGCATCGAACGCGCCACCGGAGCGGGCGCCTTTGCCGAGATCGGGACCGTCGGCGCCGCAATCACCAGCTTCACCGATCCCAACGTCAACCCCGGCGCCAACTACCGCTACCGCGTCCTCGCCTACAATCTCGCGGCCGATTCCGCTTTTTCGAACACCATCGATATCACCCCGCCGACCATCGCCGCCATCGCCGACCTTTCGACCAACGAAGACACCCCTACGGCTGCGATCCCCATCACCTTGGCCGACGCCGGCACCGCCGGCACCGCCCTGACCCTCACCGCGGTCTCGTCCAACACCACCCTCGTCCCCAACGCCAACCTCGTCCTCAGCCCGCAAGCCGACGGCTTCAACCGCACCCTGATCGCGACTCCCGCCGCCAACCGCAACGGCACCGCCACCGTTACCCTCACGGTCAGCGACGGCACCACATCCACCACCGCCTCCTTTGTCCTCACCGTCGTTGCCGTAAACGACGCCCCCACGCTCACGACACCCACCAACCGCACCATCAACGAGGACGCCAACACCGGCGCCATCGCCGTATCGGTGGGCGACGTCGACACCGACGTAAACACCCTGACCTTCGGAGCCACGTCCTCCAACCCCACCCTCTTGCCCGTCGCCGGAATCACCGTCGGCGGGGCCGGCGCCAGCCGCTCGGTCACCCTCGTCCCCGCCGCCAACCAAAACGGCACCGCGACCATTACGCTCTCCGTTTCGGACGGCGCCCTCACCACCACCACGACGTTTTCCCTCACCGTCAACGCGATCAACGACGCCCCCACCATGGCCGTGGTCGCCGATGTCGCCGTCAACGAAGACACCGCCACCTCCGCCCTCGCCGTGACCGTCGACGACCTCGAGACCGCCGCCGGATCCCTTACCTTCACGGGCACCTCGTCCAACCAGACCCTCCTCCCCAACGCCAACATTCTCCTCGGCGGCAGCGGTACCGCCCGCACCGTCACCTTGACTCCGGCCCTCAACCAATTCGGCACCGCCACCGTCACCCTCACGGTCGGCGACGGCGCACTCACTGCCACTCGCAACTTTGTTCTTACCGTCAACTCGGTGAACGACGCTCCCACCGTCACTGCCATCGCCCCTCAGTCGACCAACGAAGACACCGCCCTCTCCGGCCTCGCCTTCACCGTCGGCGACGTGGAAACCGCCGCCGGCGCCCTCGTCGTCACCGCCACGTCGAGCAACCAAACGCTCGTCCCCAATGCCAATCTCGTGCTCGCCGGCGCCAACGCCGCCAAGACTTTGTCGCTCACGCCTGCCGCCAACCAGAACGGCTCCGCCACCATCACCCTTTCCGCCTCCGACGGCATTCTGACTACCACTTCCTCGTTCGTCGTCACCGTGAATCCGGTCAACGACGCCCCCACGATCACCACGATCGCCGATCTCGCCACCGACGAAGATACCGCCACCGCCGCCCTGGCCTTCATCGTAGCCGACATCGACACCGACCTCGCGACCGTCACGACCACCGGCACGTCCTCGAACACCACGCTCGTCCCGAATGCCAATATCGTGATCTCCGGCTCCGGCGCCAACCGCACCGTCGTCGTCACCCCAGCCGCCAACCAGAACGGCTCCGCCACCATCACCCTCACCGCCAACGACGGCGCCCTCACCGCCACCTCGTCGTTCGTCCTCACCGTCAATGCCGTGAACGACGCGCCCACCGTCTCCACGATCGCAAATCTCGCCACCAACGAAGACACCGCCACCGGCGCCTTGGCCTTCACCGTCGCCGACATCGACACCGATGTCGCCACCCTCACCTTCGCCGGCACCTCGTCCAACACCACGGTGGTCCCGAACGCCAACATCGTGATCTCCGGCGCCGGCGCCAACCGCACCG
>JACCDS010746916.1_pt1 | contig 24902 bp, 26 predicted proteins | sample 7446441 | NCBI WGS metagenome assembly JACCDS01 (sample SAMN15323445, study PRJNA562643) | freshwater metagenome | isolation source: river surface water | place: USA:Blue River Watershed | collected 2017-08-17 | reverse complement strand
GCCAGCGTGATCTCGTTGCCACACAGGAAGCGATTGTCCTGCAGGGTCTGGTTCACGAAGGGCATCTGCTGTTCCAGAAACCCATGGGCTTCGGCGATGGCTTTCTCGTCCGGCGCCTTCTTGTAGTACTTCATCATCACGACTTCCTGATAGAAGTAGACAGCGAGCCAGCGACCGACGTGATGGCAGATCATGTCCACCATCTGATCGATGCGTGCGGCAGCCAGAGGGTCGGCACTGTAGAGCCGCTTGTCGCTGATGTTGGCCAGATAGCGACACAGGGAGGCACTCTCGTAAAGGTAATTGCCGTCGTGATCGATGGCCGGAATCTTGCCCAGTGGATGCCGGGCCAGATGCGCAGGACTCTTGTGCTCCCCCGCCGCGAAATTGAGGTGCACATACTCGTAGGGGACACCGAGCTCCTCCGCCGTGAACAGGACTTTGGTTGCGTTGTAGGTACTGCCGCCATAGATGGTGAGCATGATGTCCTCCCGGGACTGCTGGGTTATAGTGCTGGCGGCAATGTACAGAAGCCCCCCCATGCTTGCAACCAGCCCCGGACAGACTCCCATGCGCCATGACATCGATGAACTGCGTCGTCAGACGCCGGCTGCAGCCGAGCTGCTGCACTTCAACAACGCGGGCGCTGCACTGAATCCCAATGCCGTCAGCACAGCCGTGCTGGAGCATCTGCAGCTGGAACAGCGTATCGGTGCCTATGAAGCCGCGACCCTGGCCAGCGCCGCGATCGCGCATTTCTACACGGCCTTCGCCGCATTTCTGAATTGCCGGACCGAGGAAATCGCGTGGGCGGAAAACAGCACCCATGCCTGGAACACCCTGCTGCACGCCGTTGCCTTCAAGCCGGGAGACCGCATCGTCACCGGACAGTCGGAGTACGCCAGCAACTACCTCTCTTTATTGCATCTCTCGCAGCGGCATCAGGTGCAGATCGATGTGGTGCCCAACGACGCTGACGGCAGTCTTTGTCTGGAGGCGCTGGAGAAGGCGCTGAACGGCAATGTGCGTTTGCTGGCACTGACCCATGTCCCCAGCCAGAGCGGTGTGGTGCATCCCGCAGCACAGGCGGGTGCCATGGCGCGAGCGCGGGGCATTCTCTATCTGCTCGACGCCTGCCAGTCTGCAGGACAACTGGCGCTGGATGTCGAGTCCCTGGGCTGCGACATGCTCACAGGCTCCGGACGCAAGTATCTGCGTGGCCCGCGGGGGAGCGGGTTTCTCTATGTGCGGCGCGACATCCTGCCCACATTGCAGCCGGCCTGGATCGACATGCACGCTGCCCGCTTCCTCGACGCGCAGCACTACGCCTTGCGCGAGGACGCGCGACGCTTCGAGAACTGGGAATGTTTCGTGGCCGGCAAGATCGGGCTTGCCGTGGCCGTCGACTATGCCAATGTCCTCGGCATGGCGTGGATAGAAGCACGGGTGCGCCAACTGGCGGCCAGCCTGCGCGCGCAACTGCAGTCAGTGCCTGGCATCACCGTGCACGAACGCGGGGACGACCTGTGCGGCATCGTCACCTTCAGCAGCGCCAGCGAAACAGCAGAGGCACTGCAGCAGCGGCTGCTGGCGCGCGGCATCAATACCTCCGTGGTGAGGGTGCGCAACAATCCGCTTGATCTTGGCGCGCGGGGGCTGGGAGATCTCAACCGCGCCTCGGTGCACTACTACAACACCGACGCGGAAATCGAACGCTTCTGCGACGCGCTGCACACACGCTGAAGAGCGCGCCGCTCAGCCGAGCAGCAGCTGCACGTAAACAGCCAGGATTGCCAGCGGACAGATGTAGCGAATGTAGAAAGGCCACAGCTTCCAGAACAGGGTGTGCTCGACACCGGCATGCCCCTTCTGCAACTCCCCCAGCACCCCCTTGCGGTGCCAGATCCAGCCAACGAAAACGGCGAAGAACAGCCCGAGCAGTGGCTGGCTGTATTCCGTTGTCAGTGTCGCCACGGCATCGAAGAGCAAGCCGAAGTTGGCCACGATCGTGAGCGAAATGAGCGTGATGAGCGCACCAATCACCAGGGTGGCCCGAGGTCGACTCACCCCATGGGTTTCCACCACATAGGCCACCGGCACCTCGAGCATGGAAATGGACGAGGTCAACGCGGCGATCGACATCAGGATGAAGAAAGCGAAGCTGACGAAGCCCCCTGCCCCGCCCATGGTGTCGAACAGCGCCGGCAATACGGCGACGATCAGTCCAGGCCCTGCCGCCAGCGCGCCATTGGCATCGAAGATTTCCACGCCACTGGCCAGAGCCACATACATCGCCGGCAGGATCAGCAGACCCGCGAGGAAGGCAAAGCTTGTGTCCAGCGCAGCCACCATCCAGCCCACCGTGCTGAGGCTTTCGCGCTGACTGATGTAGGAGCCGTAGATCAACATGGTGCCCACACCCAGCGACAGCGAGAAGAACGCCTGACCGAGTGCGTTGATGATGAGCTGGGGATCGAGCACTTCATTGAAGTCCGGAATCAGATAGACGGCGAGACCATCCATCGCGCCCTCGAGCGTCAAGACGTAGGCAATCAGGCACAGCAGGATCAGGATGAGAGAGGGCATCAGGCGCGTGCCCCATTTCTCGATGCCATTGCGCACCCCGGCCATGATGATGAGGATGGTCAGGCCCATGAACAGCGCATCGAACAGCGCATTGCGCGGCACGGCATCGGTGCGCAGCCAGGCGGATGCCGCCTCCAGCCCCAGCAGCCGCACCGGCGCTTCGACGGCCCAGGCCAGCATCCAGCCGCCGACGATCGCATAGAAACTCAGGATGAGACTGACCGTGAGGATGCCCGCGAACCCGACCAGGGTGCCAAGGCGCCGCGTGAAAGGCCCGCGTGCCAGTCCTTGCAATGCCCGCACGGCATTGGCCTGGGCATGCCGGCCGATGATCAGCTCGGCCATGAGGGCCGGCCAGGCCAGACCGAAAACCAGCAGCAGATACACCAGCAGAAAGGCGGCACCGCCATTGCTGGCGGCATTGGTGGGAAAACCCCAGATGTTGCCGAGACCGATGGCCGACCCGGAGGCTGCCATCAGAAAACCGAAGCGGGAACTGAATTCTCCTCTGGCCGGCATGGGTCAGACTCCCCAGTGAGCGCCCCCATCAGGGCTCGTAGGATTCCAGGCTGAACAGCCACTGGCTGGCATCGGTCAGGCCCAGCACGACATTGCGCAGCACCCGGACATTGCCGTTCTCGTTCACTTCCAGCGTCGGAATGCGCAGCTTGTTGTCCGCGTACGTCGCCATGCCGATGGGACGGATCGCCAGCCGCACCAGGCTGTCAGCATTCAGACGGAACACGGTGCCCGGCAGCTGTGGCTGCAGACTCAGATTCACGCTGTAGGCTCCCAGCGTTGCCCCCCCATCGACGGAGGCCATCAAGAGCCCGGTCTGCGTCTCAAACACGGCCAGGGCCGCGCTGTAACGCTGCACGACTTCGGCGTTCATGGTGACGAAATTGTTGACGGTCAGCTCTTCGCTCTCGCCTGTGCTGTGCAACGGGATCTGCGACTGCACATTGCCCAGCGCAAACACCGGCAGCAGGTTGATGGCATCCATGACAGTCATGCCATCACCCAGCACACGGCCGAACACGGTGAAGCCACCATTCTGTGTATTCAGGTTGGCCGAATTGTCTGCCAGGTTGATGAACCACTCGCTCGTGGCGCTGTTGGGATCGCCATCCAGCTTGGCCATGGCGATGGTGCCACGCACATTGGATTCGCGGTATTCATTGACGATGGGCGGATCGGCCGGCACTTGCAGCGGGCCTTCGTAGGGAATCAGACGATAGCCCCCGCCCTGCAGCACGAAGCCGGCGTCGAGACGATGAAAATAGGTGCCGTTGTAGGCCCCCCGCTCGACGTAATTGAGGAAGTTGCGGACGGTGACCGGCGCCACATCATCGAACAGCTCCAGGGTGAAGTCCCCGAAGGTGGTGCTGACGCGCACGAGTGTGTTGGCCTGGGCCGATGCCGAGGCGGCAAGCACAAGGCTCGCCACGAGGCCGGCGCGACCGAGTGTGCGGCGCAGCGCTGCGCTGAAATTCCTGCCGAGTAATGCCATTCAAACTCCCTTCCTGCTCCTGCGGCTGCCAGCGGGGCAGCGGCCTGTGGGTGTGCATGCCTCAGTGCAACGCAGCATGCTCAGATCAGTTCGCCCTTTGCCTGCTTGTCAGCGTGATAGGACGAGCGCACCAGCGGACCGCTGGCGACGTGGGTGAATCCCAGCGCCTCGCCATAGACACGCAGTTCCTCGAATTCATCCGGGTGCACGAAGCGCGCCACGGCCAGGTGATTGCGACTGGGTTGCAGATACTGGCCCAGCGTGACCATGTCGATGTTGTGGGCCTTCATGTCCCGCATCACTTCCATGACCTCTTCCTTGGTTTCACCCAGGCCGAGCATCAGGCCGGACTTGGTCATCACGCTGGGCACGCGCTCCTTGTAACGGCGCAGCAGTTCCAGCGACCACTTGTAGTCGGCGCCCGGACGGGCCTGGCGATAGAGCCGGGGCACGGTTTCCAGATTGTGATTGAACACGTGGGGCGGTGTCTTCTCCAGGATGTCCAGCGCGATCTCCATGCGGCCGCGGAAATCGGGCACCAGCACTTCGATCTGGATGTCGGGGTTCAGACGGCGGGTCTCGCTGATGCAGTTGGCAAAATGCTGGGCGCCACTGTCCTTGAGGTCGTCACGGTCCACCGACGTGATGACCACATAGCGCAGACGCATCTCGGCGATGGCCTCGGCCAGCTCGCGGGGCTCGTTCTCGGACAGCGGCTTGGGCTTGCCGTGAGCCACATCGCAGAAGGGGCAGCGTCGCGTGCAGATCTCACCCATGATCATGAACGTGGCCGTGCCATTGCTGAAGCATTCGCCCAGATTCGGGCAGGACGCTTCCTCGCACACGGAGGCGAGCTTGTGCTTGCGCAGCGTGTCCTTGATATGGGAAATCTGCGGCGAGGCGGGAATCTTGACGCGAATCCAGTCGGGCTTCTTCAGCAGATCCACGGTGGGGATGACCTTCACCGGAATGCGGGCCACCTTCTCGGCGCCACGCAGCTTTTCACCTTCGATCAGAACATTGCGTCTGGGATGGTCTGCCATTCTCTAACGGTCCTCTGCGGCATGCCGCGCTGTGAAATTCTTCAGATGTACGGTTCGGCGGCTTCCACCACGGAGTAGCCGAGGCGCCCTGCCAGCGCCGCGGTCAGGGCCGTTGCCGTGTCCTGCAGCAGCATCGCGCCTGCGTGTCCCGGGGGCAGCAAATCGCGCAGCTGGGTCACCGCCATGCCCGCATAGCCACAGGGATTGATGCGGGAGAAAGGCGCCAGGTCCATGTCGATATTCAAGCTCAGACCATGGTAGGAACAGCCGTTGCGGATACGCAATCCGAGGGCGGCGAGTTTAGCACCATTCACATAGACGCCGGGAGCCTTTCGCTGGCCTTCAGCCACGATGCCATGCCGCGCCACCACGTCGATCACGCTCTGCTCGATGCGCTCGACCAATTCCCGCACGCCAAGCCTCGCGCGACGCACATCCAGCAGCAGATAGGCCACCAACTGTCCCGGCCCGTGATAAGTCACCTGCCCGCCGCGGTCGATCTGCACCACGGGAATCTCGGCAGTGTGCAACAGATGTTCGGCCTTGCCGGCCTGTCCCTGGGTGAACACGCTCTTGTGGCTGAGCAGCCAGAGTTCGTCGGGGGTGTTGGCGTCGCGCGCAGCCGTGAAGGCCCGCATGGCGTCCCACACAGGAACATAGTCGAGGGGAGGGAAAGCGTCGGCGTTGCCGGCCGGTCCGGCACCCACCCCCACCTGCTGCAGACGACGCACCCGCAGGACGGCGGCGGACTCAGTCATAACACCATCTTGACGCTCGTGTGCGCCTTGAGGTCCTGGAACATCACGGTGAGCTGCTCGGTGCCAGTGGCCTCGATCACGATGGTGATGGCGAGGTAATTGCCATTGGCACTGGGACGGACGCTGACATGCTCGTCACCCACCTCCGGCGCGTGGCGGCGCACCAGCGCCACCACTTCGTGCTGGAACTGCGGAGTGGCCAGCCCCATCACCTTGATGGGGTAGGCACAGGGAAAGGCAATGCGCGGGGCTTCGATGTCCGTCATGGCCGCACTCAACTGAAGAGGCTGGTGAAGAACATGGTCAGCCAGTCCATGAAACGCTTGAAGAATCCGGCTCTCTCCACAGCCTGCAGGGCCGCCACATCACCCTGATAGATGAGCTCTTCGCCAAGACGGATTTCCACCTTGCCGAGCACCTGGCCCTGGGCAATCGGCGCCGTGATGGTCTCCTCCACACTCAGGCTGGCCTGCAGCTGCTCGGCCTGACCCCTGGGAATGGTGGCCACCACCTCTTCGGTGATGCCCAGGTTGACGACGTCCTCGCGCCCGGACCAGACACGCGCCTCGCTGATCGCCTGGCCGGCGTCGTAGAGCTTGTGGGTCTCGAAATAGCGGAAGCCATAGGTCATCAGTTTCTGGCTTTCGGCCGCGCGGGCGTCCTCGCTGGCGGTGCCCATGACCACGGAAATGAGGCGCATGCCGTCACGCTCGCCCGAGGCCACCAGACAGTAGCCGGCTGCAGTGGTCCAGCCTGTCTTCATGCCGTCGATGGTGCGATCGCGGAACAGCAGCGTGTTGCGATTGGGCTGGGTGATGCCGTTGTAGGTGAACTCGCGCTCGGAGTAGATGCTGTAGTGCGCCGGGTGCTCGATGATCGTGGCGCGAGCCAGAATCGCGAGATCGCGCGCCGACATGATGTTGTAGGCCTCTTCGGTGTCGAGGCCGCTGGCGTTCATGAAGTGGCTGTTGGTCATGCCCAGACGCTGGGCATGCTGATTCATCATGTCGGCAAAGGCCTCTTCACTGCCGGCCAGGTGTTCAGCCATGGCGACGCTGGCGTCATTGCCGGACTGAATGATGATGCCGCGCAGGATGTCTTCCACCCGCACCTTGCTGTCGACGTCGACGAACATCTTGGAGCCCTGGGTGCGCCAGGCCTTCTCACTGATGTGCACCTCGTCATCCAGACTCATGTTGCCGTTGTCGATCTCCACCTCGGCGATATAGGCCGTCATGATCTTGGTGAGACTCGCCGGGGGCAGCTGCACGTCGGCGTTCTGCTCCGCGATCACCTTGCCAGTGGTGGCGTCCATGAGGATGTAACTGCTGGCGGCAATCTCCGGCGGACGCGGCACGATCTGCGCGGCAGACGGCGCATTGGAGGTTCCGTTGCCGGGCACGGGCAACTGGGCGCTGACCGGCTGCAGCGTGGTCGCCAGCAGCGCGGATGCCAGCAGCACGGCGCTCCACAGAACAGTGCCGCGGTGGCGTGCAGAGCCGGGCTGGCGTGCGGGGGCGGTGCTGTCTTGCATGGCGGTTCTCTCCTGCGTCATTGCGTTCTCACTCGGTAATTCACGATGTTTTTTCATTCACGGACAGTGTAGGGGCTTCCCAGATCAGCGGCAACCACGCTGTCCGTGATGCGGGCCAGCTCTTCGGCATCCGGGATCGGGCCCACGCGCACGCGGTGCATGATCTGCCGCGCGCCGTTGGTCTCCACCGAGCGGATGAACACCGGACGCGAGGTCATGTTACGCAGGCGGGCGCTGAGCTGCTCTGCCGCGTTCAGATCGGCGAAGGCGCCCACCTGCAGATACTGTTCGCCGCTGGCCACCGCAGCGGCCGGCACAGTGGCAGCGATGGGCGCGGCCACACTGCGCGTCGGGGCCGGAGCACCACGGGACACGATGGTCGGCATGATGGCCTCGACCTCGACCATGGCCGTGCCCTTGTTGTGGAAGTCAAGCATGTAGGCAGCGGCATAGGACAGGTCGATGATGCGATCGTTGTGGAAGGGACCGCGATCGTTCACCCGAACCACGATGCTCTTGTTGTTCTCCAGATTGGTGACGCGCAGGAAGCCCGGTATCGGCATGCTCTTGTGCGCAGCCGAGAGCTGGAACATGTCGTAGACCTCGCCATTGGAGGTGTCATGACCATGGAACTTCTCGCCGTACCAGGACGCGAAACCGCGCTCGCGATAGCCCTGCTCGCTGGGCATCACCTGGTAGGTGCGGCCATTGACGGTGTAGGGACTGCGATTGCCGGCCAGGGTGCGCGGCTCGATGACTGTCTCGACTTCCCGCACCTGGGAAGGGTCGAAAGGTGCGGTAGGCCCGCGATCCTGCTGGATGCCGTAGCGACTGGCCTGATAGGCATCGGAAGCCGACATGGTCGGCGCGCTCGGCTGCGGCGCAGGACTGCTGGCACAGGCGGCCAGCAGCAACAGCGCCAGGGCACTGAGGGCAGTTCGCTGCACGGGATGGGACGTCATGGGGACTTACTCTCCTGGATGCTCGATGGGGTCATGGCGCCTGCCGGCTCAACGCGGCAGCACGCGCTTGTGAGTCTGTATGGACATGAGAATGCCGAAGCCGATCAGCAGGGTCACGATGGAGGTGCCTCCCTTGCTCACCAGCGGCAGGGGCAGCCCCACCACCGGCATCAGACCGGACACCATGGCCATGTTCACGAACGCATAGAAAAAGAAGGTCAGCACAATGCTGCCGGCCAGCAGTCGACTGAAGGTGTCCTGCGCCGTCAGCGCGATGTAGAAGCCGCGCCCCAGCACCAGCAGATACAGGAAGATCAGGAACAGCACACCCAGCAGGCCGAACTCCTCGGCCAGCACAGCAAGGATGAAGTCCGTGTTGCTCTCCGGAATGAAATCGAGCTGGGACTGCGCTCCATTGAGCCAGCCCTTGCCCTGGACGCCGCCGGAACCGATGGCGATCTGCGACTGGATGATGTTGTAGCCCGCGCCCGTAGGGTCCCGGTAGGGGTCGAAGAAGGTCAGGATGCGGTTCTTCTGGTGCGGCTGCGCGAGGAAGATGTACCAGGCTGGCGAGGCCGCGAGCACCGCGGTGATCCCGGCAAACACGATCTTCCAGCTGATGCCGGCAAGCAGGACGGTGAAGACGCCGGACATGATCACCATGAGCGCCGTGCCCGTGTCGTTTTGCAGCAGGATCAGGGCGGCCGGAATCAGGATGATCACGCCGCACACCACCAGATCCTTGAACTTCGGCGGCAGTGATCGCGTCGACATGTACCAGGCCAGCATCATGGGCACGAGGAACTTCTCCAGCTCCGAGGGCTGAAAACTCGGCAGGCCGGGCAGGTCCAGCCAGGCCTTGGCACCGTTGACCTCGGAGCCGATGGCCAGCACGACGCCCAGCACCACCAGTCCACCGACGAACATCAGCGGCGCACCCCGGCGGAAGAAGTCCACCTCGAGCTGCGCCACGGCCGTCATGACGACGAAGGCCACCACGATGGCGGCCGCCTGGCGCTGCACATCGGCGACGTTCTCGCCACTGGCACTGAACAGCACCAGCAAACCGTAGGCGGCCAGACAGAAAAGGGAGAGCACGAGGGGGGGATCAATGCGCAGCGACTGCCAGAACTCGCCACGGCCGGTGGAGAGCTGATAGAAGCGGTCGCCGAGCGGGCGACTGGAGCTGCGGGTTGCCATCGGGGTTCAATCCTTCCTGCGGGTTTGCCACGACACCATCTGGTGGCGCCATGGTTCAATGGTCGTGGTCGTGATCAAGCTCGTCCACCGCGTCATAGGCAGCCAACGAGACTTCCGGGTAATGCTCGCCTTCGGGCAGCAGGTAGGCATCCAGCACCTCACGTGCCACCGGGAAAGCGACACTGCCGCCGCCACCGCCATTCTCGACGAATACCGCCACGGCGATGCGGGACTTTTCCGAGGCATCGAAGGCGATGAACATGGCATGGGTGCGGAAACGCTCGTCCACTTCCGACTCGTCGCGATTGCCGGCGCTGTCCACGCGGAACTCCACCACCTGTGCCGTGCCCGACTTGCCCCCCATGGGGTACGGCAGCGGGCGGCCGCTGTCACGCAGCACGGGGTAAGCCGAGCCTTCATGGCGGCGGGCGTTCGGGTCATAGGGCTTGTTCACGACATCGACCATGGCATTGCGCACCAGCTCGATCTGCTCCTGCGTGGGCAGCAGCTGCCGCGAGGCGGCCGTGTCCTCGAAAATGACATCGGTGATCTCCCCGTCGCTGCCGATGGTGCCCTTGAGCATGCGCGGCTGCTTGATCACTCCGTGATTGGCAATGGCAGCGGCAGCCGAGGCCATCTGCAGGGTGGTGGCCTGGAAGATGCCATTGCCGATGCCCTCGTAGGGCGTTTCGCCGACATACCAGGGCTCGTTGCGATTCTCGCGCTTCCAGGCCTCGGACGGCACGATGCCGACGCTGGCTTCCGGAATGTCGATCGCGAGGTTCTGGCCGAAACCGAAGGTCAGCAGGTAGTCATGGATCTTGTCGATGCCCAGGTCCACGGCCAGCTGGTAAAAATAGGTGTTGCAGGACTGATAGATGGCACGGCGCAGGTCGATGGCCCCGTGGCCGCTCTTGTCCACCCACCAGGTCCAGTCATAGTAAGGTCGCGCTCGACCCTGCAGACGGAAATAGCCAGGGTCCCCGATCACCGTCTCCGGGGTGATGACGCCGTTGTAGAGACCGGCCAGGCCTATAAAGGGCTTGATGGTGGAGCCAGGCACTCGTGAAGCGATGGCGCGATTGAACAACGGGGTGTGGCCCGTGCGGTTCAGCTCGGAGAGCTGCTCTCGACTGATGCCGGTCACGAAGAGGTTCGGGTCGTAGCCAGGCTTGCTCACCATTGCCAGCACACCACCGGTGGAAGGATCTATGGCGACGACAGCGCCACGTCGCTCACCCAGCGCTCGCTCTGCTGCCGCCTGCAGACGGCTGTCCAGATGCAGCACGATGTCGCGCCCCGGCACCGGGTCGGTGCGATCGAGCACCCGCATTACCTGCCCGCGATTGTTCTTCTCGACCGTTTCATAGCCGACCGTGCCATGCAGCATGTCTTCGTAAGTCTTCTCGATTCCCGTCTTGCCGATCTGATGCGTGCCACGATAGTTCGCCGCTTCCTCCGGCGACATGGCCTCGAGCTCCTCCTTGTTGATCTCGGAGACATAGCCGATGGCGTGAGCGGACATGTCGGCAAAGGGGTAATGTCGCACCAGTTGCGCCTCGACGGCGAAGCCCGGCAGCATGTGCTGGTTCACCGCAATGGCGGCGATCTCCTCTTCGCTCAGCTGGTAGCGCAGCGGCACGGAAGTGTGCGGCACGGCGCGGCGACTCTGCCGCGTGCGGTACTGCTCGATGTCGTCGTCGGTGAGATTGATGACCGATCGCAACAGATCGAGGGAGACATCCAGATTGGCGGCCGTCTCGCGCACGACAGTGAGGTTGAAGATGGGACGGTTCTCGGCCAGCAGCACTCCGTTGCGATCGTAGATCAGTCCGCGGTTCGGCGAAACGTACTGGGAATGCAGGCGATTGCCGTCGGAGCGGGCGGCGAAGTATTCGTAACGGTAGATCTGCAGATAGGCCATCCACGAGGCCAGTGAGGCGAGCAGCAGCAGGACAAGTATTCCAGCGACGATCATGCGCCTGTTGAATATCAGGGTCTCGCGCTCATGATCATTCAGCTTGAATTTTTCTGCCATGGTTCCTTCAGTCTGGTGACGGCCTTTGCTCTGAGACAAACTTTTCGCGCGAAAGTTTTGTCGGCGCCGAAATGCGATACGCATCAGGCTCGGTGATACGGGTGCCCGTTGAGCAAGGTCCACGCCCGGTAGATCTGTTCAGCGACAACGATTCTAACCAATGGGTGCGGCAATGTTAACGCCGACAAGGACCATTTTTCGTCGGCGCGCTGCAGGCAGGCCTCACCCAGCCCATCCGGCCCGCCCACGAGCAACACGAGATTGCGACCATCGCGACGGATCGCATCGAGACGCTGCGCCAGTGCCTCGGTGGACACGCGCAATCCGCTGACCTCGAGCGCCACGACATGGTCCTGCGGTCGCACGCGCGCGAGCAGTGCCTCGGCTTCCTTGCGCACGGCCTGTTCGACATCCAGTCCCTTGCCACGCCGACCGAGCGGCACATCACTCAGCTGCAGCGAAAACTCCGCAGGCAGCCGCTTGCTGTACTCGGCTACCCCCGCATCCACCCAGCCGGGCATGCGACCGCCGACACTAAGCAGAGTGATCTTCATCCCGGACCGTCTTGCGCGCAGCCTTGGCCGCGCTGGAATCGAAATTCCACAAATCCTCCAGGCTGTAGAGTGTGCGCGTGCGCGCCAGCATGACGTGAACAATCACGGCCCCCAGATCCACCAGGATCCATTCGGCCTGCAGGCGCCCTTCCTCGCCGAGCACGGCCTGCCCCGCTTCCTTGGCGCGCTTGCTGACTTCATCGGCCAACGAGCGCAGATGCGTGGTCGAGGTGCCGGTGACGATGATCATGTAGTCGGCGATGGGCGTCAGCTTCTGCACATTCAGGCAGACGATGTCCTGCCCCTTCATTTCATCGAGCGCGTGGACAGCCAGCGCCGACAGTTCCTGTGTATTCAAACCGGGTCATTCCTCATGGTTGGGGAGACGGGCACTGCCCGCTCCGTTGGATGTATAGAGTCCGTGCACATCGATGTATTCCTGCACGCAGGCGGGCAGCAAAAAGCTAGTGTCCCGCCGAGCCTGCAGCGCTTCGCGCACGGCAGTGGACGAAATGTCCAATTGCATGTTCCAGCTGCGCAGCACCGCACCACTGGGTCGCTCGAGCATTTCCTGAACGGTGTCGACCTGGCACCTGTCCAGCAATTCGGTGAGTGTCGAAGACAATGACTCCGGCCCGCCGGGCCGACTGACCACCAGCAGATGAGCCAGCTCGAAAAGCTGCTGCCAGTTATGCCAGCGCTCGAGTCCCGCGAAGGCATCCACGCCCAGTACCAGCACCAGAGTCGCTTCGGGAAAGTCGCTGCGCAAGGACCTCAGCGTATCGACCGTGTAGGAGACTTCCTCACGCCGACATTCGCGATCATCGACCACGATGCGGGCATCATCCTGCGTGGCCAGGCGCAGCATTTCCAGACGCGCCTGCGTCGACGCCGCGGCCGGCGCGCGATGATTGGGCACATGACAGGGCACCATGCGCAGCTCATCCAGTGCGAGCTCCTGCAGCGCCAGGCGAGCCAGCTGCAGGTGCCCGAGATGCACGGGATCGAACATGCCGCCCAGCATGCCGATGCGGCGTGCGTTCATCTCACTCCCTGATCTGGCCATCGCCCAGCACAATGTATTTCTGGGAGGTCAGACCCTCCAGTCCCACCGGACCGCGGGCGTGAAGTTTGTCGGTGGAGATGCCGATCTCGGCACCCAGGCCGTACTCGAAGCCGTCGGCGAAACGCGTCGAGGCATTCACCATCACCGAGCTGGAATCCACTTCGCGCAGGAAGCGCTGTGCACGGGAGTAGTCTTCCGTCACGATGGCCTCGGTGTGCGCCGAACTGTAGCGCGCGATGTGAGCCATGGCTTCGTCCATGTCGGCAACCACCTTGATGGCCAGGATGGGCGCCAGGTATTCCGTGATCCAGTCCAGCTCGACAGCGGCCACGATGTCCGGCAGCACGGCGCGCGTGCGTTCGCAACCGCGCAGCTCGACGCCGGCGCGGGCATAGGCTTCCCCGAGGGCGGGCAGCACCTGTGCCGCGATGCCCTCGGCGATCAGCAGCGTTTCCATCGTGTTGCAGGTGCCGTAGCGATGCGTCTTGGCATTGATCGCGATGCGCAGGGCCTTGTCAATGTCGGCCTTGTCGTCGATGTAGACATGGCAGTTGCCATCCAGATGCTTGATCACAGGCACGCGGGCGTCGGCGCTGATGCGCTCGATCAGGGACTTGCCGCCGCGCGGCACGATCACGTCGACGAATTCTGGCATCGTGATGAGCCGCCCCACGGCGGCACGATCCGTCGTGGCCACCACCTGGACCGCGTGTTCCGTAATGCCGGCGGCACGCAGACCCTCGCCGATGCAGCGGGCCAGCGCCTGGTTGGAATGCAGGGCCTCGGAGCCGCCGCGCAGGATCACGGCATTGCCGGACTTCAGGCAGAGACTCGCCGCCTCGCAAGTGACATTGGGGCGCGACTCGTAAATGATGCCGACCACACCCAGAGGTACACGCATCTTGCCCACCTGAATGCCGGAAGGACGAAAGCGCAGATCGGTGATGGCACCGACCGGATCTTCCAGGGCAGCCACCTGCAGCAGCCCCTCGATCATGCCATCGATGCGCGAAGGCGTCAGGGCAAGCCGATCGAGCATGGCCGCATCAAGACCCTTTTCGCGTCCGGCGGCCAGGTCCTGCGCATTGGCGCGGGCGATGTCGTCGCGTCGAGCGGCAACGGCCTCGGCCATGGCATGCAGGGCCGCATTCTTCTGCGCGGTGCCGGCCCGGGCCGTTTCGCGCGCAGCCGCCCGCGCCTGACGACCGAGGGCCGTCATGTAGTGATCGATGTCGATGGTGGACGCCGTAGCCGTCGTGGCCGTCATTGCCGTTCCCGCCTGCTGAAAAAAGTGGCGCATTATAGCCCCGCGGCCCGCCGCGGGACAAAGAAACAGTCAGCAGGATGTCAAATATCGTTTTGCAGACTCTATTCGGCAGGATACGGCCGCATGTACCAGGAATCGCGGATGTAGTCGTTGGGGTGCTTGCGGAAGAAGTGGTTGAGCAGCGTGATGGGCACGATCAGGGGCACCTGCCCCTGCTTGTAGGCGGCGATGGCCTCGCTCATCTCGGCCTTGTCGTCCGGACCGAGATGCTTTTTCAGATAGCCCTGCACATGCTGCAGCACATTCGCGTGGCGCCCGCGTGTGGCACGACGCCGCAGTGCCATCATGAGCGAGCGCAGATAGATCGGCACCACCTCGGCGAGATTCGCGCGCGTGGTGCCGGCCACCAAGGGGCCGAGTTCGCGATAGGTCTGCGGACAGTGGGACATGAGAATCAGCTTGTGTCGGGCGTGGAAGTTCACCAGGCCGGCCACGGTGAGTCCTTCGGCCAGCAGCGCCTTCCACCGCGCCATCACGTAGACGCGCTGAATGAAATTCTCGCGCAGCACCGGATCCCCCAGACGCCCCTCCTCTTCCACTGGCAGATCGGGGAAGTTGCGCATCAGCGTGGCGGCGTAGATGCCCGTGCCATCGCGGCGGGCCATGTGGGTTTCGTAGACCTTGACCCGCTCCATGCCGCAGCTGGGCGAGGCCTTCTTGAGAATGTAGCCGCACAACTGGGCGTGCCAGTCACGCTGGGCATCGGCGCAATCCGTCAGGGCCTGGGTGTAATCGAGGGTTTCGTCCACCGTCGACACGCAGCGCACGCCATCGTCCACGGCGATCAGACGAATCGGACGGCGGGGAATCCCCAGCCCGATGGCCACTTCGGGGCAGAAGGCCCGGAACTCGAAATAGCGGCCGAGGGTCTTTTCCACGTAACTGTCGAGCTGGTGCTGGCCGTCGAAGCGGACCTTCTGACCCAGCAGACAGCTGCTGATGCCGACAGGGATGCGTTCGATCGACATCAGCGCGCCGCCTGCGGCCCGATGGCTTCGGCCGAATCGGCATATTGCGCCACGATGCGATCGACTTCGGCGCGAAATGACGGGGAATAGTTCATGCGCGTGGCCACCCAGGCGTCGCGCACTGGTTTCACGCGCATGGTGGACACCCAGCGATTCATGCGCGGCTCGAATTCATCGCGGTCGAACAGCCCCTGCTCGAACTGGTAATGCGAGTTTTCCCATTCGCGCCACACCCCCGCCAGGAAGTAGGCATGCTGAGTGGCTTCACCGGGCGTGAGCTCCTCGCCGGAATTCACCTTGGCGATGGTGTTGGCCAGCTCGATCTCGGTGGCCACCCACTCGGAAAACATCATCTGCTTCTCGGAAATGGCGTCCCTGGTCTGGGAGCGCATCATGTCGGTGTTCTGGCGAATCTCGAGGCCCAGGAACACGATACCCATGATGACAGCGATACTGGCGGACAGGTTCATCCAGTCAGCGGCTTTGCTCATTGTTGTCTTCTCCTTGCGTCGACGGGACAGTCTCACCCCAGCCCAGCGACGCGATCGTCAACTCGCCTGCAATCAATCGCAATTTCTGCTCTCTCGGCAGTTTCTTCAGTCGGTGCTCCAGCACGCTGGCCTGCGCACGGCTTCCGACCGCCGTTCTGTATACCAGCTCGAGCGGGCCTTTGCCACGCAGATAACGCGCGGCCTTCGCCCCCCCTTGCTCATGTTCGGCGAAGCGGCGCTCGACGTCGGTGGTGATACCGGCGTACAAGCTGCCATGACGGCAGCGGATCAGATAGAGATGCCAGCCTGCATCAGCGCCCATCCTGCGCTCCCGTCCAGAGATCGTCAGCCTGACTGGCCCGGCCTTCCCCCTCCAGCTTGAGCAGATGGGCCAGCAACGTGCGACACGCCAGCGGGAGCAAGGCCGGAGCGATGTCGTCGTAGACCCGCTCTGCCAGTATCGGCAAGGGCAGCGGCTGGGACTGCGCGGCCAGCACCCCCAGCAGCTTGGCCTCGCGGCGCGCCCGGTGGCGCAGCAGAGTCTCGATGACTTGCAGCGGCTGCAGCATCACTCGCCCGTGCCCAGGAGCCAGCGCCTGCAGAGGGAGCGCCTTGAGTCCTTCCAGTGCCTGCAGATACTGCCGCATGCTGCCGTCGGGAGGCGCGATGACCGGCGTCATGCCGTCCAGAACATGGTCGCCGGTGAACAACAGGCCGTCCTGTTCCAGCAGGAAACACAGATGATTGGAGACATGCCCGGGGGTGTGGATCAAGCGCATGCTGAACTCGCCACAGTCAATGCACTCACCATCATGGAAAGGGCGCTCGGCACGAAAGCCCGGGTCCTGGCCGCTGCCGGGAGGCGGCGGCAGGCCGATCACCTGTGCGCCTGTTTGCGCTTGCAGCGGCGCCGCGCCTGGCGAGTGATCACCGTGGGTGTGAGTGACGAAGATCCAGTCGATGGGACGCCCGCCGGCCAGGTCAAGAATGGCCTGAAGATGCAGCGGGTCGACCGGCCCCGGGTCGAGCACCGCCAGGCGGTGTGCGCCAATCACATAGGTATTGGTGCCCGGCCCCGTCATCGGACCGGCATTGCGGGCGAGCAGGCGCTGCACCGGCACTCTGCCGATTCCCACCGCTTCCGGCATGCCTGCGATCATCCCCGCACTCCGCGCAAACGGGCTGCCGCCCGCGATGCGACGCATGATAGCCGGATTGCGACGGAGCGAGAATCGGGGCTTGAACACGCGGGCGGCCACCACGTCCTCCATGTTCCACACTGGCTTTCAAGCCCGTTTCGGGATATAAAGTGCGCCTTTAAAAACCCCGGCGCGTATCTCGATCGATCCTTTTTCCTGTCCTCCGTGCACCTGGCTTCACTCAGGGCTTTGACGAAGTTGTCCGCTCCATACGTGCCCAGATCGCTGTCCGCAGCGCATTCAAGGTAACCACGATGTACAAGATCCAGACTTTCAACCAGATTTCCCCCAAGGGCCTCGTGCGCTTCAACAGCAGCTATGAGGTGGGTGCCGGTCTCAGCGACGCCCACGCCATCCTCGTGCGCAGCCACAAACTGCAGGACAGCGACGCCAATCCGAATCTGAAGGCCGTGGCCCGTGCCGGCGCCGGCGTGAACAATGTGCCCGTGGCCAGCTACACCGAGAAAGGCATCGTCGTGTTCAACACGCCCGGCGCCAACGCCAATGCCGTGAAGGAGCTGGTGCTGTGCGGTCTGCTGCTGTCCTCGCGCGGCATCCTGCCCGGCATCGCCTACGTCAATTCCCTGCACGAGATGCAGGACAACGCCGCCATGTCCAAGCTGCTGGAGCAGGAGAAGAGCCGCTTCAAGGGCTCGGAAATCGCGGGCAAGACCCTGGGCATCGTCGGCCTGGGCGCCATCGGTTCCCTGGTGGCGGAAATGGCCATCGGCCTGGGAATGAAGGTGCTGGGCTATGACCCTGCGCTGTCCGTGGACGCCGCCTGGCGCCTGCCGAACCAGGTGCGCAAGATCGAGAACCTCACCGCCCTGCTGGTGAATTCCGACTTCGTGAGCCTGCACCTGCCGGTGCTGGAATCCACCCGCAACCTCATCGACGCGGCAGCCGTGGCCAACATGAAGCCCGGTCTGTGCCTGCTGAACTTCTCGCGTGACGAGATCGTGGACACCCAGGCCATCGTCGACGGTCTCGACAAGCAGCGTCTGCGCATGTACGTCAGTGACTTCCCCTGCAAGGAGCTGATCGGTCGCGACGACGTGATTCTGATGCCGCACATCGGCGCCAGCACTGACGAAGCCGAGGACAACTGCGCCGTCATGGCCGCCGACCAGCTGATGGACTTCCTGGAGAACGGCAACATCCGCAACTCCGTGAATTTCCCGAGCGTGTCGCTCGACCGCGCCCCGGGCGCCGCCCGTGGCACGCGTCTGGCCATCAGCAACAAGAACGTGCCGAAGATGCTGGGCCAGATCCTGTCGATTCTTGCCAACCAGAACCTCAACGTGGTGGACATGATCAACAAGAGTCGCAACGAGATTGCCTACAACCTGATCGACGTCGAGTCACGCCCCTCCGATGCGGTGCTGGCCGAGATTGCAGCGATCCAGGATGTGATCAAGGTGAGCGTGCTCTGAGAGCGCGCCGCCGGCACAACGAATCACCCATTGCCAACAGGAAATCACCATGAATCGTGTATACAACTTCGGGGCCGGACCGGCCATGCTGCCACTGCCCGTGCTGGAAAAGGCCAGGGACGAGTTCCTGGACTGGAACGGCCTGGGCATGTCTGTCATCGAAGTCAGCCACCGCAGCGCGGAATTCGAAGCCCTGCTGACCGAGACTGACAACCTGCTGCGCGAGCTGGCCGGCCTGCCGGACAACTTCGACATCCTGTACGTGCACGGCAGCGCGCAGATGCAGTTCGCCGCCATTCCGCTGAACCTGATGCCATTGAAGCCCGCGCACAAGGCGGCCTTCATCGAGAGCGGTCACTGGACCGTGCTGGCCCGCAAGGAAGCCGCGCGTTATGGCCAGGCCGTCACCGTGGCCAGCAGTGAGGCGAGCAATTTCAATCACATCCCCGACTACGACGTGTCCACACTGGATGCGGACACCTCCTATGTCCACATCACCAGCAACAACACGCTGTTCGGCACGCGCTGGAACGAGTTCCCCGACACCGGCGACATCCCGCTGGTGGCCGACATGACCTCCGAGCTGATGTCCCGCGTCATCGACTACAACAAGTTCGGCGTCGTGTTCGCCGGCCTGCAGAAGAACCTCGGCCCGTCTGGCATGGCCGCCGTGATGATCCGCAAGGACCTCATCGGCCACGCCATGCCGCAGACGCCGAATCTGCTGAACTACGACACCTATGCCAAGAACCACTCCATGCCCAACACCATCAACACCTTCGCGGTGTACATGATGAACCTGGTGCTGAAGTGGCTGAAGGATCAGGGCGGCGTGCCGGCGATCGAGAAGATCAATGCGCAGAAAGCCCAGCTGATCTATGACGCGATCGATTCCACCGATTTCTACCGCGGCGCGGCCCGGAAAGCCCATCGCTCACAGATGAACATCACCTTCACGCTGGCAGACAGCGCGCTGGACAAGGCCTTCCTCAGTGAAGCCGAGGCCCGCGGCCTGTACGCCCTGAAGGGCCACCGTGTGGTGGGCGGCATGCGCGCCTCCATCTACAACGCCATGCCGCTGGCAGGTTGCCAGGCACTGGTGGACTTCATGCAGGACTTCGAGCGTCGCCACGGCTGAGCCGTGGTGAGTGACGAGAAAGTGAAGGGGTCAGAGACACCAGCCAAGGCAAGTGTCTCTGACCCCTTCGCGCTTGAGTCTCCCCGCAAGATCATTCACTGCGACTGCGACTGCTTCTACGCCTCCATCGAAGCTCGGGACAACCCCGCCCTGCTCGGCAAGCCCGTGGCCGTCGGTGGACGCCCAGAGCAGCGCGGCGTCGTCGCCACCTGCAACTACGAAGCCCGCCGCTACGGCGTGCACTCCGCCATGCCCATGGCCACCGCGCTGCGAAAGTGCCCGCAGCTGATCGTGATCCATCCGCGCATGGACAAGTACCGCGAAGCCTCTGCCGCCGTGCACCGTATCTTTCGCGACTACACGGAACTCATCGAACCGCTGTCGCTGGACGAGGCCTATCTGGACGTCAGTGCCGCCACGGCCTGCCAGGGCAGCGCCACGCTCATCGCCCGCGAGATCCGGCAGCGCGTGCGCGAGACGGTCGGGATCACGCTGTCCGCCGGCATCGCCCCCAACGAGTTCGTCGCCTAGATTGCCAGTGACTGGAACAAGCCCGACGGCCAGTTCGTCGTCAAGCCGCATGAGGTGGATGCCTTCGTGCGTGCCCTGCCGGTGCAGAAGCTCTTCGGCGTGGGCAAGGTCACCGCCGCCCGCCTCAACGCCATGGGCATCCACACCTGCGAGGACCTGCGCGCCCTCGACGAGGCCGCGCTGGCCGAGGATTTCGGCAGTTTTGGCGGCAGCCTCTACCGACTCTGCCGCGGCATCGACGAGCGACCCGTGATCACTGACCGCACACGCAAGTCACTCAGTGTCGAGAACACCTTCCCCGCCGACCTGCCCACGCTTGATGCCGTTCTGGCCGAACTGCCCGAACTGCATCGGCAGATGCTCGCCAGGCTGCAGCACGCACTCGGGCAGTACCGGGTCAGCAAGAAATACCTCAAGCTCAAGTTCGACAATTTCGTCTCCACCACCATTGAGGCCACCTCGATCGAGACAGATCTCGCAGGTTATGAGCGCCTTTGCCGCGAGGCCCATGCACGCGGCAATCGTGCCGTGCGGCTGATCGGCCTGGGCGTGCGCCTGGAACCGCTGGGAGGCGTGCAGGAACCGGCTTCGCCCTATGCCCTGCACCCGCAGCGACGACAGCTGCCCCTGCCCCTGGAGTGATGCCAAGCCGCCGGAATTCGGCTATCGTGCCAGCCTGATCGCGGTGGCCGGCTGACGGCCGCCGCAGCCTTGACCCCAGGAAGCGGCCCGGCCGCAGTGAACGATGGCAGACGAAAAACCCCGCCCCCGCATCTCGAACTACATCACCGTCGAAGGCGAGCAACGCCTGCGTGCTGAACTCAATCACCTGTGGCGCGTCGAGCGACCGCTGGTGACGCAGCAGGTGGCTGATGCCGCCGCACTGGGCGATCGCTCCGAGAATGCCGAGTACATCTATGGCAAGAGACGGCTGCGCGAGATCGATCGCCGCGTGCGCCATCTGCGCAAGCGCCTCGAGCTGCTGACTGTGGTGGACAAGCCGCCGAGCGACCCCTCGCGCATCTATTTCGGGGCCTGGGTGACACTGGAAGATGAAGAGGGGACGGAGCACGAGTTCCGCCTCGTGGGTCAGGACGAGATCGCCGAGAAACCCGGCTACATCAGCGTGGATGCCCCGCTGGGCCGCGCCCTGCTGGGCAAGGCGCAGGACAGCGAGGTGAGCATCGAGACTCCGGGCGGGCGGCGCGAGTGGTATGTGCTGCGCGTGTCCTACCAAGGTGCGCGATGAAGCACGTCACCCTGCTCGCCATCGAGAACGCGCTGGCCTCCAGCATCACGATTCCGCTCGAGATGATCCAGGCCGCAGAGGTCATCCAGCGCATCCGCCGGCGCCGCAAGGACGAACACCGCTTCGTGGTCGCCAGTGTCGACGGCGCCCCTCTGCCGATGGTCGGCGGCATCCGCGTGCAGCCGGAGCACAGTCTCGCCGACATCGCGCACACCGATTTGATCTTCATCCCGGCCCTGTGGGGCAACCCTAATGCCGTGGTGCAGGCCAACCCGGGCATCACGGCCTGGCTGCGCGAGCAGTATGAGCAGGGCGCGACCATCTGCAGCGTCGGCACCGGCAGTTATTTCCTGGCGGAAGCGGGGCTGCTCGACGGTCGCAACGCCACGACGCACTGGTATTACTTCGATGACTTCCGCAAGCGTTATCCGCGCGTGACGCTGCAGCGAAAGCGCTTCATCACCCACGCCGACAGACTCTACTGCACGGGCAGCGTGAACGCCGTGCGCGATGTCATGCTGCATTTTGTGGAACGGCTGTTCACGCCCGCGGTGGCCGACGAGGTCTCCCACCATTTCACGCACGAGCTCAAGCGCTCTTACGAGTCCATGCTGCTGGCCAGCGAGGAAAAGGACACGCACCACGACGAGCAGATCATCAAGATCCAGGAGTGGCTGAAGAAGCATTATCAGAACGAGGTGACTCTGAAGACACTGGCGGCGAAGTTTGACATCAGCGTGCGCTCATTCAATCGGCGCTTTCGTCTGGCGGCGGGGCAGACGCCACTGCAGTACCTGCAGGAAGTGCGGCTGCAGCAGGCCAAGGCCCTGCTCAAGCAGAGCAATCTGAGCATTGCGGAAATCGCCTTTGCCGTGGGCTATCAGGACACGAGCCATTTCTCCACGCTGTTCAAGCGTGTCAACGCCATCACGCCCAACGAATACCGGCATCTGGTGCGCACGAAGCTGTTCAATGTGGAAGCGGAGACGCTCTGAGGCTGGAGGGGGCTGCGGGTGTGTAGACACTGCAGAACCGTGATCAGCACCTTCGCACTGACCACGGCCCTGCAGGGCCTCTCCCTTGTAAGCTATTGCGGATTGACGGGCAGCTGGAACTTTTCCTTCCACTGCGCGTAAGGCATGCCGTAGACCATTTCCCTGGCCGCCTCGTAGTCCACTGCCAGCCCCTTGTCCTGGGCGGCAGCGGCATACCATTTGGCCAGGCAGTTGCGACAGAACCCGGCGAGGTTCATCAGGTCGATGTTCTGGACCTGCTTGTTGTCATCCAGATGCTTGAGCAGGCGGCGGAAGGCCGCGGCTTCAAGTTCCATGCGCTGTTGTTCTGTCAGTGACATACCTGCGTTCCTGTGCTGCGCTGCTCAGGCGGCAACGCTCTGTGTAGTGGGGACATCGGGCACCACTTCGAAGTTCTCAGCCTCAAGGGTGCCTTTGCGATGTTTCTTGTCGATGGCCTTGAGCTGGCGTTCGGCGGCATTGAAGGCATCGCGGACGGCCACGTAGATGTCCTCGTGCTCCGGCTTGTCATGCTGACCCTGCTTGACAATCACTTCACGCGAAGCGGTGTGAATCTCGATGGCAACGCTGTAGACCTTGCCTTTGTGATGATTGTTGTGCGGACAGTCGAGAACCACGCGTCCGCCAATGATGTCGTTGCTGAATCGCTGCAGCTTCTGGATGCGCTTGTTGACGTTCTCGGTCAATGCGGCTGACTGGTCGATGTTGTGAAAAACAATCTGGAATTCGTTGGTCATTGCGAAAATCTCCTTGTTGTCGTTACACGTTGCTTGTTGACTCAATGCTGCTTCTGTCGTGCCCTCCTCGTCGTTGATCTGTCGCAAACTCTGCGACGCCTGTTGCTGTATGTGGTGTGAGTTGTCCGCAATTCAATACCCGGCGAGTCGATCGGCCAGATGGCCGATGGACAGCGCATAGTTGTTAGCACAGTTGTAGCGCAGGATGGCGCGGAAATTCTGGTAGGTCAGGAAGGCGCGCCCTTCCGGGCCATCGGGCTGGATGATGGAGGCCGTGAAATCGTTCGTGGGCAGATCGCTGCCGTCGATGCGACGCACGCCGATCTCCTGCCACTGCGACAGCGGCAGCATCTGCGTGTGATGCCGCACCACGCTGCAGGAATGCTGGGCCGGGGGCTGCGCCCACTCGCCGGCGCGGGCCTGATAGTCGGCTGGCAACTGCACCTCGCGGCCCCAGGTCTGGTCGTCGCGCCATTCGGCGGCCTTCAGGTACTGAGCGATGGAGGCGAACACATCCGCCGGCGTGGTCCAGATGTCCCGACGACCATCGCCGTCGAAGTCCTGGGCGTACTGCACAAAACTGGAGGGCATGAACTGGCTCTGGCCCATGGCGCCCGCCCAGGAGCCCTTCATGTCGGCGTGGGCGATGTGACCCTCATTGAGAATCTGCAGGGCACTGAAGAGTTCACGGCGGAAGTAGTCGGCGCGGCGCGGGTCGTAGGCCAGCGTCACCAGCGCGCGGATGACGTCCGTGCCCCCGGTGAAATTGCCGAAGTTGGTCTCGATGCCCCAGAAGGCGACGATGAAGCGCGGCTCCACGCCGTAATGCGCGCCGACTTGCTCGAGCAGTTCACGGTGCTGGGCCAGGCGGGCACGCCCGGTGTCGATGCGCCACTGGGTGACACGCTTCTCGAGGTATTGTTCGAAGGTTTCGGTGAATTCAGCCTGGCTGCGGTCATTGCTGATGACCTGGGGAATCGGGGTGACGGGGACCAGCGCCTGCTGAATGATGTCTTCGCGAATGCCCTGCTCGCGCGCCTCGGCAATGACAATCGCGAGCCAGTCCTCGAACGGCAGCTGCGAGTCCTGCGCCAGCGCCTGGAGCGAGGTGACGAGAATCAGCAGTGCCAGCAGACACTTCACTGCGGCGAGTCGAGCGGTTCGCATTCCCTCTCCTTCTTCAACTTTCACCTGCAGCCTACCCCATTGCTTCAGACTTGTTCAAGTCGAATAGCACCAGTGCCAGGGCTCGTAGCAAATGGCCGTCGGGTTGTGCCGCGGATAGCTCAGCGTGAAGCCGAAGTCGGCGGCGCGGGCCTGCAGCCAGGCGAAGGCGGGCGTGTTCTCGAAGGCTTCCTCGAGGTCAGGGCAGCCGGGCGTGCCGATATCGATGGCGCGGCCCGTGTGGTGCTCGCTGTAGCCCGGGGCGGCATTGACCAGAAGGATCTGCTCCAGGCTGCGACCGGCGTCGAGCTTGCGCCGGATGAGCTGGGCCTGATAGTCGACACTGCGAAACGCGGACACCAGATGCAGCACGATGTCCT
>JACCDS012029122.1_pt1 | contig 24905 bp, 22 predicted proteins | sample 7446441 | NCBI WGS metagenome assembly JACCDS01 (sample SAMN15323445, study PRJNA562643) | freshwater metagenome | isolation source: river surface water | place: USA:Blue River Watershed | collected 2017-08-17 | reverse complement strand
GTCGGGCAGGATGTCATTCATGCCCTTGACGCCGAGGATCTTCTCTTTTTTAGTTTCTGCCATATCGGGTTTTCACATAATCCAGCACGATGGCCTGGAATTCTTCGGCGATACGCTCGCCGCGCAGCGTGACGGTCTTTTGCCCGTCGACGAATACCGGCGCCGCCGGCGACTCGCCGGTGCCGGGCAAACTGATGCCGATGTGCGCATGCTTGGACTCGCCGGGACCGTTGACGATACAGCCCATCACGGCCACATTCATTGCCTCGACACCCGGGTAAGCGGTCTTCCAGACCGGCATCTGCTCGCGCAGATAGGACTGGATGCGGTCCGCCAGTTCCTGGAAGACCGTCGACGTCGTGCGGCCGCAGCCGGGACAGGCGATCACCATCGGCGTGAATTTGCGCAAGCCCATGGTCTGCAGAATTTCCTGCGCGACGATCACTTCGCGGGTACGGTCGCCACCGGGTTCGGGTGTCAGCGACACGCGTATGGTGTCGCCGATGCCTTCCTGCAGCAGCACGCCGATCGCTGCCGTCGACGCCACAATGCCCTTGCTGCCCATGCCCGCCTCGGTCAGACCGAGGTGCAAGGGATAGTCGCAGCGACGGGCCAGCTCGCGATACACGGCGATCAGATCCTGCACACCCGATACCTTGCACGAGAGGACGATGCGGTCGCCCGGCATGCCAATGGATTCGGCCCGCTGCGCGCTTTCCAGCGCCGATGTGACCAGCGCTTCATACATCACGGCCTGCGCACTCCAGGGCTCAGGGCGGCTAGCGTTTTCATCCATGATGCGCGCCAGCAGCGCCTGGTCGAGACTGCCCCAGTTCACGCCGATGCGCACCGGCTTGTCATACTTGCAGGCGACCTCGATCATCTGCGCGAACTGCGTATCGCGCTTGGCGCCCTGCCCGACGTTGCCGGGATTGATACGGTACTTCGACAGCGCTTCAGCGCAGGCGGGATAAGCGGTCAGCAGCTGGTGGCCGTTGTAATGAAAATCGCCGACCAGCGGAACAGGGACGTCCATCTTGTCGAGTTGCTCGCGAATCGCCGGCACGGCAGCGGCCGCCTCCGGTGTGTTCACCGTGATGCGCACGACCTCGGAACCGGCGCGGGCGAGCTCCTTGACCTGGATCGCGGTACCGATCGCGTCCGCGGTGTCGGTGTTCGTCATCGACTGCACCAGTACCGGCGCACCGCCGCCAACCAGCACGGAATGTGCGCCATGGCGCACCTGTACCTGTCGTGTCAGCCGGCGATTCAGCGGGCCAGAGGGAATGGGCAATCCGGAGCCGTTCATCTGCGTTCCTTACTTCAGGCTGAGTCGGGCGACGTTGTCGCGCGCCGCTGCGGCAAGATTCAATGTCTGTCCGCGCAGGGATGCATCCACGGCGGTGGCGTTGCCGACCACCAGCACCACCGGCTCGTTCACCGGGACGATCTCGGTCGACCCGGCCTTCACCAGGCGCGACAGCAGCTTGCGTCCGCCATTGACGACGATGACCTCGATCCATGCATCCTCGCGTACCGTCAGTTGTAGTGCTCCGGGGACAGCGGCAGCCGCCGCTTGCTGCGGCACCGCCTCGGATGCGGGTCGGGATGCTGCAGGCGCCCCCATGGGTTGCGATGCGTTGGCCGCGGGCTGTACCGCGGACTGCGGCGGTGACTGAAGCGGCGGCTGGATTGACAACGGAGGCTGCGACGGAGACGGTGTTGATGAACCTGACAAGGACGGTTCCGATACCTTTGGCGCTGCCGGCACGGCGGCCGTCGGCTGTCCGCCCACATCACCCGCCTGACCAGCGTCGACTTCGGCCAGCGCTGACGTCGTCTCGGAAGGCGATGCCTGCAGCCAGCCATTGCGATACGCGATGAAAGCTACCGTGCCCACGAACACCAGCACGACCGCCGCAAAACCGGCCAGGCGACGTGCCCCCGCCCGATGCAGCACCGGTGGCGCATAGCGTCGGGCCCGGAAGCCGGAGGCCGGCAGCGGCTGACGTGATGCTAAGGGTTCAAATGCCGGATTCGGCTCGCGTTTCAGAAGTGCAACCAGCGGTTCGGGATCGAGTCCGAGCAGCTTCGCGTAGGAACGCACGAAACCGCGCACGGTCGCTGAGCCCGGCAGGGCGGCAAAATCATTCGCCTCCAGTGCCACGATCTGGCGTGGGGCGAGCCGCACTCGCATCGACACGACATCGATGGACAGATTCAGCTCGCGGCGTCGCGCGGCCAGCAGCTCGCCGGGCAATGGTGCTGGTGCCACGGCTTCGGGTTCTGCCGGTTCGGGGCTGATGCGTTCGGTACCGGCGCCGTTCGGCGTCAGGGATCCCGGCTGTTGTTCGTCACTGCTCATCTGTCTGGCCTCGTTGATAGACGCGCAGCTGCGGCGAGTCCGGAAAACGTCGCTGCCACTGCGAGATCAGGCTTTGTTCTGCGTTCCGGTCGCCAAGCTGGCGCTCGATCCGTACTGCGATTGCATAATCGTCGGCGCTGGCCTTGCCGCTGCCCAGCACTGCCAGCATCGGGGCCCGGGCGGCCGCGTAGTCGCCGCGCTCGACAGCCAGACGCGCCAGCTGCGCCTGTGCCGGCACCAGCGCCGGCTCCAGCGCCAGCGCACGACGGAAATAAGACTCGGCTCGCACCCGGTCGCCCAAGCGCAGGCTGCATTGTCCGGCATTCATCGCTGCATTCGCCGGCGACGCATAGCGACGCTGTGCCAGCGCGTTGTCGAGATAAGCCAGACCCTGCTCGGCACGGCCGCTCTCGCACATCATCCAGCCCAGATTGTTTTGCAATGCGGGGCTGTTGGGCGCGGCTCGCAGAGCACGCCGCATGCTGTCGAGGGCCTGCTCAGGCTCACCCAACTGCCATTGCGCCAGACCGCGCAAGCCAAGCGCATCGGCATTGCGGGGAGCAAGCAGCAGCGCGCTCTCGACTTCCTGAAGGGCGACTTCGTACTTGCCATCGGCATAGTACGCGTTCGCCAGCGCAAGGCGGGCGTCGACCCGGCTCTGCAGGTCGGCCGCCGGGGACGAGCCGCCAGATCCGCCCGCACAACCCGCGAGCAGGACAAGCAACCCGGCAACGCGACGCCATGCGCGCTGCATCATTCGCGGATCTCCACGATGCGGCCGAAGTCGGCGCCGTATTTTTCCTGGTAGGTCGGCATCTTCTGCATGCGCTCCTGCACCCGGGTGCGATCCTGTATGTCGCCGGCCAGCTGGCCGCAGGCGGCATCGATGTCGTCTCCGCGAGTCTTGCGAATGGTGGTGACGATGCCGCCGTCCATCAGGATTTGCGCAAAGGCCTTGATGCGCGGATTGTTCGAGCGCTTCAGCCCTGATTCCGGGAAGGGATTGAACGGGATCAGGTTGAACTTGCACGGCACATCGGCAACCAGCGCCAGCAGCTCGCGCGCATGCGCGTCGGTGTCATTGACGCCGTCGAGCATGCAATATTCGAAAGTGATGAAATCGCGTGGTGCGAAATCGAGGTAACGCCGGCACGCAGCCAGCAGTTCCTTCAGCGGGTACTTGCGGTTCAGTGGCACCAGTTCGTCGCGCAGCTTGTCGTTCGACGCATGCAGCGAGACGGCCAGCGCCACCGGGCAGTCGCCCGACAGCTTGTCTATCATGGGAACGACACCGCTGGTCGACACGGTCACGCGACGGCGCGACAGGCCGTAGGCGTTATCGTCGAGCATCAGCTTCAGTGCTGCGACCGTCGGTTCGTAGTTCAGCAGCGGCTCGCCCATACCCATCATCACGACGTTGGTGATCTGGCGTTCGCCCTTCGGCCCCTGCGGAATGCCTTTGGTTCGACGCAGCAGGTTTTCCGCCATCCACAGCTGGCCGATGATTTCACCGACCGACAGATTACGTGAGAAGCCCTGTTTGCCCGTCGAACAGAAGCGGCAATTCACCGCACAGCCCGCCTGCGTGGAAACGCACAGCGTGCCGCGATTTTCTTCGGGAATGAAAACGGTTTCGACTGCATTACCGTTACCGACGTCGAGCAACCACTTGCGGGTGCCGTCGGACGAGGTATGGTCGCTCAGGATTGCCGGGGCGGCGATGCGGGCATGCAGCTTGAGTTTTTCGCGCAGTGATTTGGCGAGATCCGTCATCGCCTCGAAGTCGCTTTCGCCGAACTGATGTATCCAGCGTTGCAACTGCTTCGCGCGAAAAGGCTTCTCGCCCAAATCACCACACCAGCGGACGAGCGCGGCGGGATCCAGATCCAGCAAATTGGTCAGTGCCGCCATCTCGTGCCTCTGCATGCTATCGCGGGCCAGACCTGCAGCGAACGCCTGTGTTTGCGATCCGCTGCCTGGTCCTGACCAGCGCTCGATATTCCTGTGTCTGCCCGAATTAGCGCGAGTAGACGTTCAGGCTCGGGAAGAAATAGCTGATCTCGACTTTCGCTGTGTCAGCTGCGTCGGAACCGTGCACAGCGTTGGCGTCGATCGAGTCGGCGAAATCGGCGCGGATCGTGCCTTTTTCGGCCTTCTTCGGGTCGGTGGCGCCCATCAGGTCACGGTTCGTCAGGATCGCGTTCTCGCCCTCGAGGACCTGAACCATCACCGGCCCCGAGATCATGAAGTCCACCAGGTCCTTGAAGAAAGGACGCTCGCGGTGAACAGCGTAGAAGCCTTCAGCCTCGGCACGCGACAGTTGAACCATACGGGCAGCGATGATCTTCAGGCCCGCGTTCTCGAAACGCGAATAGATCTGGCCGATCACATTTTTTGCCACGGCGTCCGGTTTAATGATCGACAGGGTGCGCTCGATTGCCATCTGAAAAAACTCCAATAAAATGAAAGGGTTAAGAATTTTGATGCGGATTCTGAATAGCCCGGCATTCTAGCATGAAAGGGCTGCATCAGGGCCTCTCATCGAAGTGGTCGCTAGCGCCACACCCTTGAACGCGTCGGATACACGCTCCGCTTGAATGTCGAGTAAATTATCGGTTTGACAGCCGCCCCTGCGGCTGCACCGAACCACCGAAGGAGGCCACATGAACCAACCCCTGCCCACCCGCTACGGGAGCTACGGCGCCACGTCCGTCGTCGAGCGTAACCGTGTGCTGCGCAACACCTATTGGCTGCTCGCGCTGTCAATGCTGCCGACCATACTCGGCGCCTGGATCGGCGTGCAGATGAATTTTTCGCTGCTGGCCGGAAGCCCGATGATAGGCTTCATCGTCTTCCTTGCCATCGCCTTCGGCTTCTTTTACGGCATCGAAAAAACCAAGCATTCGTCAACCGGCGTGGTGCTGCTGCTGGGCTTCACTTTCTTCATGGGGCTGATGCTGTCGCGGCTGATCGGCCATGTGCTGAATTTTTCAAACGGACCGCAGCTGATCATGACCGCATTCGGCGGCACTGCCGTCGTATTCGCGGCGATGGCATCGATCGCGACGACCAGCAAGCGCGATTTTTCCGGGCTGGGCAGCTGGCTGTTCGCCGGAGTGATCGTCATCCTGCTGGCAGCGGTGGCCAACATCTTCCTGCAGATGCCGGCACTGCAAATCGTGATCTCGATGGTCGCGGTCGCGATTTTCTCCGCTTACATCCTGTTTGACGTGCAGCGCGTGGTGAATGGCGGCGAAACCAACTACATCACGGCAACACTGGCGATCTATCTGGACCTGTACAACGTGTTTGCGAACCTGCTCGCGCTGCTCGGCATCTTCGGCGGCGAACGCGACTAAGCGGATCGCTGCAGCGCACAGCAAAATGCCGACCTGCGGGTCGGCATTTTTATTGGGCCGCCAAGGCGCAACGCCTGCGCCCCTTCCCTGCTTGGGCCCCGTACCTGCTTGGGCCCCGTACCTACTTACGCCCCTTTGCTAATTGCGCCCCTTTGCTACGCAGGCTTTGCCTAGCTCAAAGCTCGCCGCAGGCCGGTGCGTTCCGCTCAAGACTCATCCCCGCTCAAACACGGCGATCGACTCCACATGCGCGGTATGCGGGAACATGTTCACGACGCCGGCTTTCGTCAGACGATAGCTACCGACATTGACCAGCATACCCGCATCGCGCGCCAGCGTCGCCGGATTGCACGACACATAGACGATACGCTCGGGCTGTAATGACGGATCGATTTCCCGTGCCTCCGAAATGGCCTTGCAAACCTCCATCGCGCCTTCACGCGGCGGATCAATCAGCATGCGATCGAAACGAGCGAGCGCACGCAAGTCATCAACACTGAACTCGAACAGGTTGCGGTTGTAGAAGGTGGTCTTCGCGTCCAGACCATTCAGCGCCGCATTCTGCAAGGACCGCTCGGTGAGCGCCGGACTTCCCTCGATACCCACGACTTCAGCGGCCTGCGTCGCCAGCGGCAACGTAAAATTGCCCAGACCGCAAAACAGGTCGGCCACGCGGTCGCCCGGCTGTACGTCGAGCAGACGCAGCGCGCGTGCCACCAGCACCCGGTTGATCTGGTGATTCACTTGCGTGAAATCGGTCGGTTTGAAAGGCATGCGCACGCCAAATTCCGGCAGCAAGTACTGCAACGGGCGTTTCTGCGGATACCAGGGAGCGGCTGTGTCCGGTCCCTTGGTCTGCAACCACCATTCGATCTGCCAATGATCAGCGAATGCCTTGAGTTTGATTTCATCGTCGGCCGTGAGCGCTTCCATGATGCGCAGCACCATCACGATGACCTGCTCCCCGTCAGCCTCGCCGATCGCCAGCTCGACCTGCGGCAGTCGCTCGCGGATCGACAGTGACGCCACCAGCGCACGCATCGGAACCAGCATCGCCGAGACTTTCGGCGGCAGGATTTCGCAGCTGGTCATGTCCGCAATGAAGCTCGACTTGCGCTCATGAAAGCCGATCAACACGCCGCCCTTCTTCTCGACGAAGCGCACTGACATGCGCGCGCGATAGCGATAGCCCCAGTCCGGCCCCTGAATGGGGCGCATCACGGCTTCCGGCCGCACTTTGCCGATGTGCTGCAGATTGTCCTCGAGCACCCGCTGCTTGATGGCGACCTGCGCGGCAGGATTCAGGTGTTGCATCGCACAACCACCGCAGACACCGAAGAACTGACATCGCGGCCGAGTACGCAGCGCGGATTCGCGCAGCAACTCGGTCATGTCCGCCGCTTCCCATTTGGGCTTGCGGCGATAAGACTTGAAGCGTACCCGCTCGCCGGGTAGCGCACCTTCGACGAAGATCACCTTGCCGGGCGTGCCATCCTCATTGGGCAAATGGCCGACGCCGCGCGCTTCCATGTCGAGCGATTCGATGTCGAGAGTGGGGGTAGTAGTCATGGGAAACGGGTCGGGCGCAATGGCAAACCCGCGATTTTACCGCCTGGCGGCGCAGCCGGCCCGGCCTTGCGCACGCAGAATTAACCTGGGCCCGAGCCGGACTCCCCCCACAGCGCGCGGTACTCGTGCCAATGCTTCGCATCCAGTTTCGCCAATGATGAGCGCACCAGACCGATTTCTTCCTGATAGGCGTCGCGCGTCAATTGGCCACGCAGCAGCAGGTAACGGCAATACACGAGGTAGGTGTTGACAACATCGGTTTCGCAATAGTCGCGGATCTCGGCCAGCCGGCCTTCCTGGTACAGCGACCAGACCTGCGAGCCGTCGACCCCCATCTTGCCTGGGAAGCCGCACAGCTTTGCCAGGTCGTCCAAGGGCGCGTTGGCACGGCCGGTATACATCGCGAGATGGTCCATCAGATCCAGGTGACGCGCGTGATAGCGCGACAGATAGTTATTCCATTTGAAATCACGATCGTCGTCGCCCTGCTCCCAGAATCTGCTCGCGGTGATGCCGTGTATCAGTGCGCGATAGTTCAGCACCGGAAGGTCAAAGCCGCCACCGTTCCAGGACACCAGCTGCGGCGTATAGCGATCGATCACCCGGTAGAAGTCCTGCAACAGTTTCGCCTCGCCCGCATCGGCGCTACCCAGCGAACGAACACGAAAACCTTCGTCGTCGCGAAACACGCAGGAAATCGCCGCGACCCGGTGCAAATGATGCTGAAGAAAATCCGAGCCGGTCTTTTCACGGCGCGCCGCAAATGCCTGCGCTGCCACGTCGGCGTCCGGCACCTCGATACCGATACCGTTGAGCGCCCGCAGCCCGGCCACATCGGGAATGGTCTCGATATCGAAGACAAGCACGGGAATCACAACAACGCATCCTTTCCAACGCCGCGTGCCGTCATTGCACGCTTCAGGCGCATCAGTCCTTCCTGCTGGATTTGCCGTACACGCTCACGCGTGATGCCCATTTCCTCGGCAAGCTCTTCCAGGGTGGCCGGCTGGCCGTGGTCGAGACCGTAGCGCCGCGTGATCACCTGCCGCTGTTTGACGGGAATACCGTCAAGCCAGTGCCGCACCAGCCCGATCAGTTCGCGCTGGGCGACATGCGCGTCCGGCCCGTCATCGTCGACGTCAGCGAGGATGTCGAGCAGGCTGGAATTCGGGTCGCCATCCAGCGGCGTATCAAGCGATGCGACGTGATCGGCCAGCGCCAGGATTTGCTGGACTTCCTCGACACTGCGTTCGACCAGATGGGCGATGTCCTCGACACCCGCATCATGCGGACTCGTCATCCGCGACTCCAGGTGATATTTGGCCCGCAACACCTGATTCAACTCGCGTATCCGATGCACCGGCAACCGGATGGCGCGCGACTGATTCATGATCGCGCGCTCGATGCTTTGTCGAATCCACCAGGTCGCATACGTGGAAAAGCGAAAGCCACGCTCAGGTTCGAACTTGGTGATCGCATGCATCAGGCCGAGATTGCCTTCCTCGATGAGATCAAGCAGCACCATGCCGCGATTGACATAGTGCTTCGCAATCGACACGACGAGCCGCAGGTTATGCTCGATCATCACCTGCCGCGCTGAGAATTCGCCCTGCTTGGCGAGGGTCGCATAATGCACTTCCTCTTCCGGGCTCAGCAGCGGGCGAGAACCGATCTGATTCAGATAATGCTGGGTGGTGTCGCTGGCCAGCTCGGACTCCAGCAAGGAACGATATTCATCGACACTGGCCGGAACGGGTATAGCCTCTTCGGCGGCTGCTTCGGCCGACGCATCATCCCTGAACGCAAGCTCTTCCGGCAGCTGGTCTGCTTCAGGAATAGCTCGCGCGTCGGGATGGCGTTTCATTCAGCGACTGGGTAACAAGCTGATCGGATCGACGGGCTTGCCAAGCTGGCGAATCTCAAAATGCAGGCGGACGGACTCGGCGTCGGAGTCGCCCATTTCGGCAACGCGCTGACCTTTGGTGACGGTTTGACCCTCTCTCACGAGGATGGTTTTATTGTGCGCATAGGCAGACACCAGGCCTTCGCTGTGATCAATGATCACGAGGTTGCCGTAACCGCGCATGCCCTTTGCGTACAGGACCGTGCCATCACCGACAGCGACCACCGGTTGGCCCAGCTGGCCGGAGATATCGATCCCCTTAGTCGTCGTATCGAACTTGCGGATCAGCTTGCCTTCGGTCGGCCAGATGAATCGGGCCATGGCCGCTGTATCCGGCTTGCGCGTTGCATCGGCGGCGGCCGGTGCCTCGCCCCGCTGCATGTCATTCCAGTTCTGTTCGGTGTACGCCACCTTGTTACCAAGGGGGCCGCGCTTCAGGCTGCTGGACGGCTTTGGTGCCTCGATGGCCGGCGCTGCAGGCGCCGCTGGTGCCTGGACTGCCGCCGGCTTGCTGCTTTCAATCGGCACGACCGACACCTCGAGACCGGTATCGATCGGCACGCTGGTCGCCCGGGCACCTTCAGGCGGCACCACACGCAGCAACTGGCCAATCTTGATGTCGTTCGGATTGGCCAGGCCGTTCCATTCCGCGATGTCGCGCCAGCCGGCATTGAACTGCTGCGCAATGCGGGTCAGCGTATCGCCCTTTTTCACCGAGTAATAGCCAGGCGGATCAGGTACCACCGGTGCGGGCGGCGCAACTTGTTCATTTTTTTGCGTGTCTACCCGAACGGCTTTCGAGCCGGTTCGGTCGTAAACGGGCGCATTGGATGGCATCTCAGCACAGCCATGCAACAACAGAATGGCGGGGAGCAGCCATGCGATCACGGTCGTTTTTATCTTCATGTTTCTTGAATGTCTCTCGGTTCCGGCCTTCAGCCAAAAGTGCCCGGCCGAAGCGGCACGAAATGGCAGGCCTCGAGCATATCGGCCATCCACTCGTTGCGCTTGGTGCGCACGACCAGTTTCAGCCTCTGCTCCTGGCTGCCGACCGGCGCGACCAGTCGGCCCCCAATGGCCAGCTGGTCGAACAAGGCCTGTGGCACATCAATGCCGGCTGCCGCCAGAATGATGCCATCGAATGGCCCGCATTGGGGAAGTCCCAACATACCATCGCCGTAGTGCAAGCGCAGGTTCGGAATCCGCAGTGGCCGCAAGTTGCTGCGAGCCTGCTCGTGCAGCGGCCGTATACGCTCGATCGAGTAAACCTCGTCAGCCACCTGCGCCAGCACCGCCGCCTGGTAGCCGCACCCCGTACCGATTTCAAGTACGCGCTGCAGCCTGCCTTCGACCCCGCCGCGCAGCACCTCGATCATGCGAGCGACGATATACGGCTGCGATATCGTCTGATGGTAGCCGATCGGTAGCGATGCATCGACATAAGCCTGCGACGCGAGTCCGGATTCCAGGAAATAATGGCGCGGCACGGTCTCCATGGCCGCCAGTACCATGGGATCGCGGACGCCTTGTTGCGCAACGCGCTGCACCATCGCCTTGCGTACCGACTCCGATACTAGCGGCATACTGGCCAGCTTGTCGACGGCGGGCGTCGGGCGCTTCATTTCGGGCGCACGCGCGTGCACCACATAGTCTTTGGGCGGCACAAAATGGTGCGCCGCATTACGCACGGCGGTCTGCCGGCTGTTCAGCGCGTTGGTGGCGTTCGCCTTGTTTCGGCCGGCCAGACCGGTCACGAAATCCAGCGTCAGCGGAAATCGTTTTTTCGGCTGACCTTTGCCTTCGCTCATCCCAGTTCCTGTTTCAGCCGCTCAAGCTGGGCGCGGTGGGTCAGATCGATCTGCAGCGGCGTCACCGACACCCATCCCTGCTCGGTCGCATGGAAATCCGTACCTTCGCTGGCCTCCTTCGCTTTACCGACCGGGCCAATCCAGAAGATCTCGTTACCGTGGGGATCCTTGGTTCGGATCACCGGTTCGGATTCGTGCCGCTTGCCGAGCCGGGTCGGGACAATCCGGTCGAGGGCCGCATAGGGCCGGTTGGGGATATTGACATTCAGCAGGAAGGGTTTATGCAAGCTGTCTAGCCTTCGCAGCACGATGTCTTTCGCCAGTCGGGCGGCCGAATCCAGTTCGGCCCAACCGTGATTGACCTGCGAAAAGGCAATCGCCGGAATACCAAAAAGAAAACCTTCGGTAGCCGCGGCGACCGTGCCGGAATACAGCGTATCGTCGCCCATGTTCTGGCCCTGATTGATGCCGGAGACCACCAGGTCGGGCCGCTGATCCAGCATACCGGTCAGCGCGATATGCACGCAGTCGCTGGGTGTGCCATTGATGGAATAGAAACCATTCGACGCGCGCTGCATTCGCAGGGGTCGGTCGAGTGTCAGGGAGTTCGAAGAACCGGAGCGGTTGCTGTCGGGCGCCACCACAACGATCTCGGCTATGGTCGCAAGTTGCTCCGCCAGTGCATTGATGCCAGGGGCAAGGTAACCATCGTCGTTACTGATCAGGATTTTCATTGCGGCGATTTTACCGCAACGCAGACGCCAAAATTTGACCCTTTGATGACGATCAAGACGGTTCGTTCAGCAGAAAATTCTGCACGGTTGCGAACTCGCGCGTCCGGGAAAACGGCGGCAGACTTTGCCAGATCCGGCGACCGTAAGGCTTGGAGATCAGCCGGGGGTCACAGATCATCAGAACGCCGCGATCAGCCTCATCACGGATCAGGCGGCCGGCGCCCTGCTTTAAGGTGATGATCGCTTCCGGCAACTGGTGGTGCATGAAGCCGTTCAGTCCGCGCTTCTCCATATCGGTAATGCGCGCGGCCAGCACTGGGTCATCGGGTGGCGCAAATGGCAATTTGTCGATGATGACCACCGACAGCGCATCGCCGCGCACATCGACACCTTCCCAGAAGCTCTGGCTGCCGATCAGTACGGCATTACCCGCAGCACGGAACTGGTCGAGCAGCTCGGTACGCCCAAGCTCGCCCTGCACCAGCAACGGCCAAGGCAGCTGGCGCTTCGCAATCTCCTCGCGCAGACGTTCAGCGGCACGACGAACGGCGCGCAAGGTTGTGCACAACAGGAAAGCACGACCGCCGGAGGCCTCGATCACCGGCAATGCCGCATCAATCACCGCATCGGTATAGCCGGCTGAATTCGGTTCAGGCAGCTGGGTGGGTACATACAGCAGTGCCTGCCGGTCATAATCGAACGGGCTGGGCCAGCTGCGCGCAGGCACATCGAACAGCCCCATCTGCGCGCTGTAATGCGTGAAGTCATTCTTGACCGCCAGGGTTGCCGAGGTAAAGATCCATGCGCGCGGCGTGCCTTCACGCTGCTTCGCGAAAATCGGCGCGATCGACAGCGGCGTCTGATGCAATTGCAGCGACTGCGAAAACGCCTCGACCCACAGCACTTTCGCTGCGCGCTCCTGCGCATCGGTCGGTGGCGCCCAGGCCTCCAGTCGCTGCATCAACTCCACCGCGCGCGCGCGGCACTGCTCGATGGTCTCGGCGCGTTCGGCCTGCGAAGCCAGTACGTCGACCATACCGTCCAGCATGGATTTCAGATGTTCGAAAGAGGGGAAAAACGGGCTGCTCTCGGCAATCTGCTGATAGGCAAGCTTGATGCCTTCAACCGGAAACGCCAGGCGCAGGTCACGTACCGCCTTCTCGACACCGCCCACCAGCTTGCCCCAGTCAGCGCCGTCACGCGCATGGGAGAGTCCCTCCGCCAGCACATCGCGGCACAGCTCCATCAGCTGCGATGTCGAGACGGTTTCGCCGAAGAACAGTGTCGCGGTCTCGGGCAACTGGTGCGCCTCGTCAAAGATAATGGTGTTCGCGCTTGGCAGTAACTCGGCCACGCCAGTGTCCTTTAATGCAAGGTCAGCGAAGAACAGATGATGATTCACGACGACCACGTCTGCCTGCTGCGCTTCCTTGCGCGCCTTCATCACAAAACAGTCCTGGTAGTACGCGCACTCGGCGCCGGCGCAGTTGTCACGCGTGGACGTGACCAGATTCCACACGCTCGCGCTCTCGGGCACGCGCGACAATTCGGCCTTGTCGCCCGTGCTCGTGGTCTTGATGAAGCGTCCGATCTCGCGCAGATAACCCACGTCTTCACGTGCAGTCAGCCGGCCGTTCTGCTGCGTGCGCTCGAGATGAAAGTGGCAGACATAGTTTGCACGCCCTTTCAGCAGCGCGACCGATACTGGCGCGTTGAGCGCTTTGCGCACGACTGGTATATCGCGCAAAAAGAGTTGGTCCTGCAAATTCTTGGTGCCGGTCGAGACGATCACCTTACCGCCCCACAGCAGCGCTGGCACCAGATACGCGAAAGTCTTGCCGGTGCCCGTGCCGGCCTCGGCGAGCAGCGTTCCGCAGCTTGCGATCGTCTCAGCGACCGCGCGCGCCATGTCCGTCTGCGACTGACGCGGACGAAAGCCGGCAATGCCGGCGGCGAGCGTGCCGTCAGCTGCAAAGAGCGCGTCAATATCGGCGTCATGCACGCCGGCGCTCTCGGAGGTTACGGATACGTCGGACAAAGGCGAACCAAAGCGAATGGAGAAATTATGCGGGGATGTCGGGTACCAGCTGCATCTTCAGCCGGATGATTTCGTCTTTCAGGAACAGCTTGCGTTTTTTCAGTCGCCGCAACAACAAGTCGTCACGATCCTGCGCGCTGTCGAGCCGGCTGATCGCTGCGTCAAGGTCGCGATGCTCGATTTCGAGTTCGATCATGCGCGAGTGCACACGTTCGCGGTCGACGCTCATTGCTTCCCGGATTCCGCCGCAGCGTCGGAAGTGGAGGATCCCGGCCTCGATGGCACTACGGGCTCACCTTCCTGCACGGCGGCCGTCGTGGCGCTTGTATCGGTATTGTCAACCGACTTCGCTTTCGCACGGGTACCAGCGTCAGGATCTTCGACAGCGTCAGTGTTGGTAACGGAAGCATCAACGGCACCGGGCTCCGACTTCGCTGGCTCATCCGCACTCTGCGACTGCTGATCTTGAGATGGCGCCGGGTCCTGCGACTGTTCCTTGTCCTGAGGCTGTTCCTTGTCCTGAGGCTGTTCCTTGTCCTCGGGCTGTGCCTTCTCCTGAGACTGTTGCTGGTCCTGAGACTGCTGCTGGTCCTGAGACTGCTGCTGGTCCTGAGACTGCTGCTGGTCCTGAGACTGCTGCTGGTCCTGATACTGCTGCTGGTCCTGAGACGGTGCCTGGTCCTGAGACGGTGCCGAGTCCTGAGACTGTTCCGGCTGCTGTACTGGCTGCGGCTCGGCATCGGCCGGATCCTGCGGCACCGGCTCGGCGTTCTCGCCATTCTCGGGAAGCCCGTCAGTCACACGCTCGATGTGTATGCGTCGTGAAGTCTCGCGACCTTCGGCGGTACCCTGCCCGTTGCGGTTACGCGCCGCACCGGAGAATGGAATCGCTTTGCCACCCTGCTCTTCAGCACGACGTTCGCGCTCGGCCACCACGCGGTCACGCTCGGCTGCGCGCTCGCGCCGCAGAAAGGCCTTGGCTTCGACTTCGATGCGGTTCACTGCCTTGCTTGACTTGCGTTCGCGACTACGAAGGTCGGACAGACAGGACGCCACGAAAAAGCGTTCCAGGCATTCGGCCTTTGCCCGCATGAAGCGGCGACTCAAGGCATCCCGCACGGGTGGCAAGCGTGTGATCGCTTCCTCCGCGCGCTCGACCGAGTCGATCGACAGCGGCGGAAAATCGGCCAGCAGCGCCTGCTCCGCATCGGGTTCGGCAATCTGGGCGAACGCTTGCGACTGCGCACCCAACCAACAGACTGCGGCAAGCGCCAGCAAAAGTAGACGTTGTATTTTCATTGATGGTCTGGTTCAGGCAATCGCCGCCACGGTCTGGCGGCGCTCACTCTCCTTGTACTCGCGTGACTGCATCTCGATGATCCGCGACACTGTGCGATGGAACTCGTTCGCCAGTGTGCCTTCGGTATACAACTGCTCAGGCGGAACTGCGGCCGACATCAGCAATTTCACACGATGGTCATACAGCACGTCGATGAGCCAGGTGAAGCGGCGTGCCTCGGACGCCATCTCGGCAGACATCTTCGGCACGTTCGACAAGATCACTGTATGGAAACGGCTGGCAATCTCGAGGTAATCATTCTGCGAGCGCGGGCTGCCGCACAAGCTTGCGAAGTCAAACCAGACGACTCCGCCCGCACGTCGGACGCAACGAATATCACGCGATTCTATCCTGATCCGCGGGTCTTCCTCGGTCATTTCGGCGATGTCGATGAATGCGCGCAGCAGCGCGCGATCCGATTCCGGCCCCAGCGGTGCGTGATACGCAGCCACCTGCTCCATGATCCGCTTACGGTAATCGTTGCCTGCATCCACATTCAATACGTCAAGCTTATCCTTCAGCAGCGCAATCGCGGGCAGCATGCGATCGCGGTGCAGACCATCCGGATATAACTGGTCAGGCGCGTAGTTGGACGTCATCACGAAGGACACGCCGTTCTCGAACAGGGCCTTCAGCAGGTTGTAGAGAATCATTGCGTCCGCGATGTCGGATACATGGAACTCGTCGAAACAGATCAGCCGGTAACGTCGCGCAATCTTCTTCGCGACGATCAGTAACGGGTCTTCGACATCCTTCTGCTCATCAAGCGCGCGATGGACACCGCGCATGAATTCGTGGAAATGCAGCCGGGTCTTGCGCGTGACCGGAACGACCGCATAGTAGCTGTCCATCAGGAAGGATTTGCCGCGACCGACGCCGCCCCACAAATAGACGCCCCGGGGGATGTCGGGACGGCGGATCAGCCGCGTAATGCGGGTCGAGCGTTTTGCGCGATACGCGATCCATTCGTCATGACACTGCTGCAGACGCTCAACGGCAGCCAGCTGGGCCGGATCGGACTGATAGCCGCGCTCCTTGAGCGCATGATGGTAGTACTCGGTGACGTTCATCGAGGGGAATTCATCGCGGGGATGTCAGCGGGAAGTATCCAGGAAGGTCATGTCAACCACGACCTGCGCCGGATAACGGGTACGTGTCGAACCGAAGGGTATGCCCATGCCGAGCGACACGCCGATGCCGCTGGTACGGCCAAAGCCGCCGCCCACGCCGACACCCACACGCGTGCCATCGATCGCTCCGGTACGACCCGGCGCGCGAATGATCACTTCGGAAGTGCGATAGCCATCGCGGTTACACACCACCCACAAGTCACCGCGGGGTTCGCCGACATTGACGGCGGCCGGCGTCTGTAACGTCCAGCTGCCAGCATCGGTCTGCACCGTGCATTCGGCCCCCGCCAGTGCTTGACCACGCGTCGTGGTGAGAATGTCGATCAGGCCTTCGGGACGCTGCGGGCCACTCGCACAGGCGGACAGCAGCAAACTGCAGGAAACAAGGGCGGTCCATCGCATGTCAGTCCTCCTGTGATGACCGCCCCCGCGCATCCTGTGGCGCGAACCGTCAGAAGTTCAGCGCGCGCTTGTCGACGGCCAGGGCGGCCTCCTTGGTCGCCTCCGAAAGCGTCGGGTGCGCATGGCAGATACGGGCGATGTCTTCGGCAGACGCACGGAACTCCATCGCCACGACCGCCTCGGAGATCAGCTCGGACGCCATCGGGCCGATGATGTGCACGCCGAGAATCTCATCGGTCTTCGCATCCGCAAGAAACTTCACGAAACCCGAGGTATCGCCGAGCGCGCGCGCGCGGCCATTCGCGAGAAACGGGAAGCTGCCTGCCTTGTATGCCACACCGTCGGCCTTCAGTTGCTGCTCGGTGCGGCCCACCCACGCGATTTCCGGTGTCGTGTAAATCACCCAGGGAATGGTATTGAAGTTCACATGTCCGTGCTGGCCGGCGATGCGCTCGGCGACGGCGACACCCTCTTCCTCGGACTTGTGGGCAAGCATCGGGCCACGCACGACGTCGCCGACCGCCCAGACATTCGGCAGGTTGGAACGGCAATCGTCATCGACTGCGATGAAACCCCGTTCGTCGAGCTTCAGGCCGACCGCTTCCGGCGCCAGGCCTTGAGTGTTTGGCACGCGGCCGATCGACACGATCAGCTTGTCCACCACCAGCTTGTGCGCCTGGCCCTGCGCATCGGTGTATTCAATGGCGACGTCCTTGCTGCCCTTCTTGATCTCGCCGATCTTCACGCCCATCTCGATCGCCAGGCCCTGCTTGACGAACAGCTTGTGCGCTTCCTTCGACACCTGCTCATCGGCGGCTGCAAGGAAATTCGGCAGCGCCTCGAGGATGGTGACTTCAGCGCCGAGACGGCGCCAGACACTGCCCATCTCCAGACCAATGACACCGGCGCCAATCACACCCAGCTTCTTCGGTACTGCGTCGATCGCCAGCGCGCCGCTGTTGGACAGCACCAGTTTCTCGTCGAACGGCGCATTCGGCAGCGCGCGCGGATTCGAACCGGTCGCGACGATGATGTGCTTGCCCTTTACCGACTCATTGGCCGGCTCGGACACGGCGATCTCATAGCCGTCGGCATCTGCCTTCACGAACGAACCGCGGCCATGCAGGAAAGTGACCTTGTTTTTCTTGAACAGGTACTGGATACCGTCATTGTTCTGCTTCACCACGCCGTTCTTGCGCGCCAGCATTTGCGCGAGGTTCAGCTTCACGCCCTTCACCTCGACGCCATGCTCGGCGAGGCCGTGCTGTACATGCTCGAAATGCTCGGCTGACTGCAGCATCGCCTTGGATGGAATGCAGCCGACGTTGGTGCAGGTGCCGCCCAGTGCCGGACCGCCCTTGTCGCTCTTCCAGTCGTCGATACAGGCGACCGACATGCCGAGCTGCGCCGCGCGGATCGCCGCCACATAGCCGCCAGGACCGCCGCCGATCACAACGACGTCAAATTGCTTCGCCATGTCCACTCCTTACAGGTCGAGCAACAGGCGCGCCGGATCTTCCAGCGCTTCCTTCATCGCGACCAGGCCGAGCACGGCTTCACGGCCGTCGATGATGCGATGGTCGTACGACATCGCAAGGTAGTTGATCGGACGAATCACGATCTGCCCATTCTCGACCACCGCGCGCTCCTTGGTCGCATGCACGCCGAGGATCGCCGATTGCGGCGGGTTGATGATTGGGGTCGACAGCATCGAGCCGAACACGCCGCCGTTGGAGATCGAGAAGGTGCCGCCGGTCAGCTCATCGAGCGTCAGCTTGCCGTCCTTGGCCTTCTGGCCAAACTCGCCAATCTTCTTTTCAATTTCGGCGATCGACATCTGGTCGACGTTGCGCAGGATAGGCACCACCAGGCCACGCGGCGAACCGACCGCAATGCCGATGTCGAAGTAGCCGTGGTAAACCACGTCATTGCCGTCGATCGAAGCGTTCAGCACCGGATATTTCTTCAGCGCGGCCACGGCAGCTTTCACGAAGAAGGACATGAAGCCCAGCTTCACGCCGTGCTCTTTCTCGAATTTGTCCTTGTACTTGTTGCGCAGGTCCATGACCGGCTGCATGTTGACTTCGTTGAAGGTCGTCAGGATCGCATTGGTCGCCTGCGACTCCAGCAGACGCTCGGCAATACGCGCGCGCAGGCGGCTCATCGGCACACGCTGCTCAGGACGGTCGCCCAGATCCATACCGACCGGCGCCGGAACAGCCGGCAGTGCCGCGCGTGGTGCGGCCGCCGGGGCGGCCGGCGCTTTCGCTGCCGGCTGCGCCAGCGCATTGATCACATCGCCCTTGGTCATGCGTCCGTCACGGCCCGTGCCTGGCACTGCATCCACCGACATTTTGTTCTCGGCGAGCATCTTCGCAGCGGCCGGCATGGCGATCGCACCGCCAGTGGCAGCGGGAGCAGCAGCAACCGGAGCCGCCGCAGGAGCGGCTGCGGGCGCCGGGGCAGCCGCGCCGGCCGATGCCGTTGCCTCGGTATCGATGCGTGCGATGATTTCGCCAGCAACGACGGTGCTGCCGTCCGCTTTCAGGATCTCGACGATCACGCCCTGCGCAGGCGCGGGCAGCTCGAGCACGACCTTGTCGGTCTCGATATCGATCAGGTTTTCGTCGCGGGCAACGGCCTCGCCGACTTTTTTATGCCATTGCAGCAGGGTCGCCTCGGCGACGGATTCCGACAGTTGCGGTACCGGGACTTCAAGGATTGCCATCACATTCTCCGTTTCGGGTTTGTCGCGCAGAGCGCCGGCATCCGGCGCAATGCGGGGTCATTATTTGGTCAGCACGAAGCCTTTGAGCTTCGAAAATGCGGTATCGATCAGCGCCTTCTGCTGCGCATAATGCTTGTCGTAGTAACCGACAGCAGGCGATGCGGAAGCGGGACGGCCGGCGTAAGCCAGCTTCTGGCCGTCTGCCATGTTCTCGAAAATATTGTGCTGGATCTGGAACCACGCGCCCTGATTCTGCGGCTCGTCCTGCACCCAGACCACTTCGGCGAGGTTCGGGAAAGATTTCAGCTCCGATGCGAACGCCTTGTGCGGGAACGGATACAGCTGCTCGACGCGAATGATCGCGATATCAGTCGCATCACGCTCCTTGCGCGCATTGACGAGGTCGTAATACACCTTGCCCGAGCAGGCCAGTACCCGCTTGACCTTCTTCGGATCAATCTTGGCGTCGACTTCGCCAATCACGGTCTGGAACGAACCCTTGACCAGCTCCGACAGCGGCGAACCCGCGTCCTTGTTACGCAGCAGCGACTTGGGCGTGAAGATCACCAGCGGCTTGCGGAACAGACGGATCATCTGCCGGCGCAGCAGATGGAAAATCTGCGCACCCGTAGTCGGCTGCACCACTTGCATATTGTTGTCCGCACACAGCTGCAGGAAACGCTCGACACGTGCCGATGAATGCTCCGGCCCCTGACCTTCATAGCCGTGCGGTAGCATCATGACCAGGCCGGATGCGCGGCCCCATTTCACTTCGCCGGAACTGATGAACTGGTCGATCACGACCTGCGCGCCGTTGGCGAAATCACCGAACTGCGCCTCCCAGATGGTCAGCGTGTTGGGTTCGGCGGTCGAGTAGCCGTATTCGAAACCAAGCACCGCCTCTTCGGACAGCACCGAGTCGATCACGGTGAACGGTGCCTGCTGCTCCGACACATGCTGCAGAGGAACGTAGATACCTGCATCCCACTTTTCGCGATTCTGGTCATGCAGCACCGCGTGACGGTGGGTGAACGTGCCACGACCGGCATCCTGACCGGTAATGCGGATCGCATAACCAGACGACACCAGCGTCGCAAACGCCAGATGCTCGCCCATGCCCCAGTCGACGTTCAGCTCGCCGCGGCCCATCGCAGCGCGGTCCGTCAGCACTTTCTCGACCAGCGGGTGCGGCTTGAAGTTTTCGGGAACGGTGGTGATCCGCTCGGACAGGCGCTTCAGCTCGGCGGCCGGCACCGAGGTATCCGCCGCGTCGGTCCACTTGCGGTTCAGGAACGGCATCCAGTCGACCGCGTACTTGTTCTTGTAATTCGAGATCACTGGATCGACCGTGCGACGGCCTTCGTCCATCGCCTGCCGGTAATCCTTGACCAGCTGGTCGCCGGCATCCGACTCGATGGTGCCTTGCGTCGCCAGCTTTTCCGCGTACAGCTTGCGGGTGCCCGGATGCTGGCCGATCTTCTTGTACATCAGCGGCTGCGTGAGCGCCGGCGTGTCTTGCTCGTTGTGGCCCAGCTTACGGAAGCAGATGATGTCGACCACAACGTCCTTCTGGAACTGCATGCGGAAATCAAGCGCAATCTGGGTTGCGTGAATCACCGCCTCAGGATCGTCGCCGTTGACGTGCAATACCGGCGCCTCGATCATCTTGACCACGTCCGAGCAGTACAGCGTCGAACGCGTGTCGCGCGGATCGGAGGTGGTGAAGCCGATCTGGTTGTTGATCACGATGTGCACGGTGCCGCCCGTGCCGTAGCCGCGGGTCTGCGCCAGGTTCAGCGTCTCCATCACGACGCCCTGGCCGGCGAATGCGGCGTCGCCGTGAACCAGCACCGGCAGCACCTGACGGCCTTCCTTGTCGCCGCGGCGGTCCATACGCGCCTTGACCGAGCCTTCGACCACCGGGTTGACGATCTCGAGGTGCGACGGGTTAAAGGCCAGCGACAGATGAACCGGGCCGCCCGTGGTCGAAATATCGGACGAGAAGCCCTGGTGATATTTCACATCGCCAGCCGGCAGGTCGTCCGCATGCTTGCCCTCGAACTCGGCAAACAGGTCGGACGGCATCTTGCCGAGGATGTTCACCAGCACGTTCAGACGACCACGGTGCGCCATGCCGATCACGATTTCCTGTACGCCCTGAGCGCCGGCGCGCTGGATCACTTCGTCCAGCGAGGCGATGAAGCTTTCTCCGCCTTCCAGCGAGAAGCGCTTCTGGCCGACGTACTTGGTGTGTAGATAGCGCTCCAGCCCTTCGGCTGCCGTCAGGCGCTCGAGGATGTGCTTTTTCTGCTCGCGCGTGAAATTGGCGGTCGAGCGCGTCGACTCGAGGCGTTCCTGCATCCAGCGCTTCTGCGCCGGATCGGTCATGTACTGGAATTCGGCACCGATCGAACGGCAGTAGGTGTCACGCAGGGCCTGCAGCAGGTCACGCAGCGTGGCCGTATCCGGGCCGAAATAGGTATTGCTGATGTTGAACACGGTGTCGAGATCGGCATCGGTGAAGCCGTAAAACGACGGTTCGAGTTCGGGAATGTTCGGGCGCTCCTGGCGCTGCAGCGGATCGAGGTTGGCCCACTGGGTGCCAAGGAAGCGGTAGGCAGCGATGAGCTGGGTGACGGCCACGCGCTTGCGACCCATCTCGGCGTCAGCTGACGCGGTGACGGTGCGGATCGGGCCATGCTTCGCACGCTCGGCGAAGGAGGCGACCACGCTGGCATGCGGGACGTCAGGCCGGTCTGAGCCATCGACGGCAGGCACATGCTGCATCGCGTCGAAGTAAGCTCGCCAGTTATCCGGGACGGAACCGGGGTTCAGTAGATAGGCCTCGTACAATTCTTCCACGTACGGGGCGTTGCCTCCAAACAGATAAGAGTTGGAGAAAAATTGCTGCATCATCGCTGCTCACCTTTCTTCGCGTTTCGCGAAGCAAATAGCGGGTTCATCAACCTTCCGCGACACGGCCTCACCGGTTAGCGGATTGCAAATCATTTGCGGGAAGGGCTTGACTCAGGCGTGCGCACGCTTCTGCGCACGAACGAAGCTGAAGTGTAACACCAGACCTGACCCGAATAATGGTTTTATTGCTTGCTTTTTCAGCAGCTGTCACAACCTCCCGGCGCGTGCCAATCGGTGCTTCGCGACGGCCGAAAAAAAAGCGGGCCGAAGCCCGCTTCCGGTGAACCCTGTCGACGGATCAACGCTTGTCGATCGGCAGCACGTCGCGCTGCGGCGAGCCGACAAACAGCTGACGCGGGCGGCCGATCTTCTGCTCGGGATCCGAGATCATCTCGTTCCACTGCGCGATCCAGCCGACGGTACGCGCCATCGCGAAAATGCCGGTGAACAGCGACACCGGGATGCCCAGCGCCGATTGCACGATACCCGAGTAGAAGTCGACGTTCGGGTACAGCTTGCGCTGCACGAAGTAGTCGTCTTCCAGCGCGATCTTTTCCAGCGCCATCGCCAGCTTGAACAGCGGGTCGTTCTCGAGTCCGAGCTCGGCCAGCACCTCGTGGCAGGTCTCGCGCATCAGCTTGGCACGCGGGTCGTAGTTTTTGTACACCCGGTGACCAAAGCCCATCAGCTTGACGTTCGAATTCTTGTCCTTCACCTGCTTGACGAATTCGCCGATCTTTTCGACGCCGCCGGCCTTCTGGATGTCCTGCAGCATGGTCAGCGCCGCTTCGTTCGCGCCGCCGTGTGCCGGGCCCCACAGGCAGGCGATGCCGGCAGCAATACAGGCAAACGGGTTGGCGCCCGACGAACCCGCCAGACGAACGGTCGAGGTCGAGGCGTTCTGCTCATGGTCCGCGTGCAGGATCAGGATGCGGTCAAGTGCGCGCACCAGCACGTCGTTGATCTTGTAGTCCTCGGCCGGCGTGGCAAACATCATGCGCATGAAGTTCGCGCTGTACGACAGGTCGTTGCGCGGATAGATGAACGGCTGGCCGACCGAGTACTTGTAGGCCATCGCCACCAGCGTCGGCATCTTCGCGATCAGGCGGATCGCCGACACTTCGCGATGGTGCGGATCATTGATGTCGAGCGAGTCATGATAGAACGACGCCAGGGCGCCGACGGTACCAACCAGCACCGACATCGGATGCGCATCGCGGCGGAAACCACGGAAGAAGAACTGCATCTGCTCGTGCACCATCGTGTGACGGGTCACGGTGTCGGTGAATTTCTGTCGCTGTGCCGCATTCGGCAGCTCGCCGTTCAGCAACAGGTAACAAGTCTCGAGGAAGTCGCAGTTCACTGCCAGCTGCTCGATCGGGTAGCCGCGATACAGCAGCTCGCCCTTGTCGCCGTCGATATAGGTGATCGACGAATTGCAGGCCGCGGTCGACATGAAGCCCGGGTCATAGGTGAACTTGCCGGTCGAGCCGTACAGCTTGCGGATGTCCACGACATCCGGACCGATCGATCCCTTGTAGATCGGGAAGTCGATCGACGGCGAACCGTCGGAGAAGGATAGCGTGGCTTTTGCGTCGGATTGGGTCATGACTCTACCTTCGAGTGAAGAAAATTAAAGTACCGGATGTCTGTTGCCATGCTGGGCCACGATGCCATGCGGCGCAGCCGCTCAGGCCTGCCGCAGTCGCGCCAGTAACGCCTTGACGTGCGGCAGGTCCAGCCCGTCTTCAGGCTCTGCACGACCCAGCAACAGGCCCATCAGATCGTTATCGGAGAGCTCGAGCAGCCGTGTCAGCGCATCGACCTCGTCATCCGTCAGTTCAACCTCATGCGCATCCAGGAAGCGCGTGAGGATCAGGTCGTTTTCCAGCAGCCCACGGCGGCTGCGCCAGCGCAGCCGCGCACGTTTTGCCGGATCGTCCTGGTGCCTTGCGTGTTCCATGATGGTCAAACTGCGCGGCGAACCATCAGTTCCTTGATCTTGCCGATCGCCTTGTTCGGGTTCAATCCCTTCGGGCAGACATCGACGCAGTTCATGATCGAATGGCAGCGGAACAGACGATACGGATCCTCGAGGTTGTCGAGACGCTCGCCGGTGGCCTGATCACGGCTGTCGGCGATGAAGCGATATGCCTGCAGCAGGCCGGCCGGGCCGACGAACTTGTCCGGATTCCACCAGAACGACGGGCAGGATGTCGAGCAGCAGGCGCACAGGATGCACTCGTACAGGCCGTCGAGCTCTTCGCGCTCTTCCGGTGACTGCAAACGCTCTTTTTCCGGCGGGATCGACTCGTTCACCAGAAACGGCTTGATCGAGTGATACTGCTTGAAGAAGTTGGTCATGTCGACGATCAGGTCGCGGATGACCGGCAGGCCCGGCAGCGGACGCAGCACGATAGGCTGTGTCAGCTCGTTCAGGTTGGTTGTGCAGGCCAGCCCGTTCTTGCCGTTGATGTTCATCGCATCCGAGCCGCACACGCCTTCGCGGCAGGAACGGCGCAGCGCGAGCGAATCGTCGACATCGGCCTTGATCCGCTGCAGCGCGTCGAGCAGCATCTTGTCGGTATCCTGCAGCTCGACCGTCAGGTCTTGC